>JFJP01019082.1_pt1 | contig 17625 bp, 8 predicted proteins | sample 431651 | NCBI WGS metagenome assembly JFJP01 (sample SAMN02602958, study PRJNA72255) | Microbial mat metagenome, whole genome shotgun sequencing project. | biome: fresh water; feature: sink hole; material: water; isolation source: purple microbial (photo- and chemosynthetic) mats found in...
AGGCCGCCGCGCTGCTGGAAACCGTCTTTGCGGATTATCCCGACGCCGCCTTCCTGGATGAAATGCTGATGCACTGGGCAAAAGTGGCTTACAAACTGGGTGACAAGGAAATGTCCAAGGCGAAACTGCGACAATTGATCTTCGATTACCCATCGAGTTCGCACGTCAGCGAGGCGCAGAAGAAACTGGCGGCAATGGAGGCGCAATGAGAAGGCAGGCGGGAGAGGGGAGAGGGGCGAGGGACGAGGGAAGAAAGGCTGAATACTCAACGCCCAACGCCCAACGCCCAACTACGAACGCCCAATTACCAGCAACAAACTCTGGCTGTTTTCCTTGGATGTTGGATGTTGGATGTTGGGTGTTGGGTGTTCGTTCAGGAATCCGCTTGGCCGCATGCCTGCTGCTGACGTTTGGGCCTGTGTCTCCCGCGTTCGCGGCGGCGTTTGATGAGCAGCGGACGGCGATGAAGGGGACCGTGGCGACTCAGCCGGAATCGGCGATGCTGGCGCTGCTGCAAGTCGGGTTGGCGGAAGGCAAGACGGTCCCGGCGATTGCCGAGGTTCGAAAGTGGCTGGCGCAGAACCGCCCGCAGGATGCTCTGCTGTTCTATCATGCGGGGCGCGCCGCCGAACTCAGTGGCGACTGGAAAGGGGCGGTTTCGCTCTACCAGCAGTATCTGGCTGCCGCCGACCTGGAATCAGCCACGGCCGATGAGGCGGTCTATGCGGTCTATACCCTGTTGATTGAACGGCTGGGTGATACCGCCGGTGCCTACGCCTTTCAACGCAACGAGGGTAGTCGGTTGATGGCCTGTCCGCGGGCGAAGCAGTTCGACCAGTGGTTCCTGGATCAGGCCGTCTCACGCAATGACGCCACGGCTGTGGCCCAGCGCCTGAGTGCCTGCATCGAGGCCGGACTTCCCTCGGATCTTCTGAACGCCCGCTACAACCGGTATTTCCGCTGGCTGCTGGGCACGGTCGATGGCTACTTCGATGCGCCGAATTCGGTGTTGACACAGGTCCAGTACGATGCCATCAAGGACCTTTGTGATGTGATGACGCATGATGAGGAAATGAAACTGCGTCTCGACTGGGCGGTATCAGTGAAGGCCTACAGTTTGGCAAAGGTCGGTGACCAGTCTAAAGCAAAAGTGGTCAGACGCCCCAAAGGGAAAATAAAGGGGTTTGCTAATCCGACGGATAAGAATCTGTCTAAAACGGAGAAGCAGAAGAAAGCCGCCGATGCGAAGGCCGCGGCAGCCCAGGTGGTCGAGGAAAAGCAGCTTGAACTCGGTGATGAGGTAAGTCCTCCTATTGCCGAGTCGGTGGCGCTCCTGGAGAGATATCCACGCTATGTGCTGTGGGTGATGACAGGCTGGGCTGGCGGCGGGAATGGTCCGCATTACCGTAACGATCCGAAGAAATACTGGCCGCATGAGGCCGAGGCCAAGATGGCGCCGATACTGGTTGCTTTGGCAAAATTGACGCCAGCCGAAGCGGCGGAGTTCCTGAATGCGGCGGCTTATGGCGGTTATGTAAACAGTCCGGGCGTTCTTGAGCTCAGTTCGGTGCGTCAGTATGTGAGAGCAACGCCGGACCTGTGGAACATGCGGAATGGCGTGGTTATTCTTCCGAGGGAATGGAACCAGCTTTCCGATGAAGAAGCGAAGAATTCGGCGCAGAAGTTGGCGCAGATCGCCAATCCCCAGATCTCTCTGGTGCGTGCGATCGCGGTTGGAGGCAAGGATTATGACAAGGTCATGGCGGCTTTGCTCGGTTCCGAGGTCTGGCGCCTAGGTCCGAATGAATTGAACGGTGCCTACGCTGATTCCCTCTGGCACTACTGCGGTAGGCCGGGAGGAAACCAGAAGCGTGATGAGGCAATCAACAAATCGAAGGCGGTAGCCGCTGCGTTCGCCGCCGGCGATGCGAAGAAGGAAGACCCGGCGGACAAGCGCATCGCGGCGTTCCGGAATTTGTGGACGGATTACAAGTCAGCCCAGCCGAAGATCCCCGCCGTGCGGGCGCGGATGATGGCAGTGCTGAAATTCACACCTGAATTAGTTCCGGAACTCCTCAAGGACACGAACCCTGATGCTCAGGGCATCTTGCGGGATGCGCTCGCCGCCGGAATGGAGGATTCGAAAGGGCTGCTAGGGCGTGACGGGCGGGCAAACAGCGTGATCTCCGGCTGGTATGATCCATGGATCAACAGGTTGGCTGGAGCCACATACGGAGGAATTGACAGGTTGAAGCCGGACAAGGACCGCTACAAGCCACACCCGCTCGAGCCGGTGTTGCGCACTGCCGTGGCGGACCGATTGGCGCAAGGGAAGATCGAGCCGTGGCTGACGATGTCGTGGATCAATCTGCAGTTTCCGGAGGACAATACCGAGCAGGTCAAGTTGATGCAGGCTCTTTTCAAATCGCCGGCTTGGGCGGCGATGCCTTATGACGTTCAGTTTGGCGCACGTGAATGGTTCAAGAAGGATGCGATGTCTCCGGGGCAGATTGCCTGGGTCGATGCTGCTGACCCGAAGCTTGTATGCAAGGATATGCTGGCGCTGACGAATACGCCCGACGTCGCGACCGCGGCAACGGCCCTGCAGTCGGCCATCGCCGGTGTCAGGAAATCTCCGGTCAGGATGGAGATTCAGGGAATGGACCTGCTGGGGTCGTTGACGAATACCGTTTTCGCCGATCCAAAGGTGTTCGACCAGATCCTGGAGATTGCCGATGCCTTGCGTGATCCGTGCCGGAGTCCCGGCTTGGGCCATCGCCTTCTTCCTCTGTTTAAAGAGAAGCGGGATCCGGTGATACTGCATCGCGCGGCGAACTACATGTGGAGCCATTGTTTTTATGGAAACCAGCGTGATCCTTTCCCGGCGGTCAGGCAGTTGGCCGAGTCGTTACTGGATGAGAATCCTGCGACGGCATACGCCATGGCGCGTATCGGATTGAATATCTTTGCCGGTTTGGGCGGGGCATGGGCATTCAATCCGGCCGCGGACATACCGGCGTTAAAGGCGATCCAGGTCAAGGCGTCGATGAAGCTGGGGTTGATGGAGATTCCGGTGGCGCCGTCCGACCCATCGTATCCGCTCTACAAGTCGCAGACCGACTGGCTCGCGGGCAATGATGACAGCGCCTGGAGCCTGTGCGAGGAGCATTGGGCACAGCTGCTGCCAGTGCATCGCAATCTGACGATTGACTATCTGATGTGGGTCCTTCAGCGGACCATCTACAGTCGCGACGAGGGCCGCCAGGAGGAATTGATCAAGGCCCTGCAGACCTGGGCGGCCGAGCCGTCTTCGCCAATCAGTTCCGAGCGCAAGGTGGAGATCGAGCTGGCCTACGGCGATATTGCCGTGCAGCGAGGTATGCTCAAGCAGGCACACGAGATTTATCAGCGAACCGCGGCGAACAAGGCGTTTGATGGCTTGCTGGTCAAGCACGAGGCGACCTTGCGGAAGGCGCGGGTCGAGCGGATGGTCAAGGACTATGACGGGGCATTGAATACGCTCAATGAACTGGCCCTTGAAAAAGTGCCCGAAATATGGAGTCCGATCCGTTACGCGATGGCCGAGGTCTATTACGACATGGAGGATTTCGACGGTGCCAATGACCAGGTCAGCGCGATCCTGAATCGGCAGGCGGACCATGCGGATGCCAAGATCATGCAGGGCAAGCTGCTGATCAAGCGCCAGAAACTGATGGGCCAAGATCATGCAGGGCAAGCTGCTGATCAAGCGCCAGAAACTGATGGAGGCAACCGAGGTGGAGCTCGGCAATGTCAGCACCAAGCAGACCCTCGTGCCGGGCGAAAAGCTCAAGGTGACGCTGAGCGATCCGACCCTGGCCGTCTCGGGGGCCGGTACGGAAATCGAGGTGGTGGTGTGGGCGACATCGGGGGATAGGGAACAGTTCTTCCTGCGGCAGTTCGGCGACCAGAAGACGAAGTTCCGCGGAGAGGTCGCCACGGTGCTGGGTGCCCCGAAACCGGATGATCGTGTACTGCAGGTTATCGGCGATGATGAGATCTTCTATGCCTACTCCGAGCGTTTCCGCAAGAAGATGAACAATCTGGAAGAGAAGCGCGGCGGTCCGATTTCCGTTGCTTCCGATGCGCTTCTGATGGTCTCCGGGCGCCGGTTGTTGACCGAGGCGGAGCAGCGCGTGGCGGATATGCAGGCGCAGATGAAGGCTCTGCATGCCAGCGCGGCGGCGATCAAGGTACGCCAGGCGAACGCGGCCGATGCCAAGGTGTTCAAGGCGGATTCGGATGCGCCGGGATTGCAGGAGATAGCGGTGGAAACCCTGTTGAAGCCGGGCAAACCGATCCATGTGCGAGTGATCGACCACGACCTCAGTCGCACCGCGCAGATTGATGAGGCCCAGGTCAGCATCTCCGCGTCCAGCGGTGACTCCATTGGACGGATTGTCTTAAAGGAAACCGGCACGCATACCGGCTGGTTCGAGGGCCGTATTCCCACGGCGGGGGCGCAGGCGATGGCGTATGCCGCGGATTCGGAGCCTGGACGCAACCCCAACATGGTGATCAGTGCGAATCCGGATTATCCGCCCTGGCGGCCGGTCGCTGTGGCTGGGAAAGCCCCGGAATTCAGGGTTGACCTCAACGACAACGTGGCCCTCGGGGAGATGACCATCACGGCGAGGGAACAGGGGGCGAAGCTCAGGAGTTTCGTCGTTTACGCCGGGATGAACGCGAATGGTATGACGGCGGTGACCGCCTATCCCAAGGATATGGTTTCGCTTGCAAAGCCCTGGCATCCGAGCGTCACGATCATGAACGACTCCGACCGCTATCATGCCAGCAACGAGCGGTCGGTCTACGACTTCGGGGATATCCAGAATCATGTTGAACGCGGCTGGTTGAGCCAGCAGTTTGCCGCGGGCATCGCGGAGAATGTGTCCGGTCCGTCGGTGGCGATGACCAACTCGATCCCTGCCAAGGTCACGTGGAGGCGCCAGAATAATCATCACAACTCGCATGTGATCTACCGTTTCCGTGGCTACTTCCACGAGCCTGCCGACGTCATGCGCCGTTTCAAGGTGGTGCTTGGTAAATACGTGGTTCCGGCGAACACACACCCGAGTGTGGCTAATCCCCCGCAGTTCCTGCTGGCCGTGGATGGCCAGCCGATCACGAGCAAGGATAAGCCGGATATCCTTGAAGGCGAGAGACTCTTGAAGCCGGGTCTGCACCGTTTTGAAATCTGGGCGACGGGGTGGGACTGTACCGTCGGCTTCGGGCGTAGCGTTAATGTGCTCGCGAATCTCGATGATCCTGCGAAATTGACGGACTGCCCGGACAGCTTCTTTGATCCGGAAACGTTCCCGGAGGGAATGCTGGCACTCCGTTGTCCGAGGGCTGACATAACGGCTGAAGGCGAAGGCACTGCGTTCAAAGTCAAGTTTGCCCCTGGTTCGAAGGCGCGATTAATTAGTTTGGTGTTCATGGGGCAGGAGGGCCCTGTGCCCGTGCTGAACCGCATCAGCCTTCTTGACGCGGCAGGCAAGCAGGTCCTTCCGGTCCCTGCGGATTTTGCCGAGCTCAACAAGAACAGCACGCTGGAAATCCTGACGGGGGATAAAGTCACGGTGCGCTATGTGGATGACCGCTTTGTAACCCTTAACAAGGAAACGCACGAGCGGTTTCTCGACGTGATGTTCAGCAATGCCCGGATCAATTTTGAGTTCTTCGAGATGCGCAAGGACCGTAACGACAATGACGAGCCATACTATGAGCGGCAATTGCGCTTCGCCCATGGGCAGCCGGTGCTGCTGACCGTGGTCGATCCTGACATGGATATTTCGCCGGATGTGGACACGGTGACGGTCTCCGTGCAGAACAGCGACGGTGTGAAACGTGATTTCAAGGCTGCTGAAGACCCGCGTGAGCCGGGGATCTTCAGGGTGTGGGTCAAACCCGTGACCGGCGCGCCAGCGGCAGACGATGAGATCCAGGTCAAGGAGGGAGGCTCACTGACCGCTCTCTACCGTGATGCCGAGAACACCGATCCGGGCGTCCCCGCCGATCGTCTGGCTTCCATTCGGCACGCGGCATACGAGTCACCGGTCCTGCGCCTCTCGCATTCGACGGTGACCCCGATTGACTTCAAGCACCTTCCGTATCCGCTGGTGGCGAAGGACCTCCGGCCTGGTTTTGACCGGTTGAATATGCTCGATGCGACCAAGGATACCCCGCTCGGACTTGGCGGTAGGGATGTCGTTAAACAACTTCCGTCGGCGTCGGGGATGGTGCTGCCGCGCTGGTCGGTTCAAAATACAATGCATGAGGCTGGGAAGGCGCCCGCCGGTGGCTTCGCCGCTGTGCATGGGCAGATGATGTACTTCGAGATCGAGGCACCTCATCTCGCCTTGCGGATGGGTTCGGTGGCCGAGGTCTTTGTGCAAACCCAGTCAGGTCGGGCCGTCGTGGGAACGAATGCCGCCGAGTCGGCTGCCGTGCCGTTCGACATCACTGTTCCAGGCACGATGAAACTGAATGCGCGGCTGGCGATGTTGGAAAGGTATGAGGATGCCTGGCGTGCCACACCGCAAATTCCGATCTATATAAATGGCAATCGGCCGCTTCCGCCGGATGCCGTCCGGGGAAGAACGCAGAATACGGCGCTTTTCCAGTGCGAAGTGCCATTGATCGCGGCTGTGCTGCCTGAGGACGGCGTGTTGAATATCAGTGCCGAGGAAAAATATGAACGACGTATTGTCGACGGTCACGGGTTGGTGGTGCGTCCGGATGAAACGGTTTATGTCGGGTTCCGCTATTCGGCCAAGGATGGTAGTGAACAGTGGCTGACAGGATCGGCGAAGGTGATCGCGCATCCGGTGTTGGATGTGCTCGAGGAAGATCACCGCACCTCGATGACGGAGGCTTACGTCGGGGAGAACCTCTACCTGCGTGTGGTGGATCTCGGTGCAGACCGGAGCGATGGCAGTGACAAAGTCAGCGTCCTGATGCAGGCCAAGTCCGGCGCGAAGCTATCGGTGGACCTGCTGGAAGTCGATACCCATTCGGGTGTTTTCAAGGGGGCCGTGCCCTTGACATACGCGAAGAGTGGCCCCCTCGCGCAGGGTTATGATGTCCGCCAGGAGGGGTTCCCCGTGGTCTACAGCGATCTGATGGGCTGCTTGTATGCGTCTGCATCGGGTCTGAAGACACCCCCTGTCCCGGTCACGATACGCAAGGGGGCGGATGGGGATATCGTCCCGTTCTCGAAGCAGTACGATGACCCCGATATCGCCATGCGGACGCAGTTTGCCCTGGCGGAAGGTTTCCTTGAGATGGCCAAGCATCACCGGACGCGTGGCGATGAGCAGGAGGCGGTTCGTGAATATGACCAGGCCCGGCGTCTGCTGGCCGCCGTGGTCGATCAGTTCCGCGAGGCGGAAACCCGGGCTCATGCGGAGTACCTGCTGGGTAACCTGACGCAGGAAGAGGCCGATGCCACCGCGGCCGGTGAGCTGCAGCAGGAGCGCTACCGGGCGGCGCTGGCGCGGTTCATGAACGTCACCGGATCGTATCCCGATACCGTGCATGCCTCCAAGGCCCAGTTCAAGATCGCGACCATCTACGAGAAACTCAATGAACCGGATATCGCCGCCCAGGAGTATGTCAAGCTGGCCTACAAGTATCCGCAGTCGGAGTTCCTGGCCATGTCGATGGCTCGGCTGGGCACGCATTTCCTGCGCAAGGCTGACGCCTATGAGAAACAAGCGGCCGCGTTACTGGAAAAAACCGACAACAAGGATGCGCAGTTCGAAGGGACCGCGATTCAGAAGATGGCGGTGAAGGAGTATCTGAATTCCGGCAGTATTTTCGCAAGCCTGCTGCAGCGTTTCCCGAGTCACGAGCTGGCGGGGCAGGGCGGCCTGCGGGCGGGCCAGGCTTACATGCGGGCCGAGTCCACACGGCAGGCGCTGAGGATCTTCCTGACGGTGGTTGAAAACGAAAGTTATGATGGGCCGGAGATCCGGGCCCAGGCGATGTACTGGGCGGGCATGTGCTACGAGAAAATCAAGGAACCGATGGCAGCGTATGCGATTTATAAACGATTAACCTATGACTTCCCGGAGAGCAAATGGGCGGCCTACGCACGTGGTCAGCTCTCGCAGGATCGGATGCTGACGCTCGAAACCGACCTGGAAATCAAACGTTTGGAGGAGCAGCAATGATGGTATTAGGTTTGCAGGTTGCAGGTTTTCCGCCTTCGCCAAGGCTACGGCGGACAAGCAGGGGGCAGGGGCGATCGGACCGATCCGACGGATCAGTCCGATCAGTCGGATCAATTGCTGCTTTGCTGCTTTTGTGTTGCGGGGTAACGGGGCTTTCACCGGCACCAGTTGTCGCCAGTCCGCTGGACGACAAGATCAAGGCCTTTGGCGAGGCGACGACCCAGACGGCCGAAGCGGTTGGGGATGTGCTCAAAACGGGTCTGTCCGAAAAACGCTCGGCCGAAGCCTATGCGGCGATGAAAGCCTGGCTGGCCGCCAACCCTACGGATTCGCAGGCGCTGCTGGTATACGCCGGTCGCACGGCGCAATACGCAGGGGAAATGACGGATGCCGCCAGCTTCTACCGCAAGCTTCTGAAGAATCAGGCGCTTAATGACCAATTGGCAGCGGATGTCGTTCCGGCCATGTATCGTTTGCTGATCAATAACCTGGGCGATGTGAACGCTGCATATCTGTTCATGCGCGAGGATGGTAATCGCTTGCGCCGGTATGGCCGTGCGCGCCAGTTTGACCGCTGGTTCTGCGAACAGGCATTGCAACGCGGCGATCTGACGGCACTGGCCGAACGTTTGGCGGTTATTTACGGTAGCGCCACGGAAACACCGACGGCGGCCGATGCGGAGTGGGTGGATGCCCTGCTGAACGCTGTCGAGACGTATGAGCACAATCGCGAGGATTTGTTTGTCGCGTTAAAGAAATTAGCAGCAGCACCGAAGACCACGCCGCAGACGCGGGCCCGGCTGGAGTGGGCGATAGCCGTCACGCCGGTTATTCCTGAGTTGATCAAACTGTTCGGGAAGGATATCCCGGACGATCTGCTAGCCGGGCCATTGAAGGCAGCCAGCGCATTGCTGGCTGCTGATCCGCCGCTTGGGGCGAGACTTGTGGTCAAAGGCTGGACCCGGTGGCGCCAAGGCGATACGCCGTCGTTCTTCCGGTTCGTTCATGCCAGACGGGATCGCAAGGCTGAGCCCTTCATTCAACTGCTGCAACAGTTACCTCCCGAGCAGGCCAGGACCGTTCTGGCGTCTGGGTCTCAAGACTACCAGGGACGCTGGGTGTCGGTCGCCAGTTTCCTTTCCCCGGCGCAAGTCAGATCGGTCATTCCCCGCCTGGCGATGATCTTCAATTCCATCGATGCCCCTTATGCGGAATTTTGGGACAAGGATATGAAGGTTGAGGAGGCGAAGGCCCTGGCCCCGCACCTGGCCCGTAATCCGCATGGACATGCCGCGCTGATCAGGGCGTATGCAATGGCGGGGACCAATACCGTCGCGGCCATGGTTCCGGTCATGATGAAGTCCGAGCGCTGGCGGTTCGGTAACGCGCAATCCGTAGTGGGTACCGCTTGGAATTCGGGATGTGACCGTACTGGCACGAAAGAAGGGGATCTGGTCAAACAGTTTGAGCCGCAGGGCGAGCGCTACGACCAGATCAAGAAGCGGGTGGCGAAGGAATCCGCGAGTCAAGACAGGATGACCGCCTTCAGCGCCCTTTATCAGGAATTGCGTGGCAATCCCGCGACGCCGGGATTGCTATCGCTATGGGATGAGGTTATCAAACAGGCACCCAGCGCCGATCAGGAAAAGATACTGCAGAAGCTTGTTGCTGATTTCGTATCCGCGCCTGCGGCTATGATTGGCGCGCAGCAGCATCTTCTCGGGCAGGCCTTGGGGAAAATAGAATTCGGAAACGCCTACGCGCGCCTGACCTTCGGTCCGGATTTCGCGGGCGGGTGGGATCGTTGGGGCTACGATAATGTACGAAAATCCCTGCCTGGGCTGGCCGCGGATCTGGGTAAGCTGCTGCGGCAGCAGATGGCGGCGGGGACGATTTCCGAACCCGTTTTCGGTATTTGGCTGCATTGCGTTGTCCCGGGAACACCGGAGGCCAAAGCGCTGTTTGGGGAATTGGCGAAATCGGCAGCTTATGCCAAGATGAATCCGGCTTACCACAATATGGCCGCGCACAGCTTGCTATTCGGGGCAACGGCCTTGAAGCCGTCGCTGACGGATTCGCGTGTGGTCAGCCGAGAGCTGCTTGAACTGCCGAGCGATGCCCCTGCCGCCGCGGTGGAGGCGGCGTTCACCTCGGTATTGGCACGGGTGACGCAGGCCCCGGTTCCCGTCACGGTTTACGGTCTTCAAAAAGTGGCGGCGATGGGCCAGTGCACAGGCTCTCTCCTTGTTCAACCAGTGCTCGCCGCTGGGTGCATATCCCGCGGGGCAAGGGTACGAGCAGCTTGTGATCCGCCTGGTCAAGGATATGCAATCGGCCAAACAATGGGGCTCGATTGAACCCTATTTGTCTGATTTCTGGCGTTGTGCCGGTTCGCCCGATGATTCCCGCTATTATCCTGCGGCGGAAGCCTTGGCGGGCTTTGCCGAAGCCGCGCTGGCCGCGAATCAACCCTCCGTGGCCCTGTCGGTTGCCCGTTGTGGGCTGGCCAGCCGGATTGCGGCGCTCGATGCGAAGAACCCGACGGATAATGCCGCCCTGCGCCGGGGCCGTATGCAGGCCGTGGCGGGCAAGGCCGGTCTGGCATTGGGGGTTTCCGAGATTCCGGTCGATTCCACGCATCCCGATTATGGCATCTACAAGTCGAATGCCGAGTATGTCGCTGGCAATCTGCAGAGTGCCTGGGAACTCTTCACGCAGCATGTATCTCGTCTAAAGCCGGACGAGACCAATCCGCAAGCGCCTGCGCTGCTGCGAAAACTCCCGCTCGGGTATGCGTTCTGGCTCTTGGATCGCTGTGTCGCCGAACAACGCACGGATGACGCCGAGGGGCTGGTCAAGGAATTGACGATCTGGTCGCGCCAGGCGGAAGGGACTTTCAGCATGGAGCAGGAGGGGCTGCTCAAGATTGCCTATGCCGACCTGGCCTTGCTCAAGGGAGCGTTGCCGACCGCCCGCGCCTGGTACCGCAAGGTGGCGGACGCCCGTGAGTACCAGGGGTCCGCGCTTTACGTCACGGCGGCACTGGGGTCGGTGCGGATCGACCGGATCTCCAAGAATTTCAGTGCTGCGCTGGAAGAGCTTGAAAAACTACTGCGCGTCCCGGATGCCGGTGCCCGGGGACGGGTGCATTATGCGTGGGCGGAAGTGCTGATGGATCAGGAAAACTACAAGGACGCGCTGGGGGAGGTCGATGCCGTGCTGCGGCAGGATGCGAATCATGCGGATGCCTTGATCCTGCGTGGCAAGATCCATTTTGAAATGCGCAAGCTGGTGGAGGCTACCGAGATCGAACTGGGTCCCTCGCAGGAGAATAAAGTCATCGTGCCGGGCGAGACGCTGAAGATCAACCTGCTGGATCCGACCCTCAGTGTCGCGGGCGTCAGCACGGAGATCGAGGTTGAAGTGGTCACCAAATCCGGTGATCGTGAGCGGCTGATGCTGCACCAGTTTGGCGACAGCAAGGATAAGTTCCGGGCCGAAGTGCCGACGGCGCTGGGGCCTCCGGTCCCGGGCGACAAGATGCTGCAAGTGCTGGGCGTGGATCAACTCCGCTACGGCTATTCGCCGCGGTTTCGCGCCAAGATGAAAGACCTGCCGCCGGATCCGAACGTGGTGATTTCCGTGGCGGCCGATGCGCATTTGTCGCTTTCGGCCGGCGCATTTCCTCCGCGCGAGGGCGAGCGCAAGCTGGATATCGATGAACTCGGCTTGTCATCGGCGCAGCAAGCGTTAGGGATGCGCGCGGTCCGTCCCGGCAATCCGGTTTATCTGCGGGTCATTGATCCGGATCGTAGCCAGACGGCTGGTGTGGATGAGGTCGCGGTCTCGGTGTCGACATCCAGTGGCGACGAGATCCGTCGTCTGATCCTCAAGGAGACCGGCCCCTATTCGGGTGAGTTCGAGGCGGTGGTCCCGACCGCCAGTGCGCAGGCGATGGCGTTCGCATCCGAGAACGCGCCGGGCCGCGACCCGAACCTGGCGATCAGTCCGGGGGCATCGCAGGGATGGCAGGGACAGGTCGGCGACAAGGACAGGACGCGTACCTTCGGGGTTGACCTGAACGACAACGTGCCGCTTGACCGTATGCAGGTCAAATGGGGTACGGTGGATGACGCCCTGACGCACTTTGTGTTGCAGACGTCGATGAATGGCCGGGACTGGGTGACACGTGCACGCCAGCCGGCAGACCGCGCCCCGTGGGATGGCCGTCCTCGTATCTGTTCTTTCCCGACCTACGGGAATAGGGCAATGGCGGTTTCGGAACCGAAATCATGGGTGCTGCCAGCCGATTGGCAGGAAAAAATGGAACTGACATCGGCCCGCGGTGCGATTGACTACCGATCACAACACGTCACGAATCTGGCATCGATGAAGGCAGAGTTTGTGGCTGAAGGTGGGCACCCGGGATATTCCGTGCTCATACAGTATCGTGCTGTTTTCCATCAGCCGGGGGCTGCTATTCGGCGGTTCCAGTTGACGGGGTATCCGGCGGCAGGAACGATCTTCCTGCTAGACGGCCAACCCGCCGCGGCGGATTCCGTCGACCCGCTGCTGATTGAGCGGGAGCTTGCGCCGGGGCTGCACGAGATCCAGGTCTGGCGGCATGAGAGTCGCGGTGACCTGTTGAACCGCAAACCCGTGCTGCTCTGTGACGCGCCCGGGCAGGAGGCGCTGCAGCCATGCCTGGACAGCATGTTTGATCCGGCATCCTTGCCGGAAGGCCTACGCAGCCAGATTGCCCTGCCGGCAACAGTGATGCCGAGCGGGGCGGAAGGCTTCGATGTGTCTTTTGGCACGAATACGCAGTCGCGGCTGGTGCGATTGGTGATCCAGGGATTCAAAGGGGTGGCTCCGGTGGTGCAGTCGGTCTCGCTGACGGACCGGGATGGCAAGGTGCGGTTGCCCGTCGCGCAGGACACTTTGCAGCTACGGCAGAATATGCAGCTTGAGGTATTGCCAGGCGACCGGATTACCGCGCGTTACGAGGATCCAGTGACGGCCACGCCGGGGCGCGACCGTCACGAGCAACATCTTGTCGTTGCCTTCAACGACGCCAGGATTGCCGTGTCGTTCGTCGATTTCGAGACGCTGCCGACCGGGGAACGCCGCCTCAAGCTGGATCCCATTCGACGGTTCCGGCATGACGATGCGATCCTGATCGTGATTGATGATGTGGATATGGATGGCTCGGTGCAACGCGATCAGGTGGACTTCCGTGTGGTCACCAGTGACGGCCAGTCGGTCACGCAAAAGGCGGTCGAAACCGAGATTCATAGCGGCCAGTTTGTCGGTCGGATATTCCCTGTCAAGGGCAAGCCCGCGCGGGCCTCGGAAATCCAGATTCCGGCGGGAGGCACGCTGACCGCCATTTACCGGGATGTGGAGAACCTGGATCCGGGTATTCCGACCGATCGGTCCGCAACGGTTGAGCATGCGCAGTATGTGATTCCGGCGATCGGCGTGTATACGTTGGAAAGCGAGGCGCTGCCACCTGCGCCAAGGGTCGCCATGCCAATCAACACCCCGGCCGTCGCCAAGCGCGCGTCGCAGGGGGCGGGGGCGGAAGTCGTGCCGCCGCGCCAGGCGTTGCGTTACCGGTATGTGGATCAGCAGGGTCTTGCAACCGCCAGCCTTAGCGGGGTCATTGGCGCGAGCCTGCGGTTTGACGTGGTGGTGCCGCATCTGGCCTTGACCCATAACAGCCAGATCTCGGCCTACGTGCAGGTGGTCACGAACGGGGCGGTTGCCAATGACCAGCCATTTGACATCATGGCCCATGGCACCCTGAAGCTGACCGCCTTGCCGCAGGGTGCCGAGGTGTCCTCCGCCCCTGGGTACACGGTTCAGTCCCGTCCGGTGCCTCCCTCGAATATGCCGCCTTTGGATGAAGGTCGTTTCGCGTTTTCCGTGCCGCTGATCCTGGGCGAAAAAGCGACGCGCAGCTTTGCCACGAAGGAGGCGGAAGCGCTACCTTCATCCTCCCTGCCCGAGGGATTGACGGTCATGGCTGGGGATATTGTGCGGATCGGGTATGCCTGGCAGGATCAGGCCGGAAAGGTGCAGTGGCAGACGGCGTCGGTAAAGGTGGTCAGTCACGGCTTCCTGGATGTGATGAATGACCGCTATAATGAGCCGCTGTTGTCCGCCTTCGTCGGCGAGAAGGTGTTTGTCCGGCTGGTGGCTTACGGGCTGGACACCAGTGATGAGCGCGATCGCTCGTCAGTTGGTTTGCGTTCCGATAGTGGAGTTTCCTCAACCTTTGCCTTGCGCGAAACCGAGTCGCATTCCGGCATCTTCAAGGGCGTCTTCGCGCTCAGTTATGCGGATGACAATGTGCCGTCCAATTTGCCGCCTGTTGAACTGAACGGTTTCCCGGTTCGCTATGGCGAGCAGGTGACGGTCAGCTTTGGCGATCAGGCGTTTACCGTTGCGGTCAACAAGGGGGCTGATGGCGGGGTTGAACCCTTCAGCAAACGCTTTACCGGGGATGAAATGGCCGTGCAGACCAGTTTCACGCTGGCCGAGTGCTTCTTCGAGCTGGCCAAGAAACACCGGCAGATGGATCAGGAAAGCCTGGCTCGCCGGGAGATGGGGCAAGCGCAGAAATTGCTGGCCGAGGCCATCGCGTCCCATACGGATAACGAGATGCGAGCCCACGCCGAGTATCTGCTGGGTAATCTGTCGCAGGAGTATGCGGATTTGTCCAAGAATGATGCCGCCAAGCTACCCATGTACCAGGACGCGCTCGCCCGCTTCTCGAAAATCCCTGTGGATTACCCGGACACGGAATTTTCTCCCAAGGCGCAGTTCAAGACGGCACTGGTCTATGAGAAAATGGGCGAAATGGAAATCGCCGTGGAAGAGTATGTGAAACTGGCTTATAAATATCCCGACAGTGAGCACATCCCCGAGGTGATGTCCCGGTTGGGTGGCTATTTCCAGGACAAAGGGCAGAAATTCAAGGAGCAGGCCGATGTCTTGCGTGAAAAGACGGATGTGCAGTCGCAGGCCGAAGTGCTGCGCCTGGATGAGCTGTCCTATCCGGAGTTCCTCCGGGCGGCCCGGATATTCAACAAACTGCAGCAACGGTTCCCGGAAGATGAGCTTGCCGGATCATCAGTATGATGATGCGATCGCCGGGTTCTTGACGGTTTATGATAATGAGCAGTACGATGGCCGTGAGATTCGCTCTCAGGCCATGTACTGGAGCGGGCTGAGTTACGAGCGCAAGGCGGCCCTGATGTCCGAGGGTGACTGGAAAGGGCGGGGGAATGCAATCAACGCCGGTTATAAGATCTACCGGCGCGTGACCTACGATTTTCCGGATAGCAAATGGGCCAAGCTTGCCCGTGGCCGCTTGGCGGATCCGGTTTTCGGACGTATTATCGAAGCGGAGCAGGCTGACCGTGATCGGATGATGGAAGGTCTGAAAGAACAAAAGAAGAAGAAGCGTTGAAAGCGAGGCGGGGTTGACAGAACTCGAGAAACGGTTATTGGCAACCGAGGGCGGTATTGCACCGGAGGCTCTGCGTCTATGCGTTCTGAGTCGGCAGCGTGTAGACACCGGGCGGTGGTGGCGACGCTCGCCCCTCTGGGTCTGCGCGACGGAATCGCACTTGATCCTGCTGGCGGTGTCGCGGCGAAAATATATCGAGCAGGTACCGCTTGCGGATTGCCGCGACAGCCGTTACAATGCGGAGTCCGGGGAATTGATCCTGGCACCGGTGGAGACGTTGTTGTTTTCCCGGATCCGGATGAGCCCGCGCGATGCGCTGGCGGTGCTGCGGGCGATAGGAAATAGGTAAGCCACCCGGGGGCCGGGCGAAAACAGATTGGTAACTGGAGAAAATTTGAATCGAACATCCAACGCCCAACGCCCAACATCCAACGCCCAAGTCGGGAGTCTTTGCTTGGATGTTGGGCGTTGGATGTTGGGCGTTGGATGTTGGGCGTTGAAATAAACAAGGAGGATAAGGTTATGTTGGAGCAAATACTCAAGGGCGGATCGATGATGGTTCCGCTGATGGCGTTAAGCCTGCTGGGCGTGGCTGTGGTCTTTGACCGGTGGATGGCGTTTTCAGCCAACCGCAAGGTGGATACCAAGGCGCTGCGGGCTAAAGTGCAGGCGGCTTTGCGGGCGCAGAACCCGGCGGCGGCGATTACCGCCTGCGAATGCTCCAGCGGCCCGATCGCCTCGGTACTGCTTGCCGGACTGCGCACCTATGTGCAGCTATGTGGCAAGAACGAGAACCCCGAGACGATGCGCCTGGTGGTCGGGCAGGTGATGGAGGATTACAGTGCCCAGGCGATCAGTGTCGTCAATAAGCGGATGGATGTGTTGACCACGGTGGGTACGGCCGCGCCGTTGTTCGGAATGACCGGTACCGTGACGGGCATGATCATCTCGTTCAAGGGGCTGGCATCCGCTGGCAGCATGGGCGGTGGCGGCGCGGTCGCTGATGGTATTGCCGAGGCGTTGATCACCACGGCTGCCGGCCTGATCATTGCCCTGATGGCCGTGATCCCCCAGAGCTTGTTCAACCGCTGGAGCGATGAGATCGAGCTGGAGATCGAGGAAGCAACAGCCGAAATGGTTGAATTCATTTTAACCCACCATTGATATTGTAGCCTCGGTCACCAGACCGTGGACCCCAAGCAGGAGCGATCCACGCTCTGGCGAGCGAGGCTACGTAACCGGAAAATAGCTGATCGAACGCCATGAGAAACAAAGATAGCAAGGGCAAGAAGAAGCGGGTTGGCGCAATCCCGACAGATTCGTTTTCGGATATCGCGTTTCTGCTGATTGTTTACTTCATGGTGGCAACGACGCTGCTGAAGGTCAAATCGATCACAGCGGATCTGCCGTCGGGGGAAAAGGCGGCGCAGGCCCAATCCGAGAAAACGCCGATTGTCAACCTGCGCGGGGCAGAGATTTTCTTTAATGATAAGCCTGTCGAGATGGATGATCTCAATGCCCGCCTGGCGGCGTTGGAACTGGCGCAGAAACAGAATGCACAGCGGGTAATTATGCTTGAATCCGCCCGCGGGACACCTTACGAGAACTATTTCAAGGCGCTGGCGGCCATCAGCTCGAATGGCGGGGTGGTGGCGATTGTCGAGGCGGAGGAGAAGTAATGGCACTGAAAAAGAAACGCAGGACCGTACCGGTGCCGGTGGCCAGCATGGGCGATATCGCCTTTCTGCTGATCATTTTCTTCCTGGTTTGTAGCGAGGTCTCCAAGGAACCAGATGTGGATTTGAAGTCGCCGCGTTCGTCGCATGTACAGAAGATTGAGGCGACGGTAGTCGCGCGCGTGGCCGTTGACGTCAATGGCCGGATATTCCTCGACGGCCAGCCAGTCAGCAGTGCCAAGGATGTTGAATGGGG
>JFJP01042089.1_pt1 | contig 17624 bp, 32 predicted proteins | sample 431651 | NCBI WGS metagenome assembly JFJP01 (sample SAMN02602958, study PRJNA72255) | Microbial mat metagenome, whole genome shotgun sequencing project. | biome: fresh water; feature: sink hole; material: water; isolation source: purple microbial (photo- and chemosynthetic) mats found in...
TGGTATAGAAGCAGGATTCATAAACTCCTCTAATTTCTTTTTTAGGTCTGCTATTTCTTGTTGTAAATCTTCAATAGTTGGATTCATATACTTAATTTTAACATTAAACTATGCTTTCGGTAAGTTTGTCCAAGAAGAAACTACCTTAGCGATATTACTCCATGTGCTTGAGTTTTTAACTGCATTTGTCCAAGTAGAAGTATTTTTAGAGATGTTTGTCCAGATATTACTTCCTCTTAGGACAGCATTAAATCCTGTAAGAATAAAGCTTCCTGCTTCTGCAAAAATACCAAATCCTTTTTGAAAGATAATATCAATTCCAGTTAGTGTGAAAGCTCCAACAGATGTGACCATTGTTCTTGTTGATTTAACTGTTGTGTCTATACCAGTTAAGATATATGCACCAGTTTCAGCCATAATACCTTTACCCATTGAGAATAGGGCATCTATTCCTGTGAGGGTGAATGTTCCAAGTGCTGCTGTCATATTTCTAGCAAATGGGAATAGGGCTGCTATACCTGTGAGGGCGTATGTTTGTAGAGTTGCTACTAGGGCGTAGGCAGTTCCAAAAGGATATTGATTACCATTTCCTGCGTTATAAAGTGCTGTTATTTCACCAGAAGTTAATGCTCTTGACCAGATACTAACTTCATCTAACATTCCAGAATAATATCTATCTGGTCCAAATCCATTATTTCTTAAACCAATATTAAATGGATTTGAATTATCATATATTGCAGATGGTACACCAGTTGATAAAACCTTTACTGACGAACCATCAATATAGATAGTCATAGATGTACTAGGTACATAAACACAAGTAACAAAATGCCAATTCCCATTATTATAAGCTCCATCAGTTGTAACAGCAGGATACCCACTATTATTACCAATACCAAAACTTATTTTTCCAATATCATATAGTATATCATAACCACATCTATTAAAACTAGATTCATCATCTTTTTCAATAATATGATGATAACCAGAAGATGAGCTTTTAAACCAAAAAGAAATTGATAAAGCTCCTGTAATACTAAGTGAAACATTGTCTGCAATACTAAAACTTTTTGAGGAGTTTGAAACACCAAAATCAGCACCATTGTTTATCTTTCCTGCTGAAAAGGCAACTGTGTTATTGTTTGTGAGTGTATTAGAATTTATAGAATCAGCAGCATTTCCTGATGTTTCATTTAGTTTCCAGTATGAAACAGCACCATACAAGCTAGGTGTTGCTGTAAAAGGATATGCATTTGCTCTACCAGAGTTGAATATTTGAGATACTTCGTCTGCAGATAATTCACGAGTCCAAGTTCCAAGCTCATCTAATGAACCATTCCAATATCTACCAGCAGTTATTGGTGGGTTTATACCTACTGTAAAGTTACCTGCTGATGTAAAACTTAAAGTTCCAGTTCTTGTTGTATTAAGTATGTTAGTACCATTACGATATATTTTTACAGCATTTCCATTTACTATAAATACATAATGTTCCCAATCAGTAGTTGAAATTGCAAAAGTGTCAGAACCATAACCCTGATAAGAAGAACCATTACCATAAGTTAAAGAGTATGCGTTTGCAGTACCCGCAGTAGAACGAGAAACAAAGATACCTGCTGATGAATCCTTTTGACAAGAGAATACTGTTTTGTCTTGTGATTGTGTAGCACTTCCACTTTTAAGCCATACCGAAACACTTACTGCTGTACCAGATAATATTGCACTTGATGCTTGTAAGTATTGAGATGAACCATTTAGAGTAACACCGTTGTTTATCTTTGCAGCAGCATAAGTTGCTGTACCAGTATTAGTCAATGTATTAGAACCAACCGAGTCAGCAGCGTTACCACTTGACTCGTCTAGTTTCCAATGTGAAATTAAGTTTGTATCGAGAGCCATCGGTTTTTTAAGTTAAACCTATGCTAACGTAATTACTCCGTTTGTAGCATCAAAGTCTATTGTGAACGTGTCACCTGAAGCCAAAGAGATACTTGAACCATAGTCATACCAACCAATCAATGGGTCTGCTGGTGAAGTTGGTGTATCGTTATATATTGCTACATATCGAAATGGTCCAACTGCTCCTGTTGCTGTAAGTACAAGGTCTGCTAGAACAAGTTTATATGTTCCAGATGTTTGTGCTGATGTTGTTGTTGTAATGTTGAAAGGTGTTGCTCCTGACAAGTTTGTTGTTGCTAGGGGTGCAGTTAAATCAGCATATACTGAGTTTGTTGCTACCACAGCTGTGTTTGTTAAAGCCACTTTAAGTTGGTCTGAACCAAGATTGTGTACTTTTTCTGCTACGTTTTCTACGAATGCGTTTATTTTGTTAAATGTTGCCATAAATGTTATTTATCTTAATCTTTTATATTTTGGAATAGTTCTATTATTCCGATTCTTCTGTCTGTTCAATTGGAAGTCTGATAATGATTCCATTGCTCGGTCAGAAAGTTCTACTAAATTTTTTGCGTTGTCATGATTGTTTATCACTGCCCATTCTGCACATGCTAATGCTGAAACAACCCCATGAAAGATGCTCGCAAACCCAGGTGTTTTAGAAGTATCTGAAGTTACAAAATATTCGTGTCCTCTTTGTGACTTAATTTTTAGTGAGGCAGATTGTGCATAACTAGGTGCTGGATATAGAATCACAGAACCACCAATCATGTCGAAGTATTGAGGTGCTCCGTTTTCAGAGAATCGTTGTTCGATTGAGATTGAGTTGTTTGTTAATTCAAGGTCTCGTTCATCAATAGGAAGTAGTTTATACCATTGACCAGATTCATCTTTAATCTGAACTTCTCGAATAATAAGATGAGAAACATCTAAAGAATAATCTCCTTGGCCAAGAACTAAATCAGTTGTTGCTTCTGGAAAGTCTGTTCTATTATAATCATCCCATTGCCATGTATTACTAGAAGAAAGCAACCTGTAGGTTACTTTGTCTAGTGCTCTATTAAGTAGGTTAGTAAAAACCTGTAATCGCTTTGTGTTACTTGAGATTGCCCCAAAGTCTCCACCAAAGATTCGCATTTCACAGTCTTGAACAAGACCAGTTTTTGTTGTTGTATCGTTGAATACCATATATATAAGTATAGCATTTAACCACGGTCAATTTTGGGGCTTGTAGACCTATTTCTGAGCATTCTTTGGGTCTGGAGATTTCTTTTCTTTATAAGCAAGTTTCCAGTTTTCTAGTGCGTCTTCTACTGTTGCATATAGTGCGTCACCTTCAATCATTACGTCTTTAATGTATTCAAATTCTCCACATTCAATTCCGTTTGTTGTGGCCACAGCAACTGGTCGTAGTTTATCGAGGGTTTTAGTTTGAGATGTTTGGGCTTTCATTAATCGTTTTTTAATGTCTTCCATTTCTTTTTCCAACTTATCTCCTTCATCTAAAATCTTTCTAATTTTCTCTAAGTGAACATTGTTCTCTTTTACAAGATTAAATAATTCTGGGTTTGTTATTTCTACTTTTCTCATTTTAATTAATTAGTTTCTTATAAGCTTCTTCCCACAGTTGTGCCTTGTCTTGAATATTATACTCCTTTAAAACAAATTCTTTTGCAGTTTTCCCCAGTTTTCTGAGTTCTTCTTTTGGTAGGTTTACTGCTCTCATCCAATCATCATGTGTTTCACATTTAACAACTGGGTCATTCTCATAAGGAGAATCCTTGAATGTAGATGTTGCACAAGGAACCTCACACATAGCGTGTTCCATAAACTTCAAGTTAGACTTACATCTGTTAAAGTAATTATCGTTTCTTGGAATAAGTGCTAAGTCGAGTCTTAAATCATTGATTGCATACTTATAATCTGCAGCACTCACTAATGGGTGCCATTCAATGTTTAATGATTCCCAGAAGTCGATATGTTGTTTCATTACTTCTCGTACATACTTAGTTCCATCATGTTTTGGTGGAAGTCCTAGAATAACAAGTTCATGTTCTGGACTTTCTGATAAGAATTTAAGTACAGGAATAATTTCATCATAGTCTGCTGTTGTGACTGAACCAACCATACCAACTCTTAACTTATGTCCTTCGTTTCGTTTTGGTTCTGACCAATCTTCTGGGTCGATACAATTCTTTAAGGTAACCACATTTGGATTCAGGGGTTTATATTCTTCCGCTAGAAATTCAGTGGATGATGTCACAAGGTCTGCAATTTTAACCGCTTCTTGAAGATTTTCATTTATAGTATCAAGTATCTTTCGCTTATTACCATACATAGTAGTTTGAACTCCTGAGTTTGGTTTGTATGTGTCATCATTATCAAACACAACTTTCTTTCCTGCTAACTGGAGTAGTTTCATTGCTTCAACTTTGTTTCTTTGGTCTGGTCGGTGGAAGACAACAACATCTGAATTCATTGCTTTTCTCATCATGACTTCTGGAGAATCTGGTGCAACCAGAAATGACTTGAGTTGTCCATCCCAACCATTTTCTCTTTGAGGAAGTAGACATCTTACGTAGTAACATCCATCATAGTTTGACCCTATGTAGTAGACTTTCATACTACTCCAACTCTGCTAATTCTTTTAATAGTCTTTCTTTCTTTTCTGCAACTGTTTCTTCTATAACAGAATCTGTACTTGTTGGTTTAACTCCTGCACGGAATTGCCCATAGTTAACTCCTTCTAATACTGTTCCATCTCTTAATAAAACAGCTGTGGTCTTTTTAAGATTTTTAGATATTGATGTATTGCCCATAAGCGTATGGTTAATTATTAAATTGTTATCTTATCTACTCTCGTATCGGGGCTCGCTGAGAGCAATGACCCCGATAGACAAGATAACTTGTAAAGAACTAATTTGAAACTAAGCTAATGTAAGGTGTGATTTCAATAGGTAACCAGCTGTATCTCGGTTTTCAATTACACCGTAGAGAATGTCTGCAGTTGTAAGTGTTCCAAGGTATTCTTGCTTGTAACTTGATTGAATTCGAACTCCACCTGAACCTACTGCTCCACCATCTGAACCTAGTCCCAATGATGCTGTTGCGAAGTGGATAGCGTCTCGGTGTGCGAGTGCGTTTAATCGACTTCCTAGAGCTGATTGGATGTTTGATGATACAAACACTGGAATTCCGTAAAGTGATGCTGTTGGTTTCTTTCCTACTGGGTCGTTAACTGGAGCATTTTGTGCTAGAGAGAACTTATCAATACTTTGTACTTGTCGGTAGAAAGTGTTTGGGTGTAGGAAGAATGCAACTCCTTCCATGTCAACGTCATTAGTTTCTAGGGTAGCGATAGCTGCTAGAATTTGTGAGTCGGCTAGGTTAGATGTTGATGCTCCAATTGTTTGTGAGAATCCTCCAAACAATGCTGCAATAGCTACTTCAAGTTTTTTCATCAATGAGTATCCTGCATTTGATGCGTATGTACTCATTACTGAATATGATTGTTTCACTTGTGCTGCTTCTCGGTCTTCGATAACGAATGATACTTCGAACCATTGGTCAACTACGAGGTCAACTTTTGTTTCTGTTTGTGCAACTAGAGTAACGGCTGCTCCGTTAGTTTTAGCTGTTGCTGCCATTTCAGCAAAGTTTGGTGTATAGAGAGTATCTCCACCTCCTACTAATTCTGAACTTCGGTCTGTAAACCAGTTTGTCATAACTTTCTTGCTTCTGAAGAAGTTATTTGTTTTTTCCCCCCAGATTTCTGGGATGAGAACTGCAAGGTTTGTTGCAGATTCTATTCCTGTTGGGTATGCCATAAAGAATGTTTTATAATGTTATTTTTTAATGGCTACTTTTAACCCTGATTATTTTTGTTATTTTTTCATAACTCTTTCAAACATTGCTCGGTGTTGCTCATCAGTTAATCCTGGTGTGTTGAATGTTACTTTCTTTGGAGTCTTAACTGAACCTCTTGAAACATCAAGTTCGGCATCATCTGCCTGTCTTTTCTTTTCTTGTGATTCTTTTAAAGCTTTAAATAGTTCAGATTGCTCTGCTTCTAATAGACCAATTCCTTCTAAAGTAGAAATCTTTTTAAGACTCTCTACCTCATCTGAGGTGTGACCTTTTGCAAATAAAATAACTTCTTCCCGTGACAATGAATCTTTGGGTGCAGGAGTTGTAGCCTCCTCCTTCTTTAGATTTTTTAATGTCTCTAATTCCACTTCGAGTTCTTTAACTCGTTTTGCTTCCACTTCCACTTCTTTGAGGCGTGCATACAATTTTTTGTTTGTTCCTAAAAGTTTTTCCACATCTACTTCAGGTTTATCCTCGGTAGTTCCTTCGGTGTTAGAACCGTTGCCTTCAATGATTTCGTATTCTTCCATATAAGCTATGTTAGATTGATTTGAATGGTTATCTCCAATGAAGAGGGGATTAAATGACCTTATCCTCTTCTAAAAGGTCTTATATCTAAATTATATATCATCTATCTTGACGATAGTGGTTTTTTGTCCTGTTTGATAGAAAAGTCCACATCCATTTGGTGGAATGTTCCTTCTATAAATGTTTTTGCTAGCTTAGAGTGAGAAGCGTCTTCTCCTTTATACACCAGCTGGAGCACTTGCTTGTCCAGGCATAGCTGGAAGTACTCCTTGAGGTCCTCCAGGGTTGCCTTGTCCTGGTACAGTCGGTTGATTCTGGTTTGATTTTGCATCATATTTTAATTCTTGTGGTGAAATTCCTATACCTGATAAATCAACTATTCTTTCGAACAGTTTAGAAAGAACTGGGTCGTTTCGTACTCCTTCTGCATTTTGTGCGTATGCAATGAAGATGTTATTGAGAGATTCAAACATTGCTCCTTTGTCAACATTTTCACCTGTTGTGATGATGTCTACTTTAGCTTTGATGTCTTTGAAGTAATCCTTTGGAATTGAGATGAATCTTCGGGCTTTGGTCTTACCAACTTCCCCCAGTACCTTTGCCTTGAGTTCATCAATCATTGGTTGAGGTGTCACGATTTCTTCTGCTGAAGTTCCTGTAAGTGCTCGGGTTTTAATTAGTTTGTTTGCTTCCCAGTTGGCGAAACCTTCATCAATCATCTTAAGCTCATCTGATGAGAAGTTTGAAGCTAGAATATGCTCTGAAGATATTTGTTTAATAAGGAAAGGAAGAACCCAGTCATAGATAATCTCTGTAATAAAGATTCCAAATTCTTGTCTTCGGAGGTTGAACATTGAACTTCCAGATTGATTCAAGATAGAAGCTGTTCTAAATGGTGTTCGTGATGGTAGATTGTCCCCTGTTACAGAGTCAAATGATGAAGATACTTGTTGGTATTGGTTGTCCCACGCTTGCATGATTGAATTCAACTGAGGAAGTGAAGATGGCACAGCGTTTACTTGTACGAAATCTTTTCCATCTTGGAGGTGAATGATACTTCCGTTATCAAGTCCAACGAGGGCGTTGTCTTCAACACGGTCATCAGTAGTTTTCCAAAAAATCTTAGAAGAAATTTCCATCATGTCTCGTTCTTTTCGAACAGCATCGTTTGTCCACACTTGAGCTTCAAATCCATCTTCTATAATTCCTCGTCCTAATCGTCCATACACCTTTTCCCAAGAAAGAGTCTTGTAAGGAAGTTCTGTGATTTCTTTGTAATCCATGAGATACTCGTCAGTCATGATTACTTTGTAGAGTTTGTAATCTTCTCCTTCTAGTCCAAGGTCTTCTGGTTTGAAATATCCATATACTTCGTACACCATAATGAGGTCATCTTTAGATGTGTTAGTAGCACCAAGAACATTCTTAGTTTCGTATGAGTCACTTGAGAGAACCTCATCAACATGTTTCCAAGACTTTCGTTTAGTGTAGAGTTCATGTGGTCTGAAGTAGTGTTTCTCCACTACAAGGCTCTTGAGAGGCTCTGAGGGGTCAACCACGATGTTTCTCCAGTCAACAATATCAACACATAGTTTACCTTGTTTTTCAACCTTCTTGACCATAAGTTCACCATATTTAGGTCGAACATAAATCATCTGATTAATAGTTTGTGCAAAGTTCTCTTCTTTGAACCAGTCATGGAGTTCTCGAGATAGAAGCATAGTTGCAACATAATCCCCACCTTCATCAGTAGTTAGTTGGATGTCTTTAGTGTCAAACTCTGTGGCTTTAACTGCAGTGTTAAGTCTGAAGTTAACCACATTTCTAAAAGGAATATCTCGTCCTAGTTCATCAAATTGACCATTTAAGTATTTTGAAGATGTATAAAACTCAATAGTTCTAAAATTCTGATACGCATTATAATTTAAACCCTCAACAATTTCTCGTTCATCATTTGGATAACCCTCAATAGCCTCGAGAACCTTGGAGTGTATTTCTTTTTGTTCTAACATATATATTTAATTCTATCATTGAGGTTTACTCTATCTTGAGTGGTTTAGCTTAATTCTTCCCCTCTTAAAGTCCTTTCGAATACGGTCTAATTCCTTCTTGATAAAGTTTTCATCTTCTGTGATTGCTTTAATTCCCCAGAAAGCAAGAAGTGTTGACATAACCGCATCATCATGAAGTCCTGGTGGGGCTGAAGCTCCTTTCCCTGTGGCTTGGTCTGTGTAGTTAAACACCTTGAACTCGTTAATAGTTTCCTCATCATAAATCTTAGGGAATGCCTTAGCGAGGAGTTCTTTGAAGTTATCAATGAGTTGCATCTTAGACCCGTAAGAAGTGAAAAATCCCAGCTTCTGAGTGGTTCTGTTCTTGGCGATTGTGTTGACCCGCTTTTCAATATAGATATTGTCGTACTTTCGCTTCAAAGCATCAACAAAGGATTGCCCCACCCCATTACGTTCTGGGATGACAAGAGGCATTTTAACCTGTGAATAGAGTGTGGCTAAATAAACTGTCTTATCCACAAGCTCATCTGTGTTCGCATATCCTCCAAATGAGGCAACTTTCTTACCTGTATAAGTAGAAACCACAGAGATATGACCAGGGTCAGAGGAACCAAGTGAAGGGTCCACCCCTATCTGATAGATTTCCTGCTTAGGTTCTTCAAAGATTTTAATGTTGTTAATAGTTCGAATAGGGGCCGTAAATGAGTCAGGAGACCAGATACCCTCCACAAATCTAAGAACATAGTTACGCCCTTTGGTCATTTGCATTTCAATAAAACCCTCTGGAAGGTTGTCCACATTGTCCCGCATACCTGTCTCAGAAAGAAACCTTATCTTTTCCAACTTGGGGTCCAGCTTAGGTTGTACTTTGAAGTAGTCATACGCCCAGAAGTTAGCAGGGTTAGTGGTAGTACAGATGGGTCTATAAGGGATTATTTTTCGAGAAAGACGTGAAGTTAAAATTTCATACATCTTGTAATCGATTTCTTCAAGCTGGTCTATAAAGACCCCCCCTAGGTCAATACCTTTAATCTTTTGGGCAGACTTACCTGTGTCGTCTCCTGAGGCCAGCATGTCCAGCCCATAAATGAGGATTTGTGAACCATTAGGGAACTGAATGATTCCAGGACCAACTTTGTACTCATATGAACCAGCTGGGAATACATCGAATAGGGTGGGTAGGGTGGCAGATTCCACATCAGAACGGGTTTTACGTCCAAGCAGGATTCGATTATTAGGGAAGAACATACAGAGGAGCCACAGTTTTACCGCAAAGCCGAATGTTTTTCCTGCTCGAAATCCACCACAGATAAGCATTTCGTTGTATTTCTCGTTTACGAACTCAATTTGTTTCTTGTTTAGTTTGAAGCCATTGAATTCCTCAATGATTACTTCTCCTTTCATCCAGCGTTTTCCGATGTCTTCCCAGGTTTTGTTTATTTCAGTTTGTGTACTCATAATTTGTGTTCAATAGGTTAGTTTGACAAGAATGTCAGTGTTGACAAGTTGTTGATAATGTGTTGTCTATTTGGTGGTTAAATATGGTGGAGGAGTATATATATTATTTGTAACCTTTCGCTGGTTGGTATCCCCTCCCCCCATAGCATATCTATAATCGTGTCGCACAATATGTCTTGTGCGACATACATATAAGATATGGCTCACGATATTGACTGCTTGTGCTTGATTTTGTTGTTTATCGTCCCAGTTTATACCCTCTTGTTTCAATAAAGGTTCCAAAGCTCTGAGCTTTACTGCAATGTTAATGTTCTGTTCAACAATACTTTGATACTCTTTCAACACCTTTTCTCTTGTAATCCCAATAACGCCATATAAATCGTTAACTGTCGAGGCTACTTCCTTGTTTGTTGTATCTTGTACCAATTCCAAACTATCCTTTATTCTTTGACTACATGCTTCAATAGTGTATCTAGCATTAGCATCAGCATACTTCTTTGAATAGCCGTTCTTAACTAGTGTTTGATATGCATTGTAATTAAGTAATTTATAATCTTGCATTATCTTAATAGCCTTTGGAAGTGATATAACTCTCTTCTTATCCTTTGTTACTTTGTCTATGCTCATGACTTAATTGTACTATCTGTGTTATAGGGAATGTGAATATCCTTTTTTATTGCTTTTTGCGGATTTTCTATACAATGTTTATACTCTTTGTCAATCCTTATGAGTTATCCACAGGTTAGTGTTTACTCCTTGACTTATTCCTATAAGGGTATATACTCAATATATCCAGTTAAGACTTATAAACACATAATCAATTAAATCATTATGAAAACCGAATATAAAAAGAATCAAGAGAGAATCAACAACCGAATATTAATAGTCCTAGCATTGCTTGGAATCCTCGCAATCTATGGACTAGCAAAATTACTTAATATTAATATAATCTTATAAATATGACCACAACAATTCAAGACTTAATGAATCAAGCTTATGATAAGTACAGGGAGAATATGAGCCACTTTGAATTTTCAATAAATCAGTTTCGTTTTGGGGGTTTTTGAATTATTTTATACATTAATGGCCAGAGTCTTTCGAATATCCAGGGTCCTTGGGGGTATTCGTTGCACAGGGTTAAGGCCTTCTTGTACCAATCAAGAGGGTATTTTTTTATTTCTTTTTGGGGGACTTTGAAGCACGCTCCAGCGGGAAATGTCCAATTGTCTGGTAATTCAAGCCCCAAAATTGACGCTAGAGGCTCGATGGATAGGCCTGGGTGATGTGGACTACCTGTTTTATCACTCTCAGCCCACCATTTACTTTCAAGGTTCTCATCCACGTGGTCAAATGGGTTTGCCTGAAGAAAATGAACTTCTTTGGGGAGTTTGTCATAGTTCTGTATAATCCACCACAAGTATGATGATGGTTCTCTACCAACATTAGGGAGGTCAACATCTTTCTGAACGATGCAATAGTTTTTAAACTTTCTTTCTTTAATCCATGAGATGTCCTCGTTCCATCTTGCTATAACTTTCATAATCATCCATTAATATATCTATTAAATCATACACAGTTGATTGAATTCTTTGTTCTGGGAATAGGTGGGCTGGTAAGTTGTCAGAGAAATAATCAAACAATGAAGCATAGAATATATTTCTTAATTTTATTTCTTCTATTTCGTTCATATTATCCATTCTGGGTTATTCTTTTGCCATTCTATTACCTCGGCAAGACATGTTTCTAGGTCTTTAGAAGGTTTAAAACCAAGTTCTGCGAGTTTGGTTCCATCAAGTCCATAATGAATATCATGAGCAGGATTATCTGAATGAAAGTCTTGTAATTCATACTTGAGTTCTTTGCCCATGAGTTTTGCAATAGTTTGGGCTAGTTCTAGATTAGAGATTGCTCTCTCTCCAACTATGTTATATCGGTGTGGTTCGTCTACTTCTCCAAGCTTATGATGATATGCTCCGAGATTCATAATGAATAGAAGTGCTTCGGCTGCGATTCGTGAATCAATGTAAAATCGTGTACCAATCTCCTTTTCGTTTCCGTGAATGGTAACAACATCTCCCACCTCAACTTTCTTTTGAACCATAACTGGGAATTTAGAGCCACTTTGCATAAAACCAAAATTATTCATTGTGTTTGTAATAATAAGTGGTACATCATAACTTCTCCAGTAAGCGTAACAAATATCTTCTGAAGCTGCCTTTGAAGCAGCATAAGCGTTAGAAGGCTTGTGTGTGTCCCATTCTTTATGTGCAACTCCTGGTTCTACTGCTCCTCCAACCTCGTCAGTTGAAAAGTAAATAAATTGTTCTGGTTTAATCACCCGTGCATATTCAAGCATAGTCAATGTCGAATTTACATTGTTTTGAATTGTATAAACTGGATTCTCAACAGAAAAGAATACATCTGAAAGTGCTGCGAGATGTAATATATAATCTATTTGTCCGATTGCATCTACAAGTTCAGGTGAGATAGGACATACAAGGTCATGTTGAAACTCTCTGATTCGTGAAATCCATTCAGGATGGTCTTTCTTTAATCGTGTAAGTCGGTCCTTATATCCTTTGTGTCGGAATGAATCCAAAACAGTGATATTCCAATCTGTTTTTTCTAAAAACTCTGCAACAACGTTTATTCCGATTGAGCCCGCTGCTCCTGTTAATAATACTTTTTTATTGTTCATATAATTTTTAATGTTCCATTAGGTTCTTTTAAATATTCCACTCCATCTATCAGCCATGTTTCGTCTTGAAGGTCTCCTGAGCGATAACCCAGAAGTTGGTCAGATTCTTTCTCGGTCAGTAATCCCTTTGAAACCTGATTGGTTCGAGAGTTACACTCCATACAGAAGTTTCCCTTAAGGGGTTTGTTGACTCTTCCTATCTCTCGGTGACATAAACAACAGTGGGACTTCACGACAGACTGTTCTTGACCAGAGCAGAACAACTCATCAGTGTGTGTGTAAATCATAAAGCCCAGAGTTGGTCGTTAATGAGCCTATAAATGTAGATACACGCCCTGAAAGCCCGTCTGTATTGGTCTGTGTTGAGTTTAATGTATGGTTTCATACTTGCTTTTCGGGGCAAGTGGATAACTATGTACCCATCAATCTCGAAAGTAGGTATGTAATCTCGGTCCATCATCTCTTCGAGTTGTTCGTGATACCCGCCCATCTGTACGAATTGGGAAGGATAAACTCCTGAAGATGTCTTAAAGTCTGTAAGGTAAATCTTTTTGTCTATCTCAAGCACAAGGTCAAAGATTCCACCAACATGGTGCGTTTCTGAGAATACATTCTGTTCAACATAGTGGACCTTAGCACCCACTCGTTTGAACCATTCTGTGTATTGGGTGATTAGTTTATCTCCCTTCTTAAGTTCTTTCTCGGTGAAAGTCTGAGCAAGTTCACGTGTTTCTTTAGGAAGTTCTTCACTAGAACAAGGTAATACCACTCCTGTTTTATTGAAGTGCTCTGCGACAGCATGTACCACAGTTCCAAATCTTCCAGCTGTATGTTTAAATTCTGTTGGGGCTTTCTTTGCTTCATCTATATTTTCTTGAGTTAGTGGGCCATCTCCAGTAAGGTTTACCAATTTCTCCATTGAAACTTTAACTGCCCAGGGCATAAGTGCTGGTTTGTCTATCACCCCACAGATTGTGGTAGTTCCAGTTACTTCTTTACCATTAATATAATGCTTGTGTTTTGATTCGTCAAACTTATATTTGTCGCAGTCTATTTTAAGTTTCTTCATTTTAGTGATTGTTTAAGAATTTCATAGTTTTCTGGAGAAATGGTAAAACTCGTATACCATTTGCTTGGACTGTCTATGGTTATGTCATAAACATCACGGACAAGAACATCATCCTCAAAAAGTTTCTTTCTTATAACTTTAACTTCTACTTTTGTGTCTTTCATAGTGATTTAGTGTAAGCTTGTAATTGTTTCTGACTCAAGTTCACCAACTCTTCATACTCTGAAATCTTCTTAGCATAAAACGTAACATCTGCTTTTATGGTGATTTGTTTATCTCGGAAGATTCCATCCACAAAATCCTGACCATAAATATCTACCAATCGTTTATAAAATAACGCCCCATTACCTCCAAGATTGATATTACAATGGTAACATTGTGAGTGAATGTTTCGCAGGTCGTATCGAAGGAACGCTCCACAGGCTGCACTTGGAATGAAGTGACCTGTGTGGTGATTAGCCCCTTCAAGTTCACCTTTCATACACGCTACACACACATTTCCATCTCGCTTTCGAACTATTTGTTTACAGAGTTCCCACAGTTTTGCTTTTAGCTTGGCCGCAGGTGTAACACTTTTCTTTTTAAGAGCAGTTCTCCGCATGTTAATATTTCATCTCAGTATCTGCTAAAGTCGCTCTCTTCTTGGCCAGTCTCACATACTCTTCAATCAACTTAAGTGTTCCTTCTTGCTTCTTGTAAGCCTTAAAACAGGGCAAGGTTCGCTTATAACTCTCCGCCTCGGCATCTGAACAGGAGTGGTCTTTCTTGTATGTCCACTTAGCGATAGCAACCTCTTGTTCCAGTTCAGCCAGAAGGTCAGAAGCTTCACCCATAGCACTCAATAACTTCAACGCTTCATCAATCCACATTCCTGGAGCAACTGGAACTCCGGCTGAAACCCATGCTTGAATTGTCTTTATTGATTCCATACAGTAATTATATAAAAGTTACACATTGTTGTTTATGTGTATAAGAAAACTGACAATTTATTTGACAAACTGTCAATTATGGGCGTATAATGAAGATAGAGTATTGCCTTTGGATATAAGGCATAGTAATATCCCTCTTACAAGTTTAAATTGACGTTTGACTTGTACATACTGCTGATTTATCGGCTCAAGCGTTTTAAAGTATCGAATATAAACTAAGAAACAACACTCCCTTAACGAGTGCTGTTTTCTTTATCGAACTTGTTCTTTTATTAACTCCTGTTTAACCAAGAGTTCACCAAGTTCTAATACTTTATCTTGTAACAACTGAGCGAGGTCAAATATTTCTTCAAATTTATTTGTTGCATCATCCATCTCTTAATTATGGACCTGTTTCAAGTATGGTCAACTTTTTTAATAACTCTTTGTGCTCAGCATCAATCATTCTTTGTTTCTTTAGTTTTATAAGGCGGTTAAGTGATAGTTTTCTTCTGTTTTTCTTTGAGCGGTGGATTCTGTGTTTATAGCCTTTGTGCTCATCACTATTCTGATAAAGACTCTTTATTATCGTCATATCTATTAACTATTTTTAATAATTCTTCCTTCTGTCTATCGAGCATTTTTGCAACAGCATCACCAAAAAAATCATTAGGACATGCTAGAATCTGTCCTCCAAAATAACCGTTTATATCTTTCCAAATTTCACTTTTTTGTTCTTTTAGTTTTTGGAAGATGAAGGATTTTAATGCTCTTCTTCTTGCTCCGTAAGGGTCGCCACCTTCAAAAATACCTCTTTCATCTGGGAACTCATAATCAAACTCCTTCTCCCACTCTTGTATCTCTTGTGTGTTATGTTTTGGGTATTCAACTTCCTCGTCTGATGCTCTGTGGAATTTCTCATAATCATTTTCTCTCATATCCATTCCACAGTTGCAAGGGCATTTAAAATCAAATTCTTCTTTCATATATTTTTATGTATTATCTTTTAATGATTTTAAAATTTCTTTAATTTGATTTCCTCTATCGCAAGAGCAGGGTATTATTTTAGAGTTTTCTGTTAGATATGATTTATAGCCTATAAAATCAGCAGAGTAGTGTGTGAATGATTCTGTAGTTGCATATCCTTTTCCATAACACTTAGTACACCCTCCGTATGCTTTACTCACCTCCTCCACCTTGTCTTGTGCTCCTTGTTGGTAAAAATCTAATATAATATCCTGAATAGGCTTTTTTGTTTCCAGTGCTTTAATTATCTCCTCTCGTATGGTATCTTTTTGTTCTTGTGTTAGTGACATATGTTATTTCTTAATCTTATATCCACATTGATAAAGGTCTTCTATCCACGATTTAGGTTTTAGTTTGAGTATTTTTCTTATAAACCAAGAGAGTTTCATACTTATTTCTTTAATAGGTTAATAATGTTTCTCAAAGCTCTGTTAGTTATAAAGTCATCACCACTTGGCATTTTGTTACTAGGTAAATATCTATCAGGACAATGTTTCTCTATCTCCTCCACCACCATATCAACTATCTCTTGTGCGAGTTGTTCTGATATTTTTATAAGTTGCTCTGTTGGCATTACAATCTCAGTACCCTTACATTCTTGTGACATAAAGATTGCTGATGTATGACCAAGTGCTTCCTCTATCTTTTGTTGTATTTTAGATTTCATATATGTATTGTTATGTGAGAAGTGCAGGTGGGGACTTCCGTATTTTCACCCAGCTTATACGGTTGTTACTACCCTCGAGAAATAGCTTGACTGGCACCCCCCATCTACACTCCTCGTTAATAATTATTTAAAGGTACAATTTCTATAATCGCCACCTTCTGTGTAATTTAATGTCCCACCATTTTGTTTACAAACTAATTGTTCATTCATTTCTGATAAATTTATAGTTGCTATTTCATCTGCACTTCTTCGTGTTTTTGAATTAGTAACCATAATTGTGTTGATTACAAATGCGAAACTTACTGCGATTGTAATTATTATTTTAACTTCTTTCATATTATTTATTCTTAATTATTCTGGTAATTCCCAGCCTTCCATGTCGGCTTCTATATCTTCATCTTTGATTTCTTCTGCGGTGTATTCTTCTGTATCTTGTCCTGTATCTTGTTTGTTATCAAAGTCGTGTTCTACTGCATCATATAGTTCTTCTGTTGTTTTTTCTGTCATGTTAAATTTTTTTATGTGAATAAATTACATCCCATATTTCTTCTGAATCTGTTGACTCGAGAATCTTAATCATTTCTTGCATACCTTCTTCGAACCCTTGTTGATACATTTCTAACGCAAATTCTGCTCCGTGCTTTTTAATGTCTTTTTCCATATTATTTATTTCTTAGGTGGATAAGTAATAACATCTTCTTAATTGCTTCGAAATGTGTCGCTCCTGTGGTAGTGAACTCTTTGTATGTGGTTTTGTAACTACTTAAACCTATTCTTTGTGTTAACATGTTATTTAATTTTATTTAATTTTGATTAATATTAATCTCTCGAACTTGATAATCTCATAAGGGAAGGCTTTTATTTCTGCCCTTTTTCTTGCTCCACGTTTACTAATCTTATGTGTCTTTGCATATTGCTCAATGGTTTGGTATGTCCCACTTAACTCTATACAATTATTTTTAATGTCTTTGTTTGTCATATACTAAACATACTACCTTTTCGGGTAGTATGCAAGTGTCATCTGTGGATAACTTTTTGTGATTAAAACGGTATGTCGTTCGGGTCAATATCTTCTACAGGAAATTTAATTCCATCTTCTTTTTTTTCAAAATTGTCTAACTTATTACCATAACCAACTTCCTCTACTTTTTCTTCTTTCTTTCTAAATTCTGGGGCTGGTTCAAGCTTAGGAATAATCTTTGTTTCGATTTCTTTAATCATAAATCTTCTTTGTTTTGAGAAAAAAGATGTCCAGAATTCTGACCGTTCTTCTTTGTCCATTCCTTCTGTGTTTCCATCAGTAGTTGGTAGACCATTAAGTGGATTACCTTCTGCATCTTTATAGAAGTTTTTTAACTTCACACCATTTTGCGTAAATGTAACACCTTTTAGTTCTTTGTCTTTTCCTTTTGGTGTAAATTCGTATGGCGTAAGAGTAACACTTTCTTTTAGATTTACTGATGGTAGTTTTTTGATGATGTCTTCTCCATAAGGT
>JFJP01038423.1_pt2 | contig 17623 bp, 20 predicted proteins | sample 431651 | NCBI WGS metagenome assembly JFJP01 (sample SAMN02602958, study PRJNA72255) | Microbial mat metagenome, whole genome shotgun sequencing project. | biome: fresh water; feature: sink hole; material: water; isolation source: purple microbial (photo- and chemosynthetic) mats found in...
TATATTTGAGAATTGGTTATTGTAACCTTTGGTTGATGTATATCGTCTTCACCCAATAATCTTTTTTGTGCTAACAATCCAACAGTGGCGTTTTTTATTGTAAGATGATTAATGGTGTTAGTATTTAATTCTGATAAAAGTATTACAGAACCCCATTGTCCGGGCACATTTGCAAATGAAGGTTCTAATCTGTCTCCTTCAAAAATCACTTCATTAGTTATATTTTCAGGATTGTTGCCAGGTGGATTCCCGCCATTTACATTCACTTGAATGGAAGCCGTTTGATTAACTATCAAACTTGAATTGGCATGAAAATGTACTCTGGCTCCAGCATCAACAACTAATATTTTTCCATTCGGAACTAAAGCATTACCATAAATCACATAAGGTTTTGCATTGGTCCAATGGAGTTCATCACCATTTACTGGGTCGGTTTCACTTAAATTACTTCCTATGAGTTTAATTTCATTTCCGTCAGTATCCAGTCCTAATGAGATATTCTCATAGGTATATGAATTATCAACATTCTGTGTTCGATTTGGATAAATAAAAATAGCATCTTGAATTAAAGTGACCAATTCCACCGTTTGCGGCGCTCCAGTTACATTAGTAAATTGAATTTGGTCGGTGTAAAGAAAATCAGAAGGATTGGCACTTGCAACATCACTTGTAACTTCAATAAAGATGAACAAACTGTCTTTAGCAAGTAATTCTACATTGCTAAAAATTTTACCTTGAGCACCAGTATCTCCTGTCATTCCGTCAATCATTAATCGGTATTTAGAGTTGATGCCTTTTCCTAATTGAACTTTAGGAATGGAGATGTCTTTGTCGGTTTTGTTGTAAACTTTTAATCTGTAGGTACTTGAACCAATATTTGTAAAAACGGTATCCAAATAAACGGTGTCTTTAGAAAACGATAAACCGCCGGTATTGGGTTCAAATTCAAAGTCTTTTCTACAAGAACTTAGAGCAATAGTTATAAATAATAAAAAAAGTAATTTACGCATAGATCACTGAATTTTGGTAAATGTATGTAATAATTTGAAATTTCAAAAATAGATAACGTCAAAAATTACTTATTAGTTTACTTCCTACTCAAGTAATTTAAAAAAGACTAATTTTGTATAAAATTAGTGCTATGTCATTTGATAAAGAAAAGATGTTACAACTTTGTAACGAGTGGTCTAAAAATACTTTGATGCAAACTTTAGAAATTGAATATATTGACGCAGGTGAAGATTTTCTTGTGGCAACAATGCCCGTAAACCCTAGAGTTCATCAACCTATGGGGTTGTTGCACGGTGGTGCTTCTGTTGCCTTGGCAGAAAGTGTAGGAAGTGCAGCATCGATAATGTTTGTCAACCCAGAAAAACAAGAAGTTCGTGGTATAGAGATTTCGGCTAACCATGTTAGGAGTAAACGTGAAGGCATAGTAACAGCTACGGCAAAAATTCTTCATAAAGGAGCTAGTATTCATCTTTGGGAGATTAGAATTGTTGATGAAAACAAAAAGTTAATCTCTCTTTGTAAACTAACGAACATGATCTTACCAAGTAAAGGACGATGAGTTTAATGTTTCAAAAAGTTAAGGAGCAGTTCCATAATAAACTTCCCTTTGTTTGTTATTGCAAGCCTGACTCAAATAAAATAATTGCTTTGTTGCAAAAAGAGGATACTTTGCATGATTTAGACAATCAAAAAAGTGGTTTTGCATTTGTGTCTTTTGATAATCAAAATCGGTATTTGATTCCTGAAGATAATTCGGATATTTATTTTGAAGAAGTTTCAAATTCTGATTTTATTTTTGAAAATAATTTAAAATTAGAAGTCAATTTAGCTGATAAAAGCAAGTTTGAAAATTTAGTAGAAAAAGGAGTTGAAGCAATTAAAAATGGAACTTTTGAAAAAGTTGTTTTATCAAGAAAGGAAACTATTGAAGTTGATAATTTTGATTTGGAATTAGTATTCAAAAAATTAATTTTTAATTATAAAATCGCTTTTAACTATTGTTTTTATCATCCTAAAATTGGATTTTGGATAGGAGCAACGCCAGAACAATTTCTAAAAGTAGAAGATAATTTTGTTAAAACAGTTTCACTAGCCGGAACGCAAATTTTTGATAAAAATAATGAGGTTGTTTGGCAAAATAAAGAAATTGAAGAACAACAAATTGTAACCGATTTTATTGTAAATAATTTGAAATTGTATTCCGATAAAGTTGAATTTTCAAAGCCATATAATCAACAAGCTGGAAATTTGGTTCACATTAAAACGGATATTCAAGCAGCAATTGAAGATACAAATAGTATTTCAAAAATTATTGATTTATTGCATCCAACACCTGCAGTTTGTGGATTTCCAAAAGAGGTTGCTAAGCAATTTATTCTTGAAAATGAAGGCTATCATAGAGAATTTTATGCTGGCTTTCTAGGAGAATGGAACAAGGATTTTTATACTTTTAAAGAAAATCAATCCGATTTATTTGTTAATCTTAGATGTATGAAAATTGAAAATAATGAAGTAAATTTATACATTGGTTGCGGAATCACAAAAGAAAGTAATTCTGAAAAAGAATTTATAGAAACACAAAATAAGTCTTTGACTATTAAAAAAGTGCTGTGAATTAAGTAGGAATTAGGAGGTAGGAATTAGGAGGTAGGAATTAGGAGGTAGGAATTAGGAATTAGGGGTAGGAATTAGGAAGATTACAATATACAATATACAATATACAACAATACAATATACAATATACAATATACAATATACAACAATACAATATACAACAAAACAATATACAAAAAAATGAAGCTAGATATAGTAGCATTTGGCGCTCATCCAGACGATGTGGAGTTAGGATGTAGCGGCACTATTGCAAAGGAAATTTCGCTAGGAAAGAAAGTGGGAATTATCGATTTAACTCGTGGTGAACTAGGAACTCGTGGTTCGGTAGAAATTCGGAATTCAGAATCGGAAAAAGCGTCTCAAATTTTGGGAGTTTCTGTAAGAGAAAATCTTGATATGCGCGATGGGTTCTTTGTTAATGATGAAGCACATCAATTGAAAATCATTGAAATGATAAGAAAATACCAACCTGAAATTGTGCTATGTAATGCCATTGATGATAGACATATTGATCATGGAAAAGGAAGTAAATTAGTTTCAGATGCTTGTTTTTTATCGGGTTTGCGTAGGATTGAAACATTTTTTAATGGCGAAAAACAAAGTGCTTGGCGACCTAAATTAGTGTATCATTACATTCAATGGAAAACTATAGAACCCGATTTTGTAGTAGATATTTCTGATTTTATGGATATAAAAATGCAATCAATTTTGGCATACAGTTCTCAGTTTTATAATCCAAATACCAACGAGCCAGAATCTCCAATTAGTTCGAAAAATTTCATAGAAAGCGTAAAATATAGAGCGCAAGACTTAGGCAGAATAACGGGTGTTGCTTACGCTGAGGGTTTTACTGTAGAAAGATATTTGACTGTCAATAGCTTAAGTGATTTGAAATAATTTTTCAAAATTTTCTTTGTAAAATAAAACTTTTGCAATACATTTGCACTCGTTAAAAATGGTGGTTGTAGCTCAGTTGGTTAGAGTATTGGTTTGTGGTGCCGAGGGTCGCCGGTTCGAACCCGGTCAGCCACCCTTAATTAAAAAGCCTTGAAGTAATTCGAGGCTTTTTTTGTTGATATAGTTTACTAGTTATTCTGTAGCCATTCGTTTTAATATTGCCCATTGTTTTAATGCTGTTCGTGCTTCTACAGCAGGATAGCCCAACATTGTTTTTCCGGCAGGAACATCCGCCGCAACACCAGAACCAGCTCCAATGGTTACACCATCACCCAATGTTAAGTGGTCTTTAATAGAAGCACTTCCACCTATAATTACACCATTCCCCAAAGTAACAGAACCTGCAAGACCGCTATTTCCAGCCATAATACAGAATTTTCCAAGTTTACTATTATGACCAATTTGAACTAAATTATCAATTTTGCATCCATCACCAAGAATGGTTGAGCTAAATTTTCCTCTGTCAACACTCGAATTCGCTCCAATTTCTACATAGTTTCCAATAATTACGTTGCCAATTTGTGGAATTTTAGCTAATCCTCTTTCAGGACATGGTCTAAAGCCAAAACCATCGGCACCAATAGTGCAATTGGGATGTAAAATACAATTTGCACCAATATGACATCTTTCTCGTACTACAGCTCCAGGCCAAATCACCGTATTATTACCAATTGACGATTCATCAAGAATGGTCACATTTGGGTATAAAGTAACATTTTCGCCTAAAACTACTTTTGGACCAACATAACATCCAGCTCCAATTTTGGAACCATTTCCAATTTTTGCAGACACATCAATTGTAGCTGTTGGATGGATTTCGTGACTAAATTGTGGTGTAGGAGGTGCAAACATCTCAAGGACTTGAGACATCGCTAAATCGGCGTTTTTTACTTTAATAAACACCTTGTTTTCACCAGGTTCAATAGAAATATCTTCATTTACTATAGCGGCAGTTGCTTTGGAATTGTGCCATAATTTTTCATATTTTTTATTTCCAATGAAAGAAATTTCACTTTCATTTGCTAGTTCTAATTGTTCAGGTGCTGTAATTGTATGTGAAGTAGTTCCAACGACTACACCATTTAAAACAGCGTTAATCTCTTGAATTGTAAAATTTTTCATTTAATTTAGTTTGGTTATAGATTTCAAATTAAGTAAATAGTTTTCATATTCGCTAATTATTAATGCGAATCAAGAGTTGAGTTTATAACTTATTGATTATCAGTACAATAAATAGCATATTTTAAAAACCTGTTAGGTATAACACCAGTAATAATTTTATTTTGTTACAACTCTTGATTTGCATTATTAGTAAAAAGCATTAATTATTTAGAAAATAAATTACTTTTGTTTTCATCAAATTATTAAAATGAAGTATTTATTGTTTTTATTATGGATTCCGATGTTATCTTTCGGACAAATTGAAAGAGCCATTAAGCTTAAGGTTGCCGTAATGCAAAATTTTGTTGCAAAAGGTGCAGAAGGAGAAACTATGTTCTGGCAAACAAAAGGTAGAATTACTTTTGGGATTGTAAACTATACTGAAGAACAAAATCCAATTTTCAAAGATTTATTCATCAGTCAATATAAAGAATTACTTGCTATTTATAACAAAATGAATGTTTCGGAAGATGAAAGAGATACCGCTTTATATATTAAAACATTGATTCGTCAAGAGCAAGATTATAGAAATCTTTTAACTAAGGAGCAGTTAAAATTATATTTAGATAAATTAGCCGATTTTGAATTAAATAATCCACAAGCGCATGATTCTTATTCGTCCTTATTTTTTTCAGAAAAATTGTTAATCGAATTTATTTCAAAATTCTAATAAAAAAAACTCCGACTAATCGGAGTTTGTGTATTTTACTTTCCATCTTTATCTACTACGATTCGTGCCTCTCGATTGGCTACTTCCCATGCAATTAAAAAAGCTAATTGCGTTCTTTTTGCTAATGCATCAAATTCAATTTTATCAACTTCATCAGTAGGTTTATGATAATCTGCATGTGTTCCATTAAATAAAAAAACAGACGGAATTCCATTTTTAGCAAAGTTATAATGATCGGAACGATAGTAAAAACGATTTTCATCGTTTCTGTCATTGTATTTATAATCTAAAGTTATCTTGGTATATTTATTATTTACTGCTTCACAAATATTGTATAAATCGGTTGAAAGATAATCTGAACCAATTACATAAACATAATTGTTAGATTCTGTATGTGCTTCATCTCTGCGACCAATCATGTCAATATTTACATCGGCAACCGTATTTGCTAAAGGAAATAAAGGATTTTCTGAATAGTATCTTGAGCCATGCAAACCATGTTCTTCTCCAGTTACATGAAGTATTAGTATAGAACGTTTTGGTCCGTGACCTTCTTTTTTAGCTTTCTGAAATGCTTGTGCTATTTCAATTAACCCAACTGTACCAGAACCATCATCATCAGCGCCATTATAGATTTCGCCATTTTTCATTCCAACATGATCGTAATGTGCAGATACTACAATTATTTCTTCAGGTTTTTCTGACCCTTCAATGAAAGCCCAAATATTTTCCGAATCAGGAAGTTTAGGACTAAATCCTTTTTTCATATATTCAGAAGGCACTTTTTGGTAATAGCTATCAGCACCTTTTGGAAAAGAGATTCCTATTTTTTTGTATTGTTCTATAATATAGTTTCCTGCTTTTTTTTGTCCTTCACTTCCTGTATTTCTGCCTTCCATTTCATCGGATGCAATAACAGTAAGATTAGCTTTAAGTTCTTCGGAAGTAATAGAGCTTACATAGCTCTTAACATCTAAAGGTTTAGTCGTTTTGGTAGAAGGACTATTTTGTGCTCCAGAACACGATAATAGTAGTAGCGCTAAACCTGTAATTATTATTTTTTTCATATTAGTGAATGGTTATAAATGAGTAGATAATGAAAAAGAGTAAAACAAAAAACATCAAAATTGTATTTAAAAATAGCAGCAAACTACTTTTTATGAAGGATGCTATTCGAGTGTCTTGATAGAAATTTTTATTTGCTCTGTAAAAGTAATATATAAACCAAATTGGAATAATTAAATTCAATAAATTATCAATGGTTTCAGTAATTCTATTTTCTCCAAATAGATAAATAAATCTAATTAAAAACGTTGAAATTAAAATTACTAAAAGTAGGAAAGAAAAGTAATGTAAGGTAAAAATGCCATGATCAAAATAATACCATTTCTTTTTGTCATGAAACAACCATAATAAAAATGCAAACAATGGCATATAAATAAATAATGCTTTTGGAATGTTGTGTTTGAATGATTCAAAAAATAATGGAATTATTTCATCAGATTCTTTGTTTTGTGTTACTTTCATAAGCCTTTTTGTAAGCCAATAGCTTATAGGATTTAACTTTTTTTTACCAAATTTCTGAATAGAATCTAGCTCTTTTATTGATTTATATTTGCCATTTCCAAATGAAAAAGCACCTTGTTTATCTATAGATTTTTTTGTGTAATTAACTAATGTGTCGTATTCTTTCTTTGTTAATTTTCCTTCTTCAAACAAAGATTTTAATTTTCTTTCTTGTGGAGAAACAGCAACAGTATCTTCTTCAAGCCTACGTTCTTCTTTAATTTTGACTAATCCGCCAGCAGTTTTAGTTTCCTTTTTTTCTGTTTTAACTTCATCCGCTTTTATTTTTTCTTCAATAGCACTTGGTAAAAGTGAAATCAAAAAAAACGTAACAAAACTTATAAATATATACAATCGAACAGGAGCAAGATAGGACAATCGTTTTCCAGATAAATATTCTTTTGTAAGTGCTGCTGGTCGTAGTAAAAGATTTTTAATCGTTTTCCAAAACGCATTTTCATAGTGCGTTAAATCTTCAAAAAAATGAATAAATAGATGGTGAAAAGTTTTGCGTGTATCGGTATTTTCTTGTCCACAATTCGGACAAAAACGACCTGCAACAACGTGATTGCAATTCAAACAAGTTTTATCTTCTCTTAAAGGACTTTTGTACAACATAAAGTAAACAATATTTTATGTTGTAAAGCTATTAAAAAAAAATTGTTTTACTTTTGATACATTAAATTAATTATACAGTTTTATTTTTATTACAAATACAATTAGAATATGCAATCAAAAACCCTAACCCCAGACCAATACATAGCAGAACTACCAGAAGATAGAAAAGAAGCCATGAAAAAACTTCGTGAGGTAACTTTACAAAATCTTCCCAAAGGTTTTGAAGAGCAAATGAGTTACGGCATGTTGGGTTATGTTGTGCCTCATTCCATTTATCCTCAAGGATATCATTGTACTCCAGAATTACCGTTACCTTTTTTTGCAATAGCTTCTCAAAAGAATTCCATAAACATCTATCACATGATGGTTTATTCTGATAAAAATCTACATGATTGGTTTTCATTGGAGTATCCAAAGCATTGCAAATCTAAATTGGATATGGGAAAAAGTTGCATCCGTTTCAAGAAAATGAACGATATTCCTTTTGATTTAATTGGAGAATTACTTTCAAAAGTTACAGTAGAACAATGGATTGAACAATATGAAAGCGCTTTTAGAAAATAATTTCATTTTTAACTTTTTTTCATTGATAATTTTGATAATAATATAGTTTTTTTTTGAAAATAATGTAAAATTACTGGTTATGTAACATTTGTTACTTAAACTAAATCGATATAGCTTTAGTTTTACTATTCTAAATTCTTAAAATTATGGCACATTATCAAGTTTTAATCATTGGTGGAGGAACTGCAGGAATTATGGTAGCTTCTCAAATGATAAAAAAAAATAAAAACGTTACAATTGCAATCGTTGAACCATCTGATAAACATTATTATCAACCAGCATGGACTTTGGTGGGTGCAGGAGCTTTTGATTATGAAAAAACTATACGTCCAACGGCAGATTATATTCCAAAAGGCGTAACTTGGATAAAAGATTATGCAACGGTTTTGAATCCAGAAAACAATAGCGTTTCTACAGAAAAATCGGGTGAATTAACTTATGATTATCTAGTTGTAAACCCAGGTTTAGTAAACAATCTTGACGGAATTGAAGGTTTGCGTGAAGGACTAGAAAGTGGTGTAGTGTGTAGTAATTATGTAGATTCTAAAAAAACTTGGGAATTATTACAAAAATTCAATGGTGGAAACGCCGTTTTTACCCAACCAACTACTCCAATAAAATGTGGTGGAGCACCACAAAAAACGGCATATTTATCGGCACATTATTTTAAGAAAAGAGGAATTTCAGATAAAACCAATGTTGTTTTTGCCACGCCAGGTTCTGTTATTTTTGGTGTAAAAATTATTGCCGATACATTAATGCAAGTTATCGGTAGATACAACATTCACTTAAAAACTTTTTATGCTCCAATAAAAATTGATAGCAAAAACAAAATCGTTTATTTTAAAGAAGTGGGTGAAGGCGAAAACAAATGTGTGGTAAACGAAAATAATGTCCTAAAAGAAAAACATACCGGTAACGAAATTATGGAAATTCCGTTTGATTTCTTGCATCTTGCACCACCACAACAAGCACCAGATTTTGTTAGAAACTCACCTTTAGTAAATGCCGCAGGTTGGATGGATGTCAATCACAACAGCATGCAAAGCAACAAATTTGCTAATGTTTTTGGACTTGGTGATGTTGCTGCATTGCCAACCGCCAAAACAGGCGCTGCAATTAGAAAACAAGTTCCTGTTGTGGTTGATAATATCTTAAAATTGATAAATAACAAACCAGCAGATAATGAATCATATGAAGGGTATTCTTCTTGTCCTTTAGTAACAGGTTACGGTGAAATGGTTTTGGCAGAATTCAATTATAAAAATGAATTCACACCCGATCCAAAACTGAAACAAATGTTGGTTTTTAACAGTAATAAACCACATTGGCGATTGTGGTTTTTAAAGAAATACATGCTTCCGTATTTATATTGGAATAAAATGATGAAAGGTGAAAATGTTTAAATTTTTATTAAATATATTGAAAGACAAGACTTTACAGTTTTGTCTTTTTTTGTGATATAAATTGATTTTTTTTATCGAAATTTACCATTCTAAATTAAATATGCCCAATGAAAGAGTTATTACAACAAAATTATGGCTTTGCTTTTGAAGATAAATTGATTGATGAAATAGTGCAAGTTTCGTTACTTCGAGATTTCAATGAGGGCGATGTTTTAATCGATTTTGGTGATTATATAAAGAAAATGCCCTTGCTAATTTCGGGTGCCATTAAAATTTTAAGAGAAGATTTTGACGAAGGCGAGTTACTTTTATATTTCATAGAAAAAGGCGATACTTGTGCCATGTCAATGGCTTGTTGTATGGGCGATGCCAAAAGCGAAATCAAAGCTGTTGCCGAAACAAAAGGTCAAGTAATTATGATTCCAGTTGCCAATATGGAAGAATGGTTGGGCAAATATAAATCGTGGCGAAACTATGTATTTAACAGTTATAATAATCGATTAAAAGAAATGCTATCAGCGATTGACAACTTAGCGTTTATGAATATGGACGAACGTTTATTGAATTATCTTTTTGATAAAGCTAAAATCAATAATTCTAAGGAAATTCACAATACACATCAAGAAATAGCCTACGATTTACATACGTCAAGAGTGGTAATTTCTAGGTTACTTAAAGCATTAGAAAACGATGGAAGAATTCGACTGCATCGTGCCTCTATAGAATTATTAACTCGAAAGTAACAAAAGTTACAATCTTATTTTTTTTGAAATCGCATTTTTGTTCAGTAATTTATTTTAACAATAATTTTGAACAAAAAAGCGATTTATATTTTACTTTTCAATGTATTCATTCTGCAGCTTTTTTCTCAAAATGGTTCGCACAACAACGCTTGGTCTCGACTTTCTATTACCAATCAATTTTCTAACAAATTTAAAACGGAAGCCGAATTCCAAAAACGTTGGCAAAATGATATTTGTCTTGACAATAGCAAGAATCCGTTTCAAGAAGATTTAATGAATAGTGTTCGAATTTGGGCACATTATAAATACAATTCCAAATTCAATTTTTCAATTTCTCCTTTTGCTTATTTTCAACACACTTCTATAATTTCAATAGAAAGTGATAAATCAAAATCAAAATCTTATGAAGTTAGATATACCATTGCCTCCGATTTTAAACAGAAAATCCTAGATAAAACCTATTTTTTTGATAGATTAGCACTTGAATATCGTGATTTTAAAAACAATAATAACGATAATATTATAAGATTGCGAAATAAAGCTGGTTTAAAACACGAATTCAATACGAAATGGGCAATTACTATATTTGACGAACTATTTCTAAATTTAAATAGTAAAGATCACAATCATTTATATGATCACAACAGAATAGGACTTTTAGGAAATTATTCGCCATCAAAAGCAATAAAACTTGAATTTGGATACATAGCCATTTCAAGATTACCAAAAAATAATGACGAACTTATACATGAAAATAATTTTTTAGTCATGCTTTATTATACTTTTAACCAAAACAAAAAATAATGGATATCAATCAAATAATAGGTTACTTTTTAGCCATAATAGTAGGAATTTCTTTAGGATTAATCGGTAGCGGTGGTTCCATTTTAACGGTTCCAATTTTAGTTTATATAATGGCAGTAAATCCAGTTATTGCAACCGCTTATTCCCTTTTTATTGTTGGTTCAACAGCATTTGTTGGTGGAATTCAAAACGCATTGTTGAAAAAAGTTGATTTTAAAACCGTTCTAATTTTCGGAATTCCATCTATTGTAGCCGTTTATTTAACACGTGCTTATTTAGTTCCAATGATTCCAGAAACTATTGTTGAAATTGGCAGTTTTGAAATTACAAAATCTATTGCCTTGATGCTACTTTTTGCTGTTGTAATGATTATGGCTTCCCTTTCAATGATTAGACCTTCAAAAAATGTAGCTACCGAAGAACAACCCATGCAATACAATTATCCTATGATTCTTCTCGAAGGAACGTTAGTGGGTGTTTTAACAGGTTTAGTGGGTGCTGGTGGCGGATTTTTAATTATTCCGGCGCTAGTTTTATTAGCCAAAATGCCCATGAAACTCGCAGTGGGAACCTCCCTTTTTATTATTGCTGCAAAATCATTAATTGGGTTTATTGGCGATGTGCAAACGACTCCAAATCTCGATTGGAAACTATTAATAACTTTCACAGGATTTTCTGTAATCGGAATTTTTATCGGAATTGCATTAGCCAAAAAAATAGATGGTGCCAAACTCAAAACTGCTTTTGGCTGGTTTGTTCTTTTAATGGGAATTTACATTATTGTGAAAGAAACACTTTTGAAATAATTTAAAATACGTTAAATTAGCCATTCATAAATCAATTCTAATGAACGTAGATAAAGCAATCAATAAAGATTTAATTTTAAGAGAACGATTAGCATTGCAACGCACCATTTTGGCTAACCAATCTACTTTTTTATCTTTCTTAAGAACTTCAATGTATTTTCTAATTGCAGGTTTGAGCGTTAGAAATTTACTTAATGTTGAAAATGGGTTGTATTTAGAAATTCTCCTTTTTGCAATTTCGATTGTTATTTTAATTCTTGGAATATTTAACTTTTTCAAGCACAAAAAATCTATTATTGAAAACGAAAAGCATATTGGTGATTACCAATTAGACTTTTATACAAAGGAGTAATTTTTCATTGCAATTCATTTTAAAAGCTTTTCAAATAAAATGGAGATGCACTTTTGTTGATATTTTATTTTTTGTTATATTTTTTAGCAGATATGTAACTTTTGATACATATTATTATATCATCAGTAATTATTTTTACCAAAATTTATAAATGATATTTATCACATATAAATAATTTAAACTAATTTTAATTTGTAAAAAATACTAAATATGAAACTAGAACAAATTTATACAGGATGTATTGCCGAAGCTGCTTATTACATTACGTCAAATGGCGAAGCTGCTATTGTTGACCCATTAAGAGAAACACAACCCTACTTGGATAGATTAACAAGAGATGGTGTAAAATTGAAATATATTTTTGAAACTCATTTTCATGCCGATTTCGTTTCTGGACATATTGATTTAGCAAAGAAAACAGGCGCAACTATTGTTTATGGACCAACAACAATGCCTACAGGTTTTGAAAAATATGTGGCAACCGATGGTGAAATTTTTAAAGTTGGTGGCATAGAAATTAAAGCAATTCACACTCCAGGTCATACCATGGAAAGCACTTGTTACTTAGTTTCTGATGAAGAAGGAAAAGAACACGGATTAATTTCAGGCGATACTTTATTTATTGGTGATGTTGGTAGACCAGATTTAGCGCAACACGTAATAGCCGATTTAACACAAGATAAATTAGCGCGTCATTTATATCATTCACTTCGAACTAAAATTATGCCTTTATCAGATGATTTAATTGTCTATCCAAATCACGGCGCGGGTAGTGCTTGCGGAAAAAATATGAGTAAAGAAACTACCGATACATTAGGCAATCAAAAGAAAACCAATTATGCTTTGCAAGAAATGACCGAAGATCAGTTTGTAGAAGCTATATTAACTGGATTAACAACACCCCCACAATATTTTCCAAAAAATGTATTGATGAATATTCAAGGTTATGATACTTTAGATTCTATTATGGAAAAAGGTCAAAAAGCTTATGATGTAACTGCTTTTGAAGTAGTAGCCAATGAAACAAGAGCTTTAATTCTAGACACAAGAACTCCCGAAGTGTTTGCAAAAGGATTTATTCCAAATAGCATTAATATTGGTGTTGATGGAAGTTTTGCTATGTGGGTTGGCGAATTAATTTTAGACATAAAACAAGAAATTTTAATTGTTGCCGAAAATGATGAAAAGGTCGAAGAAGCAATCATTCGTCTTTCTCGTGTAGGTTACGACCATGCCATTGGTTATTTGGAAGGCGGATTTGAAGCATGGAAAAATGCAGGGAAAGAAATTGATATCGTTAACAGAATTACTGCAAAACAACTTGAAAAACATTGCAATGAAGAAAAACAAATCATTATTGATGTTAGAAAAGTAAGCGAATTTCAATCGGAACATCTAATTGATGCAGTAAATATTCCATTGAATGTTTTAAATGATCATTTAGCAGAATTTCCTAAAGAAGAACCATTTATTTTGCATTGCGCAGGCGGTTATCGCTCAATGATTGCTGCTTCTATGTTGAAACAAAGAGGTTTTGATAATTTTGTTGATGTAATTGGTGGTTTTGCAGCTATAAAAGATACCAATTTAGCTAAAACAGATTACGTTTGCCCATCTACATTGTTATAAAATAGTTATTTAATTTGTTTTTAAAAAGCATCAGTTACTTTAATTGATGCTTTTTTAATTTGTTAAAATGTAACAAAAGTTACCATGTTATAGAGTAAAACTATTTAATTTTACATTAAATAATTTTTTAGGTATGCAAATAGAACAAATTTACACAGGTTGCTTAGCACAAGGTGCTTATTATATTGAAAGTAACGGAGAAGTAGCCATTATTGACCCACTTCGTGAGGTGCAACCTTATGTTGATAAAGCTACTGCCAATGGAGGTAAAATAAAATACATTTTTGAAACCCATTTTCATGCTGATTTTGTTAGCGGTCACGTGACTTTGGCAGAAAAAACAGGTGCTCCAATTGTTTTTGGTCCCAATGCCAATCCAACTTTTGAAGCACATATAGCCAAAGATGGCGAAGTTTTTCAACTGGGCGAAATAACCATTACTTGTCTTCACACGCCGGGTCATACTATGGAAAGCTCCTGTTATTTATTGAAAGATAAAGACGGAAAAGATTATGCTCTTTTTAGTGGCGATACCTTATTTTTAGGCGATGTTGGTCGTCCTGATTTGGCTCAAAAAGCAGCCGATATGACACAAGAGCAATTGGCAGGAATTCTTTTTGATAGCTTGAGAACCAAAGTGATGACTTTAGCAGATGATGTTATTGTCTATCCTGCCCATGGTGCCGGAAGTGCTTGCGGAAAAAACCTAAGTAAAGAAACCGTAGGAAGCATTGGTGACCAAAAAGCAACCAATTATGCACTTCGTGCCAACATGACACGCGAAGAATTCATTGCAGAAGTTACCGATGGTTTAATGCCTCCACCAGCTTATTTTCCTATGAATGTAAAGCTGAATAAAGAAGGATATGCCAATGTAGAAGATATTATCAAAGAAGCAAAAGCTTTTGACGCAAAAACATTTGAATTAGTTGCTAATGAAACAGAGGCTTTAATTCTAGATGTTCGTAACCAAGACGATTTTGAAAAAGGGCATATTCCGAAATCAATTTTTATTGGAATTGACGGACAATTTGCTCCTTGGGTTGGTGCTTTGATTTTAGACTTCAAACAAGAAATTCTTCTTGTCACTCCAGAGGGCAGAGAAGAAGAAACCATTAAAAGATTAGCAAGAGTAGGGTATGACAATACTTTAGGTTATCTTGAAGGTGGATTTGAAAGTTGGAAAAAATCTGGATTAGAATATGATACGGTTGTTTCAGTTTCGGCTGAAAAATTGGATGAGATTCTGAATCAAGTTCAGAATGACAATGAGAAGGTACCAGTATTTGATGTAAGAAAACCAGGAGAATATGCTTCTGAACACATTTTAGACGTTCCCTCTACACCTTTAGATTTTTTAAACGAACATTTAGCAGAGTTTCCTAAAGAAGAAAATTTTTATTTGCATTGTGCTGGAGGTTATCGTTCTATGATTGCTGCATCAATATTAAAAGCTCGTGGTTATCATAATGTAATCAACGTATTAGGAGGTTTTACTGCCATAAGAAATACCAGAATAAAAACAACCCATTACGTTTGTCCATCAACACTCAAATAATGAAGCAAATACTGTTTACCAATTGGCATTTTATGCTATTTCTTAGAGTTGCATTGGCGTTATTTTTATTTTATAATGCTTATCAAACTCATGAATGGTTTTTTATAGTTTTTGGAATCTTCTTTTTGGTTCAAGCCGTTTTTAATATGGGTTGTGGTCCAAATGGTTGCAATGTAAATTATGATAAAAATAAATAGTTATGAACGATACTTTTCAAGATATTATAAATTCAGAAAAACCTGTTTTAATTGACTTTTACGGTTCATGGTGTGGTCCATGCCAAATGCTGGGTCCAATTTTAAAACAAGTAAAAGATAGTTTAGGAGAACGAATTTCAATTATAAAAATCGATGTTGATAAAAATCAAGAACTTGCTGCAATACACAATGTTCGTGGAGTTCCTACTATGATGTTGTATCAACGTGGTGAACAGCTTTGGAGACAATCAGGGGTGTTGTCAAAGGAAGAAATTATTCAAATAATATTGGATAAAACAAATTAAGTAAAGAATTATGGAAACAATTGTTGAAGTTGAAAACATAAAATGCGGTGGTTGCATGAACAGCATTAAAACGGCATTACTAAAAATAGAAAATGTCGAAGAAGTTACCATTGACAAAGAAATTGATACCATATTCGTTACTGGAAATGTAGAAAGAGACACTATCATTACTAAGTTAAACGAATTGGGTTATCCTGAAAAAGGAGAAAACACATTGCTTCGTAAAGCCAAATCGTATGTAAATTGTGCGATAGGCAAGATGTCTGAATCCAAATAATATGAACAAAAAAGTAATCATTATTACATCAGTTGGTGTTGTTGTAGCAATTGCAGGATATGCCTATTATCATTTTGTAGGTTGTGCTAGCGGAACGTGTGCTATAACTTCCAAACCAATAAATAGCACTTTATATGGTGGACTAATGGGCGGACTATTATTTAATTTATTGGTAAAAGAAAACAAGAATAAATAAAAGTTAAATTATTTTTGTTTCATAAATAAAATAGTATATTTGTAGCACTATTTGTTATAAATAAGTAAAGAATTATTAATTTTAAAATATAAAAAAATGAAAAAAGCAGCATCAATGTTAGCAATAGTAGCGTTTTTATTTTCAATGAACGTAAACGCTCAACAAGAGCCAAAACAAAAAAAGAAAAAAGCTAAAACTGAAAAAACAGCTTCAACAGAAGAGAAAAAATCTTGTAGTGAAGGTGAGAAAAAAGGGGGATGTTGTGCTTCTAAAAAGGCATCGTAATTAGCTAACATGTTCTAAAAAAGCGTTCAAGAAACTAGACACTTTTTTGTACTAAAACTAATTGTATAAAAAAAATTAACTTTTAGGTATAGGCGTTTAGGTCGCCCAATTTAAAAATTAGAATTACCTTTGTAAAATGATTGCAAGGGAAAAATTTATAGGAGTGAATTCAATTACATTTAACAAACGATTTAAAGAAGATTTAGACTGTTATGAATACCTTTCTTCAATCAAATGGGAAAAAGGATATTCTTGCAAAAAATGTAATAATGACAAATATTATAATGGTAAAAAACCATTTTCAAGAAGATGTTTAAAATGCAAATATGATGAAAGCCCAACAGCAAATACAATGTTTGAGAAACTTAAGTTTCCCATATTAATTGCATTTCATATTATTTTCAAAGTTAGTACAAAGAAAAAAGGAATGTCTTCATTGGAATTGAGTAATGAATTTGAATTAAGGCAAAAAACCTGTTGGACATTTAAACAAAAAGTGCAACAAGTAATGAAAAGCAGTCTTAAAAGCCCATTAACAGGGGTTATTCACGCAGATGAGTTTGTTGTAGGTGGGCCAGAAGAAGGAAAAAAAGGAAGAAGTAAAGGTGCTAAAAAGTTAATTGTTCTTGCTTTAGAAATTGTAGAAGACGGAGTTGGCAGAGCATATGCAGAGGTTATTGAAAATTCATCCGCAAAGGAGTTAGGTTCATTTTTAAGAAAATATGTCTCAAAAGATGCCGAATTAATTACTGATAAATGGAAGGGATATGCACCTTTGAAAAAAGAGTTTTTAAAACTAAAACAAGTAGCATCAGAAGATGGAAAGAACTTCAAAGAATTGCATATACATATTATGAATATCAAAGGTTGGTTGAGAGGAATTCATCATCATTGTAGCAAAGAA
>JFJP01011145.1_pt1 | contig 17621 bp, 9 predicted proteins | sample 431651 | NCBI WGS metagenome assembly JFJP01 (sample SAMN02602958, study PRJNA72255) | Microbial mat metagenome, whole genome shotgun sequencing project. | biome: fresh water; feature: sink hole; material: water; isolation source: purple microbial (photo- and chemosynthetic) mats found in...
CAGACCTGGGGCGGGCTGAAGAGCCTGTTCCGGTAGTCTTCGTTCGATCCGCTTTGCGGAGGAGGCCCGGGGTGACCCGGGCCTCCTGTTTGTTTGAGGGCGATTGCCCGGGGCAGCCGGGTCAGCGGGGTGCGGGCGGTGCCGCGGGGGGCGCCGGCGCCGAACGGTTCACGAGTTCCAGGTAGCGGAGGGCTCCCTCGTGTCCGGGCTGCAGGCGCAGGGACTGTTCCAGCAGCGGCCGGGCCGCCGCCGGATCGCCCAGGGCGGCGGTGATGGCGCCCAGTTCGGCCAGGCAGTTGGCGCTGTAGGCCGGCTGCAGGCGCATGGCCGCCCGCAGGGGCTCGCGCGCCTCGGCGTACTTGCCCTGCCAGCGCAGGGCCAGGCCCAGGTTGTAGGCAGCCTCCGCCGAACCGGAGGCGCGGCGCCAGGCGTCGGCGGCCCAGCGCTCGGCCTCGGGAAAGTCCGCCCGGCGCAGATACTCGTTCGCCAGGTTGGCGGCGCTGGCGGCGCGCGCGTCGCCCAGTCCGGTCACGGGCCACCAGGAAGCCGCCGCTCCCAGCACCAAAGCCGCCAGGGCCAGCGGCAGCCTCGGCAGCCGGCGCCACTGGTCGACGGCGACGCCGGCCAACGGGATCAGCAGCGGGACCAGGCCCAGCCGGAAGCGGCCCATCACGAAGAACAGGGCGATGGACAGGGCCAGTAGCGCGATCGACGCCAGCACCGGGCGGACGCCGGGGCGGGACGCGACCAGTACGGCGCCGGCCAGGGCGAGAGGCAGCAGCAGGCCGTAGGAGATGATGCCCAGCACGCGCAGCGTCACCGACGTGTCCTGGAAAACCTGCAGCGAAACGGAATCCATGATCTCGTCGCGGACCGCGAGAAGGCGGAACTTGCGCGCCGCGATCCCGATCGCTCTGCCGGGCGCGGCGGCCATCTCGTCGAGCGCGCGGCCGAACCAGTGTCGCGAGACGCCGGCCGGTGACAGCGTACGGCTCTCGGCCTGTTCCGCGAGTCGCTTCGCATCCTGCTGCTCGTAGTCGGGATGACCGCGGCCGGGCACCAGTTCGCGGTACTGGCCGTCGGCCCCGGCGCCGTTGCCGATCCAGAAGTTCACGCCCGCGTTCGAGGTGGTGGGCAGCGGCGCGCCGCCGGCGTCCAGGTTGTGGAGCGCGACCGGCAGCAGGCACAGGGCCGCGCCGGCGACGAACGCGGCCAGGACCCGCCGTCGGCCGGCTCCGGCCGCCCGGGCCAGCACGAAACCCAGAGGCAGGGCCAGGACCGCCGCATTCTCGCGCAACAGGGCCAACGCCCCGAGCGCCACACCGGCGGCCAGCGCCACGGCCAGGAAGGGACGCGGTCGTCCGGCGGCCGGGCGCGCGGCCATCAGCCAGAAGATGAGGGATGTCAGCAGCAGCGCCGGCGAGGTCTTTTCGATCTGGAGGTCATACCAGATCGCGGGTGCGTAGAGGGCCGCGAACACGCCCGCCACGAGCGCCGCGCGCGTCGAGGCCAGCCGCCGCGTGCCGGCGGCGATGAGCACCGCCGCCAGCGCGCCGCCGACGCACTGCAGCAGACGCACCAGGTCCGGGACATGGCCGAACAGGCGGTACACCCCGCCCAGCAGGTAGGGGTAGAGCGGCGCCTGGAAGAACACGGTGCCGCGGTCGGACTGCCCGTCGGCCAGCCGCTGGCCCCAGGCGTCGAAATACGCCGCATCGCCCATCAGGATCCGGTTCCACGGCGAGCCGCGCACTTCGGCCAGCGCGACCAGCCGCACGGCCAGCCCGAGCAGGAACACGAGCAGCAGCGCGCGCAACCACGGGTCCTTCAACTTCAACGTGATCAAGGCGCCGTCCTTTCCCTGCGGAACAGGCCGGGCTGAGGCCCGGAGCATCCAGTCGGGAGAAGCTAACAGATTCGCCTGAGGGGGGCCATGGGCTCGCGGGGGTGCGTACGATTGGCGGTCAGGCGGTGGACGTGCGGGAAACCAAAAAGAGGACGCCGCCGACCATCGGCCAGCGGCGTCCGCGTGTGCAGCGCACTCTGTCAGTGCAGGATAATGATCGAATTCTGTCCGCCGAAACCGTCTTCCTCGCCCAGCGGATTGTTCTGGTCCTGCTCCCAGCGGATGCCCCAGTCGGTGGCGAACTTGTACTGGTAGCGCCCGGGCTTCAGCGGCACCACGACTTCCCAGATGCCGTCCTTGTCGTCGTCCTGCATCGCGCCGATGGAGTGGTCGAAGCGGCCGGCAGCCTGGGTGCCGCACCAGCCGTTGTCCTCCCAATTGCCGCACAGGTTGACGTGGCGGGCCTGGGGCGCCTCGTAGACGAAGCGCACCGCGTGTTCGAAATCGTCGACCCGATGCGGGGTCGGCAGACGGTTGCGCAGGATGCGCGAGTAGCTGCAGCCGCCCAGCGTCAGCGCCAGGGACAACGTGGCCAGCGCCAGCAGAAGGACTGCGCCGCGGCGACGGGTGCGAACCATGGTGTACAAACGCATCAGCGGCTCCCTAGAACTGCAGCTGCGCGCGCAGCGTGATGACGCGGGCCTTGGCCAGATGGTCCTCGGCGTCGAGCGCCGTGGCGGCCGGATTCTCGTACAGCCAGTTCTGGCGGTACAGCCAGCGGCCCATCTGCCGGCCGCCGTAGGCGATCGAGTAGTCGACCGGGTCCACGCCCCAGCCGGCCACCAGATCCAGCCTGCGGACGGGGGTGTAGCGCACGCCCAGGAAGGGCGAGAAATAATCCTGGTTCTGATCGTCCTGGTCCGCAGCCTCGCGATGGTAGCCGATCCAGCGCAGGTCGGCGATCAGCCCGGTGTTGCGGGACAGGTCGCGGTCGTAGCGCAGGATCAGCTCGACGGACCGATCGCGCAGGCCGGCGACACCGTGGTCGATGCTGGTCAGTCCCCATTCCAGCTCGGCGTGGCCGCGCGGATCGGCCGGCAGGCCCAGACCGGCGCGGCCGGCGAAGTAGACGCTTTCGCGCCGGTGCGAACCGAGCGCGGCGTCCTGCGGCACAGTAAGGCCGATCGCCGCGTAGTCCAGTTCCAGGCTGGAACGGCGGATCCACAGGGTCACTTCGCGGTCGTCCCGGCGCCAGTTCACCGTCAATTCGGTCGAGTCCATCGTCGCCACGGCCGGGCTGTTCGCGACGTCGAACTTGACCTTCTTGTTGGCGAGGCTCTCGGGCAGGTACGAGATCAGGATCTCGCGCTCGACGCCGGTGGCGCCGCTCGTGGTGTCCCACAGGTGGCGCAATTTCCCATCCAGACCCTCTCTCGGCGTCCAGTCGGCCTCGATCTGGAAGCGGGCCTGCGTCCGGTCCAGGAACGGCACCTCCATGGCGCCCCAGACGTTGTTCTGGCCGTACTTGTCGCCGGCGACGAACCGCTGCTTGCGGTCGACGGCCACGCCCTGAACGCCCAGGAGCCACTGCTCGCCGGCGCGGTAGCGCAGATCGAGGCCCATGTTGTAGACGTGGTTCTCGACATCGTACAGGTTGCTGGAGTCGCCGGTGTTGGCCCGGTGTTCATCCAGCGCCGGGATGCCGGTCGAGGCCTGGCCGACCAGCGAACTGAAATCCATCTCGATGAGCCAACGTTCGATCCACAGCGGCAGGCCGATCTCGAAATTGCCTGCCTTTCGCGACAGACGCAGGCCGACCCTGTCCTCGCCCGTGTTGTCGAACAGGTCGGGGTTGTTGTAGTAGTCGTGGTTGTGGACGTTCGCGAAGAACGCATCGACGTGCACGCCGGCCGGATCGGCTTCGAACCGTCCCCCGGCGCTGCCCTTGCCCAGCGCCAGGTGGTCGTGCAGGATCGTGCCCGGGTGATCCAGATCGCCGCCCATGCGCATCAGGTCGGCGCCGGTGAAGATCTCCTGGTTCCAGAAGGCCTTCATCGTGAAGCTGGACGGATGCACGGTCAGGGACGCTTCGTCCATGAAGCCGGACACGTTGTTCTGGATGATGTTCTGGTCCGAGTCCAGCCGCAGTCGCGCGAAAGACTCCGTCAGGTCCGAGACCTTGGTGTCGAAGTTGAGGTCGACCGCCTGCGTCGGGCGCTGCAGCCGGAAACGCGGGTCCTCGTGCAGGTTCTTGGCGATTTCGAAGCGCGTCAGGTAGCGGCCGCTGAGATACACCTTGGCATTGAGCGGCGTGTTGGCGGCGGCGCGTCCGGTGTCCACGACAGTGCTGGCGGCGACGAGCTTTCCGTCGGCGCCCACCGTCACCAGGGAATTGGTGCCGCCGTAGGGATCGGACTGCGTCTCCGGGTTCTCGGTATCGGCGAACCAGGAGCCGTCGGCGACGAACTTGTATTCGTGCTTGCCGGCCGGCAGCGGATGCACGATGACCCAGTTCCCCTTGCCGTCGCTGGTCAGCGGCAACTGGTCCGCGTTCCAGCCGTTGAAGCTGCCGGCCAGGGTGACCCGCGCGGCTCCGGGGTTGTGGTAGGTGAACTGGATGCCGCCGTCCACGGCGCGCGGGGCGCCGACGGTGAACTTCGCAGGCGTCTTGTCCCCGGCGGTCGCCTTGTCCCCGGCGGGCGTTGCGGCCGCGGCAGGCGGCGCCGGCGTCGCCGCGTCCGCGCCGCCGGTCTCGACCGGCTTGCCGTCGCCGCCGACGGTGACCAACGAATTGCTGCCGCCGAACGGGTCGGCTTTGCGGCGCGGGTTGTCGGCGTCCTCCTGCCAGGCGCCGTCGACGACGTACTTGTACTCGTGGTCGCCCGGCGTCAACGCCAGGGTCACGGTCCAAAGGCCGTCGTCTCCGCGCGCCAGCGGCTGGGCCGTGGCGTTCCAGCCGTTGAAATCGCCGGCCACGAACACCGCTTGCGCCGCGGGGGCGCGGCAAGTGAACGTCACGCCGCCATCACCGGCCTTGATCGCGGCCGACGCCGCGGATGCCCAGGCCAGCGCGAACGCAAGGAGCAGCAGGGCGGCGGAGGCGCCGCGGGCACGCGGGCTTCCGGAATAGCGATTGGCGGTCATCGTCATCTCCCTGGCGGGCGCCGGGGCCCGCCGCACGGCGTCAGAACCAGGCTTTCAGCAGCAGCTTGAACCGGTCGCGCAGGTTGTCGTTGGTGTCTTCTCTCACGAACCAGTCGGTGTACGCCAGGTTGTCGGACTGACCCGGGTCACCGTATTCGAAATAGAGCTCCGAACCCCAGCCGATGTCGTACTTCAGCTGGGCGAACAGCGTGTTGCGCGCTTCGGTTTCTTCGTTGACGTTCAGCGCGCGCAGATAGCCCTTCAGGTGTTCCGTCAGGTTCACGTTCATGTCGAATCCCATGGCCGTGACCTGGCGGAAGGTGCCGGCGTCGTGGATTCGCGCCTGGAGCCTGATCTTCGCCAGGAAGTTCTCGACCGAGACTTCGCCGAACCAGTCCGGGTAGGTGGTGAAGTCGCGGACCTCCGCCGACGCGTCGTAGCCGTGCCAGCGCTTGTGCGCGAAGCGGGCCTTGAAGCCCTTGATGAACTCCATGTAGAGCTCGCCGTACCACTCGGTGGCCGGCCGCAGCCCGCCGTCGGAATCGACCACCACCTGCTTGCGGTAGGAATCCCAGGCCACCTTGGCGGTGACGGCCTTGCGCGGCACCAGCCAGATGCCTTCGACATGCTTCTGGATGCGGTTGTACCCGTCGCCGCCCTCGTCGAACCGCCCCGCCATGTAATCGCGGAAGTTTTCGCCGACATCCATGTACCAGGAATGCACGGTCAGCGCGTTCAGATGCAGGTCGCGGGCTTCGACGACCAGGGCGCGGGCGTGGCTCCGGGGATTGCCGAAGATCTTCTCGTCGTAGGGACGCCGGCTGAACGCCACCTGTCCGGTCAGTCGCGCCTGCTCCAGGTTCAAGGGACCCGCCCGCAGGCCCGTGGAGACCAGGTTGCGCGGGGCGAACGCGACGTCGGCCGACCAGACATCGTTGTGCATCAACGACGTCAGTTCGCGCCAGTCCTCGGTGCGGGAGGTGTTGGTCCAGTCCTTGCGGAGGAACTGCGCTCCGGATTCGATGCGTCCGTCCCAGGCCTTGTGCCGGGCGCGCATGATGAGCGCATTCTCGCCGTTCGCCCGGTCGATGTCGTCGGAGCGGTCGCTCGGCGTCCGGCGATCGTCGGAGTAGGTGCCGCCGTTGTCGCTGATGATCACCGTGCCGCCCAGGTTGGGCACGCCCAGGAACTCCGTGTCCCAGAAATCGAAGCGGATGCCCTGGGCCTTCGGGCCCCAGTCGTCGTTCTTCAGCTTGTTGTCCTCGACCAGGCGCAGCAGGGGGTCGTCATTGATGTAGAACCGGTTCTGGCGGTAGAACAGATAGGTTTCGGATTTGCCGTGCCGCAGCTTCAGGTGCCCCTCGCCGTCGATCCAACGCGGGTGGTAATAGTCCACCACGGACGTGCGGTCGTCGTCCCGGTTCGAGCGGGCCCACAGGCGGGAGAAAATCTCGAATTTCTCGCTGGGGTTGGACAGGAACTTCATCTCGACGAAGTGCGTCGGCATGCCGTTGTCGCCGGGCGCGCCGACGTGCCAGCGGCCATCCTCCTTCTGGGCCGCCAGTTCGGCTTCGTAATAGCCTTCGAGGCGCGTGGCGGCGCCGGCGGGAGCGGTCGCCAGCAGGCCCAGCAGCAGACCCGTCGGAAGACCGATCGCCAGGCGCGCGGTTCGTGGGCGTGAAGGCGCTGGTAGGAAGGCGAGGCGCAGGCGCACGGTCAATTCCTCACGGTGAAGGAAAGCATGTAGACGTTGCCCAGCTTGCGATCGGTCTCGACGCTGAAGTCGGCTTCCCAGTGCTTGTCCTGCAGGCCGGCCCCCATCGTGACCAGTCCGCGGTCCAGGCCTGTGCGCAGGACGAGCGCGTTGAAGAACCAGATCTCGGCGCCGCCGTGCACGATGACGTTCGTGGTCTGGCCGTCGCGGTTGCGCACGTCGGCGGTCACCAGAAGCGTCTCCCGGAACAGCCAGCTGCCGCCGGCCGCCCATTCGGTGAAGACCGGGTCGGGATCCGATGTGTTGTCCAGCAACTGCAGCTTCGTCTGATGCAGATTGTAGACCGCCGCGCCAAGCGTCCAGGCTTCGCCGCTGTCGTACAGCACGCCGACATCGGCGGAGAACCCGTGGTCCCCGCCGTTGTAGTTCGGGTCGTTGTAACGCTCGTAGCCGGGCGCCGACAGCAGGAACATCTTGCCCGTCAAGCCGACGGAGAGGCCTTCGAGGAACGGCATCTCGCGGGCCACGGCGAGATTGATGGTGTCTTCCGAGTAGAGGTCCTGGATGCCCACCCGGACCCAGCTGACCCCCAGGTGGTAGGCTCCCAGCGTCGGCAGTTCGGCCGCCAGATAGTCGTTGCGCAGGTCCGAGACGCCGTAGAGCCAGGCCCGGGTCATCATCAGCGACAACCGGTCGCTGCGGGTCAAGCCGGCCGGATTCCAGTACACGGCATTGGCGTCGTCGGCCAGCGAGACGAAGGCCGAACCCATGGCCTTGGGACGGGCTCCCATGCGTTGATGGCGGAAATCGGCACGGGCCTCGCCGGCCGCGCCCATCACGACGGTCGCCAGGGCGAGCCCGGCCCACAGCCGCGCCGTTCGCAAGTACGCGCGCGTCATCGGATCACCGCCAGGGAATGATTGCTGCGTATCGATCGCGTGCTGCCGGCCTGGCTGTAGGTGGCGATCACGCGCAGGATGTAGACACCGTAGGGAACGTATTCGCCGGTGGAACTGCGGCCATCCCAGATCAGGCCGGGCACGCGGCGCGGCGTCGGGTCGTTCAGGTCGGTCCCGGCGTACGGGAAGGTCTCGGTCAGGAGCGCGCGCCTCACGCCCGTGATGTCGTAGATCTCGACCGTCACCGTGGCTTCACCGCTCAGGTAGAAGCTGATGTTCGTCTCGTCGTAGAGGCCGTCGCCATTGGGCGAGAACGGGTTCGGCGAAACGGTGATGCCGGACAGCACCTCGCCGCCCTCGGCGGCGACGGCGTCGGTCAGGAACAGCCCGTAGGTGCCGGCGCGCGTCACCACGGCGGTCACGTTGTTGCCCGTGGCCGTGACGTTGCCGCCCACCAGCACCCAGCGGTCGGTCGACTCGTTGAAATGGTACATGGCGAGCCGCTGCTCGTCGGCGCCTTCGGGCAGCCAGGCCTGCGGGTAATGCAGGCTCAGATCGAGGGAGCCGGGCAGTTCGCTCTCATAGGCGATCCTGCCGCCCAGAGTGTCGGTGGTCGCGAGCTCGACCGTCCGGAAGATGCCGATCGGCCGACCGACCGGAACCGTGGGCCGGCCGGCCACGCCGGCCGGGGCGGAGCAGATGTCCCATTGCAGCCCGATCCGCGAGGCCATGGTGTCGGCGGCGACGGCACCGCCGCTCCAGGCCTGTTCCAGATGGCGGTCCAGCAGGCGAGCGCGCAGCTGTTCGGACAGTTTCACCTGCGAACCGTCCACCTGCAGCAGCTTGATGTTCTCGCCGGCCAGCGCGGTCAGCTGCGCGCGGCAGCTGGACGTCGGCACGATCTGCAGCGTGGTCACGGGAGAAACGGTGGGCTCGTTCTCGAGGGACGGGTCGTCGGCTTCGATCTCGAATTCGATGTAGCGCGTCGTGTCGATCGGCGAGGCGATCAGCGAATCGACGAAGCTCGGCAGCACGTCGACGACCCAGACATTGTTGCCCAGATAGCCCATCGGCACCGTGCGTTCCCAGCCGCTGCCGGCGAAATTCGTCGCGCGGTAGCGGAACACGGCGCTCTCGACGCGGTCGTCGTCGGTGATGCGGAACGCCAGCGACAGGGGGGCGTCCGCCAGCGGCGACACCCTCGTGACCACCGAGCCCTTGCCGCCGGTATCGACGACGGGCGGTCCCGTGTCCTCGAACTTCGACATCTCGATGGCGACCGGCGTCAGCAGGTCGGTCTGACGCTGCAGCGCGGCCTCGGACTCGTAGTCGAGGATCTCCTCCTGGGTGAGCCCGGGGGCGTGGCCGGTTCCGGGCACCAGCAGCAGATCGATCAGGTTGGAGTCGCGGTCGGTGCCGTCCTGCGAGTTAAGGCCGCCGCCGAAGTTCCATTCGCTGCGGCCTTCGTTGACCCAGCGGATGCCGCCCAGGACCTCTTCGCCGCCGAAGTCGTGGCTGGCCACGCAGACGGCGATGTCCCAGGAGCGGAGCATCTCGGGCGTCGGGTCGCCGAGCGCGGCCTTCGAAACCAGAGCCGTCACCGTGTTGGCGTCCGTATCGCCGATCAGGATGATGTCCTTGTCGGTGCTCAACGCGTTTTCGCGCCACGAATCGATCGTGTTCTGGCTCCGCGACGGGATCAGCGCCTTGTACCAGCCGTCCATGATGATGGCGTAGTCCCAGGCGTCCCAGGGCTGGAAGGCCGCGAAGCGGTTGGGCAGGGTGGAGGTGGCGCCGCCCGGGCCGCTGTCGATCAGGATGTCGATCTTCTCGATGTTCAGGTCCGCGTAGAGCGGGTTCCAGTTGGCGGCGCCGGGCTCGGTGGGGTCGGTGAATTCGGCCAGGGAGACCTGGAACGCGATCATGGGCACCGTCACGCCGCCGACGACGGCCACCGATTCGAACACGGTCAGTCCCGTCAGGTCGAAGGCGCCCGGCACGAAGGCGATGTTGGTCGGGTAGGTCGTGAACTTGCGCTGGGTGCCGGGCTGGTTGGGACCGTGGTCGTCGCCGACGGCGTCGGCGACCTGGATGATGGGTTCGATGATGGCTGTGACGTCGATGGTCACGGTGTCGGCCGCGGCCACGGCATTGCCGGCATCCCAGGCCCGCAGCACCAGGCCCTGCTCGCCGCCGGGATTGCCGGCGGGGATGATCGCGGTGGCGCTGTAGCGTCCGTCGCCGGCCGCGGCGTCGCCGTGGCCGGTCAGACCGTCGTCGAACAGGCGGACCGTCGCCCCGCCGCCCATGGCCGACAGATCGGCCAGCACGTCGCCGATGCCGTCGCCCGCATCGGTCACCTGCACCGACACGGTGACCATGTCGCCCGCGGTCGGCTCCGCGGGCGTGGCCGTGGCGGCCGCCAGCGCCGGCGGCGTCGGGAAGTCGGTCTTCGGCACGTAGGTCGGGCCCCAGGCCTGCAACGCCGTCCGGACCGTGGCGGTCTCCCAGTCGCCGGGCTGGGGGTTGTTGTAGTCGAAGGTCAGGTTCAGGGTTGCGTCCTGCGGCGCCGAGTCGAAGGCGGCGCGCTTCACCCCGTCCTCCTGGGTCAGGTACAGTTCGAGCTTCAGCGAGTCGGGCATGCCGCCCAGCGGCTCCCAGGGCACGCGGATCATGACGCGGTCGGCCAGCTTGCGCACCCAGGGGCCCTGGATGTTCTGGACCGCCACGGCATCGCCGTAGACTTCGTTCTCGGGATCCCAGAACTGCCATTCGCTGCCGGCAACGACCCATTTGCGGAAGTCGCCGTAGTCGTTCGCCGAGTACTTCGTCGTCAGCGCGTAGTCCGGCCTGAGCGCATGAGCATAGTCGACGGGCTGAGTGAAAGGATCGGTCACGCCGCCGGCGGCGTCGAAATTCGTCTCAAACAGCACGTGCAGTTGCAGACCGCTCCAGGTGCTGGCAAACGGGATCTCGAGGAGCAAGGCGTCCGGGTCGTTGTCCACGATCAGGGCGGTCAGGTCGGTGGTGTCGAAGGTGCGGCGCCCGGCCGGTTCATCGGCGTAGGCGGCGTCGGGAATCACCGAGACGTTGCGCAGCACCAGTCCTGCCTCGGCCGGGACCAGGCCTTCGCCCGACACGCGCAGGGAGACCAGGCCGGCCTGTCCGGACGGCTGGAACGAGACGACGGCGCGACCGCTGGTGTCGGTGACGGCCGACGCGGGCGCGAACGAGCCGTGGGAGCCGGGATCGGCGGCGAAGTCGGCCGTCAACCCTTCCTGCCCGCTGGCGTTGCCCCAGGCGTCGATCGGCAGCGCCGTGACGGCCACCGGCGAGCCGAGGTCGCTGACCGACACGGGCAACGACAGGCGCCAGCCGTCGGTGGCGCCGGGAGCCACCGTGATCGGGAGGTGGTCCAGTTCGGCGTCCAGTTCCCGGCCGAACACCTCCAGTTCCAGGCCCTGCACGACCACCGAGGCGGTCACGCGCACCGGGCCGGCGACGGTCGAGGCCAGCACGCCGGTGGCGTGGCCGTCGCCGTTGGTCAGCACCGTGGCCGTTTCGAACTGGCCCGAACCGGCAAAGCCCGGAACCAGCGCGAACGCCACCGGCACGTTCGGAACCCGGCTGCGCTGGCGCGCCGAGTCGTAAAGCTGCGCTTCGATGCGCAGCGTGTCGACGCCGCCGGCGACCAGCGTCTCGCGCGTGGACGTCAGCACCACCGAGACCGGCTGCGGACCCAGGAAAGCGACGATGATCCGACCGGCGATGGGGGCCTTGGCCGGCTGCGCCAGGTACACGCGCAGCACTTCCACGGCCGTGTCGCTCATCCAGAATTGCGCGCGTCCGCCGGTGAAGCTGACGACCGAATCGACATCGGCTTCGTTCGGCCCGTTGTAGAACACCGGCACGCCCCGCGCGGGCGACAGGTCGTCCATTTTGCGCGCCGAAAGGCGGAAGCCCGACAGGCGTCCGTCCACGTCGTACAGGTCGTCGCGCCCTTCGTCGTCGCGGGCGGCCAGCGTCACCTGCGTCGAGGTGAACTGGCCGGGCAGGTATACGGTGCCGCGCACCTCGGGCAGTTCGGCGCCCGTAGCGTCGATGATCTCGAGATGGGTGGCGCGCACGACGGTCAGGTCCAGGGCGCCGATGGAGGTGTCTTCGGCGCTGACCGCGAAGTCGATCGACCGCGGGACATAGCCGGTGGCCGCCAGCTCCAGGCGGAACGCGCCCGGCTCGAGGAAGAAGGCGAAGGTGTCGCCGGCGGCGTCGAAGAACAACGAATCGCGCCTGACGCCGCGGCTGTCCCACAGCTGCGCGGTGCCGGCGGCGTCCGGCCCGTCCAGAGCGATGGAGCCCCGCACGCGCGCCTTGAGCGCCAGCGCGAAGTCCAGCCCGGTCACATCCTGTCCCGCCGTCACGGTGAACGTCGTGTCGACCTCGACGTAGACCGGCGGCAGCGTCTCGGTGTGCAGCCTGAACGTTCCGCTCGTCGGCGTGAAGAACTCGTAGTCGCCTCCGTTCGAGGCGAAGCCGGCGATGCCCAGCTGGACACCTTCGCTGTCGCGGAACCAGATCGTGCCCGGTTTGCCCTGCCCGTTGACCAGTTCGGCGAAGCCGATGCTGCCGGCGATCCTGGTCTCGCTGACCAGCGTGATGACCGCTCCCTCGACATCCACGCCGGCGGTCACGTTGACCGGCAGTTCGCCCGGCAGGTACGTCGGCGCCACGGCGCCGATGGTGTACGCCCCGCCCGCTTCCACATAGAACACGAAGGCGCTGCTGGTCGGGCTGAAGGGCTGGGACGTTATTGTCCCGCCATCGGGACCGTAGAGCGTCACCGTACCCGGACGCCCCGTGCGGGAGGCGAACGCCACCGAGCCGCGGATGGCCGTCGACTTGACCAGCGTCTGGTCGACGCCCGTCACCGTCTGTCCGGCGAGGACGTCGACGACGCGCGTGTCGGCGAAATAGCCGTTGGCCGCGGTGGTGATCCTGTACCGGCCCTCCGGCAGCCGGGGCAGCGCCCAGTCGCGCACGCCGGCCGCGGTGGTGACGGTGCTGAGGGGAGCGCCGGGCTCCCGACCGGTGAATTCGATCAGTTCGGCGGTGACCACCAGCGGCGCGGTGCCGTCGTCCAGCGGCAGCGTGGCTGTGCCGCCGATGACGGCGTTGGCCGGGTCCGGCGCGCCGTCGCCCGTCACTTCGATCACCGAGGCATGCAGGTTCGTGACCGCGGCCGTGCCGGTCAAGCCGTCGAAGCCGGCATTGTTCGGCGCCGGGTCGACGCCGTTGCGCGTCGCGTCCGCATTGCCGATGAAGGCGATGGCCTTGATCACCGCGCGCGGCGGCACGCCGCCGCCCAGTTCGGGATACAGCACCGACCAGGGGATGGCGATCTCGGTGTACTTCCACAGCGGCCACAGCGCCTTGTCGCCGGCCGCATAGACCGTGCTGTCGGCCTGGGCCACGGTGATCAGCGAGCTCACCGGCAGCACGGACCCCGCCGCGTCGGTGACGCGGAAGGCCCGCGGCTTGAACCCCGGATAGCCGTCGGCGGCGGCGCGGCCGATCACGAAGTCGATGTTGTGGCCGGCCGGAAGCGTCACGTTGGCGGGCAGCGAATCGAGCAGGGCCGCGTTCGCCGGGCCCACGCCGGAGTCCAGGTCCAGATACAGGGTCAGGGCCCGGGTGGTCTCGAAGTCCTGGTAGTTGAGACCCAGATAGAGCTGGTCGGCGTCCCAGGTCAGCCACAGGCGGCGCACATTGGATTGACGCGAGGCCGTGTTGTCGTCCGCGGCATCGTCGACGACGCGGTCGAACATGTCCCAGTCGACGCCGTCGGCGATGATCCGGCCGTTCATGGTCGGCGTGTGGAACGGAACCGCCAGGGCGGACGCGGCCGCGCACGCCACCAGCAGCAACACGACAAGGCCCCCGCAGGGGGCCGCCAGAGGCGCCGGGCGCCGGAACCTGATTTTGGTGCTCATGGTGGAGCAAGGTACGCCATCGGCGGGGACAATTTCAATCCCCAAGCGTCGCGGGCCCCAGGAATGGTTGTTACCGACGCCGATTCGTTGTAACGTCCGCCGCCATGAAGTCCCGCCGCACCCTTCGAAGCCGCCGCCGGCCCCGCCGGTCCGTGTTCGCGCCCGCCCTGCTGCTGGCGCTGTGGACGCTTCTGGGCGGCTGCAGCCGGACCGATCGCGCCCGCTCCGTGGTCGTCTGGGAGCAGATGGATCCCAAGGAGCAGGAACTTTTCGATGAGCACATCGCCCAGTTCCGCGAGAGACATCCCGAATTCGCCATGTTTTCGATCGAACGCGTGCACTACCGGGTCGAGGATCTGCAGACCCAGTTCCAGACCGCGGCGCTGGCCTTCGGCGGGCCCAGCCTGGTCTACGGGCCGTCGGACAAGATCGGACCCTATTCGATCATGGGCCTGCTGATGCCCATCGACGAGCTGCTGCCGACCACCGAGCTGGCCCGCTTCCAGCCGGAGACCCTGCCGACGCTCGAAGGCGAGGTCTGGGGCCTGCCCGACCAGGTCGGCAACCATCTGACGCTGGTCGCCAACCTCGCCCTGGTCGACAGCATCCCCACCGACACCGACACCTGGCTGCGGCAGCTGCGCGAGACGACCATCGACCGGGACGGCGACGGCAAGCCCGAACAGTACGGTCTGGTCTTCAACCTGCTGGAGCCGTTCTGGCTGGTGCCCTGGCTGGGCGGGTTCGGCGGCGTCGTGATGGACGACCAGTCGCGCCCCACGCTGAACACCCCGGCGATGGCGCAGGCGCTCGTTTTCCTGTCCGATCTCAAGAAGTCGCGCGTCGTGCCGCTCGAATGCGACTACCCGCTGGCCGACACCATCTTCAAGGAAGGCCGCGCCGCCTACATCATCAACGGTCCCTGGTCGTGGCAGGGCTACCGCGACGCCGGGCTGGACATCCGGCTGGCGCCGCTGCCGATGGTCAGCAGCACGGGGCAGTGGCCGGCGCCGCTCATTTCCGCCAAGTGCTACAGCATCAACCGCTACCTGGACCCGGGCACGCGGGAGTGCACGGCCGCGCTGCTGGCCTGGCTGACCGGCCCCGAGGTGCAGCTGGACCTGGCCCGCAAACTGGGCGTGCAACCGGGCGATCTCACGGCCGCCGCCGCGCCCGAGCTGCTGGTCGATCCTTTGATGATGGCCAGCCGCGAACAGATCGCCCGCGGCCGGCTGATGCCCATCGTCCCGGAGATGCGCGCGGTGTGGGACGCCATGCGGCCGTTCTACCAGAGCGTGATGAACGGCGAGCTCGAGCCCGCCGCGGCCGCCGCCGCCATGCAGGCGCAGGCCGACGAGACGATCGAGGTGATGCACGAATGACCAACCGGCGCGGCCTGGCCCTGTGGTTCCTGCTGCCGTCGCTGCTGGTGCTGGCGGGAGTGGTGGTCTACCCGTTCGTCTTCAATCTCTGGATCTCGCTGACGAACTGGAACATGTTCCATTTCCAGCATCCGCAGTTCCAGGGGCTGGAGCACTACGCCAAGATCGCGCGGATGATCATCGAGCCGTTCGGCAGGCCGCTGGCCGAGTGGCCGGCCGCCCTGGCGGCCAACGAATTCTACCGCATCTTCGGCAAGACCTTCGCCTGGACCGCGATCAATCTGGTCTTCCACTTCACGCTGGGTCTGGGCGCGGCGCTGCTGCTCAACCGCAAGCTGCCGGCCCGCGGTCTGTACCGCGCGCTGCTGATCCTGCCCTGGGCCATGCCGCAGTACATCAGCGCCCTGACCTGGCGCGGCATGTTCAACGTCGAGTACGGCGTGATCAACCAGCTGCTGTCGCAGATCGGCGTGGCGCCTGTGCCCTGGTTCAGCAGCGAACTGTGGGCGTTCCTGGCGCCCACCATCACCAATATCTGGCTGGGCTTTCCCTTCGTCATGGTGATCGCGCTGGGCGGCCTGCAGAGCATTCCGCAGGAGTTGTACGAGGCCGCGCGCATCGACGGCGCCGGGCCGGTGCGGCGATTCTTCAAGATCACGCTGCCCATGCTCAAGCCCGTGCTGTTGCCGGCGCTGGTGCTGGGCACGATCTGGACATTCAACAACCTGAACGTGATCTGGCTGGTCACCGACCAGGGATTGCCCGCCGACAAGACGCACATTCTGGTGACCTACGTCTACAAGGCGGCCTTCTTCTACTACCGCTACGGTTATGCGGCGGCGTTCAGCGTGTTCATCTTCCTGGTGCTCGCGCTCATCGTGCGGGGTTACGACCGGGCTGCGAAGCAGGAGGTCTATTGATGGCCCGGAGGCGGCGCGTCGCGAAGGCGTGGGAGATGGTCTGGGTGCACGCGCTGGTCTGGCTGCTGGTGCTGTTCGCGGTGTTCCCGGTGCTGCAGGTGGTGGGCATCAGCCTGCGTCCCGGCGACCAGCTGTACTCGACCGAACTGCGATTGATCCCCGCCGGCGCCACCCTGGACGCCTACCGCATCATGCTGACCGAGAAGCCGTTCTTCCTCTGGCTGGGCAACTCGCTGCTCGTGTCGCTGTCGACCGCGCTGATCGGCGTGGCGTTCGCCAGCCTGGGCGGTTTCGCGCTCTCTCGCGCCCGCTTCGCCGGGCGCGGCGCGGTGCTGCAGGGCATCCTGATGACCCAGATGTTCCCGGCCACGATGCTGCTGCTGCCCCTGTACCTGCTGATGCGCAAGCTGCACCTGGTCGACACGCTGGCCGGCGTGGTGGTGGCCTACGTCGCCACGGCGCTGCCGTTCTGCATCTGGACGATGAAGGGGTACTACGACACGATTCCCGCCGCGCTGAACGAGGCCGCGCTGATCGACGGCTGCACGCCGCTGACGGCGTTCTTCCGCGTGACGCTGCCGCTGAGCGCGCCGGCTCTGGTGATCACGGCGCTGTTCAGCTTCATGACCGGCTGGAGCGAGTTCATGGTGGCCCGCGTGCTGCTGGCCAGCCAGGAACTGATGACGCTGCCGCTGGGGCTCGAGTCGCTGTTCACCACCTACCAGACCGAATGGGCCAACTACGCGGCCGGTTCGCTGCTGGTCTGCCTGCCGGTCGTCGCGCTGTTCCTGGCGCTGAACCGGTTCCTGGTGTCGGGTCTGACGCTCGGCAGCGTCAAGGGCTAGTCCGCCCCGGGTTCGGCGGCCGCGTCAACGTGCCGGCGGCACCCCCACCGGGACCACCGCCCCGGGCGGCACCGACGTCACTTCCAGTTCATGCGTGAAGCCGCCCGGGCCATGCAAGACCAGCACCAGCGGGCCCGGGCCGTACTGCTGCATGTAGCTGGCGTACATCGGCGTCAGGTCGAACCACAGCGAATCGGCAAAGGCCGCGTCGCAGGCCTCCTGCGTTTCGTGCACCAGCGTCAGGCCGGCGCGCGGCGGCATCGACTCCATGAAGCCGCCCGACATCCACAGCGAGAAGTCGTGGCGCGGCTGGCATCCGGAGAATCCGACCTGAAGTTGCAGCAATGGCCCGACCAGACGGGCCTGCACCAGGTGCCACGGCGCCGCGTGCAGACTGTCGGCCGGCGCGTCGGTGAACTGCACCACCCGCGTGACCGGCGGCAACCAGCCGCGCGCCACGCCGAAATGGGCTTCCAGATAGCTCGCCGGCGTACCGTCGGGCAGGGCGGTGATCACGATGCTCAAGGGATTGGGCGTGGTGAGTTCCACCGGCAGGGGCGTCATCGCGTAGGACTGGAAGAACACTTCGTAGAGGCCCGGCTCCCGGACCGCCGCTGCCCAGCGCCCGGCGGGATCGGGCGTCGCCCAGGAGACCACACCGTCGGGCCCCGTCACCTGCACCCCGCCGGCGGTGAACGGCGGTTCGCCGGGATCCGGGCGGCCGTTGCCGTCGACGTCGACGAAGCACAGGCCTCCCAACTGCGCCCGGCCCGCGAAGGGGCCGCACTCGGCGCGCGCCGCGAACGAGAAGGCGCTCAGCGCAGGGTCGCTGAAGATCCAGGTCTTCGCGGGCGTGGCCTCGCCGGCCGGCAACGGTGCGC
>JFJP01039360.1_pt1 | contig 17621 bp, 13 predicted proteins | sample 431651 | NCBI WGS metagenome assembly JFJP01 (sample SAMN02602958, study PRJNA72255) | Microbial mat metagenome, whole genome shotgun sequencing project. | biome: fresh water; feature: sink hole; material: water; isolation source: purple microbial (photo- and chemosynthetic) mats found in...
TGATCCAGTTAGCCTGCGCACATTCTACCGCGCAGATCTACGTACTCCCATTTCTGCCAGTTACGAGCCTGGGCCTGAAGAGCGGGCTAAACCCTGGATTTTCAGCGGTGAGACACTGGATCTCTCCGGCGGCGGGGTCCTGGCCATCTTTCCGGAAGAGTTCCCCAGTAAGCAACGTATTCTTGTCCACATCCCCCTCCCGAACACTGATAATAAAGAAATTGTCTGCCAGGCACATGTGGTGCTGACCCAACGACTGCGCAAAGAGCGCTGGAAAATTGCCCTGCAGTTTGATAACCTCTCCCAGAAAGAACGGGATTTCATCGTTTCCTGCTGCCTCAACGAACAGCGGCGGCAGCTGCGTGAGAATATCCAGACGATATAAAAACCTTTGGTGGTGAGATTCCTCTCATTCACCTGAGCATACGGTTCTTTCTGTTTTTCGACATGACTGCCGGATAAGGGTCAAGATTTCTTCAATTCCTGCCGAAAGAACACTATGGAATCCATCGCCCCCATCCTCTCCTCCGCCATTCTCGGCTCCTCAACCTCCAACGCAGGTGGACAGCCGCCGAATTCTTTCCAGATGCAGGAGGGCCAAATCGTCCATGCCATTGTCGGAGAGACAAAGAGCGCAGATACCTTTGTCCTCAACATCGGTGACAATCGGCTGCTGGCAAAGGCCGACTCGGTCACTCTCAGCCCCGGCCAATCACTCCAACTGCAGGTTACCGCCACCAAACCCCAACTCGAACTCAAGATCATCGCTGCTCCCCTGCAGCAATATCTGGGAAAAGCCCTGACCTTTCTTGGTCAAAACCTCGATTTAAGTCCTCTCATCCAGATACTGCAAGAGTCCACGAGCTTGGGGACAGCAACGTTATCTGCTGCCAGCGCCAAGACCCTGGAAGATTTCTTTGGCCTGCAGCAGAGGCCTTTAGCCGGCAGTGAAGGTGGGGAGGCTTTGCGCCGGATGCTCGCAGGGATTGGCCTGCAGACGGAAGCACAGTTAAGTCAGGGTATCAAAAATGAACAGGCGGGCGCTCTGGTCAATTCACTCAAATCCGCGCTGCTCGAAATAGTTCAACAGGATCAAGGATCAGAAGTACTCAAAGAAGCCGGCAAGTCCCTGCTTTCCACCATCGAGAGCTTTCAGCTCAGCCAGCTTCGGCTGGATCATGACAAAACGCTGATCCTTCCCCTGCCTTTTCCATTTCTGGACCAAGGCTATCTTCTTATCGACAATAAACAGGAACAAGGCTCAGAAGACCATGAAGGGACCAAACAGATCCACTTTTCCCTGCATCTGGCTTTGACCGGGTTGGGGAACCTGCATATCGATTTTCTGCAGACGGAAGGTGGCCTGTGGATGCGCTTCAGCTGTGATTCGCAGGATAAGGCCGATTTTGTAGCGCAGTTCAGCGACGAGCTTAAAGAGCAACTGGCAGATCTTCCGCTGCAAGGTATCTCTTTTGCGGGAACGGCTAATTCACCCGGAGCGGACCTGGTCAGGATGCTGGTGCCGGCGGGTCAATCCCTGCTGAACACCAAGGTGTAATGGTGCGTTATGGCTGAAATAACGGAGAAAATGGATAAGGCCGTAGCCATTGTCTATGATGCCGACAAAGGCCACGCGCCGAGGGTCATCGCCAGTGGCAAGGGAGAAATTGCCCGGAAGATCATTGAGACAGCTCGTGAGGCTGGTGTCTATATCCAGGAAGACTCTGACCTTGTGGAACTGCTGGCCAAGATTCCACTGGGCCAGGAAATCCCTGCCGAACTCTATCGGACGGTCGCCGAGGTCCTGGCCTTTGTCTATAAGGTCAACGAACAGTTTAAGAACAAGCTTAAAAAATAACGCATAAACCAGAGCCTTTTGCAAAAGTATGAGTTGTGGTTCGACATGCTCACCACGAATGGAATAATCAAGATACCGTTCCCCCTGAGCCGAGAGCTTGCCGAACGGTCGAAAGGTTTTTTTAGGAGTTTTGCAAGAGGCTCACCATATTGTTTTTTTTTACGAAGCGCCATCTTCCCCTTGCCTCTTGTCCCAACCCCACCCGCCGGAAACCACCATCAAAAAACTGAACAACTGAAGTAAATTAAACAAGGAAAGGGTTTCAACCGAAAGGTTGAAACCCTTTCCTTGTTTTGTGAAGCATACGGGGGTCGAACCTGTAACGAGACAGACCGACATTCCCATCATTTAGAAAATCAAAGTATAAATAACCAATCATACTTGATTCAAGTCTAATAATGTTATATTTATCTCAGAATGGAATCAAATATAATTCAAAGAGATCTTCAGAGTCAACTCGCTAATCGGTTTTTTAAAGGAAAGGCCATTCTTCTTTTTGGGGCCCGACAAGTGGGGAAAACGACTCTAGCCCAGATAGTGTTGAAGAGCTACGATAATCAGGTACTTCGCCTGAACGGCGATGAGAGCGATGTCCGTGACCTTCTTTCAAATACGACCTCGACCCGCCTGAAGTCTATTATCGGCAGTCATCGGATACTCTTTATCGATGAGGCTCAACGCATTGACAATATAGGGCTTACCCTTAAACTCATCACCGATCAAATCCCAGAGGTCCAGGTTATTGCCACCGGTTCTTCATCTTTTGATCTTGCCAACAAGGTCAATGAACCACTCACCGGCAGGAAGTTTCAATATCTACTTCACCCTTTGGCATTTGGCGAGCTTGTGGCGCATCATGGCTTGCTGACAGAAAAACGTCTACTTGATCACCGCTTAATTTTTGGATCGTATCCCGAGGTTGTCACATCAGTTGGCCAGGAAACAGAATTGCTTAAACTTTTGGCGGAAAGTTACCTCTACAAGGATTTACTGATGCTTGAGCAGGTCAAAAAGCCCGCTCTTCTGGGCAAAATCGTGAAAGCTCTGGCCTTACAGGTGGGCAGCGAGGTCGTCTTTACAGAGATTGGCCGCCTTGTGGGCGCTGATAGCCAAACCGTGGAAAAATATATCGACCTTCTTGAAAAAGGTTTCGTTATCTTCCGCCTGCCGTCTTACAGCCGCAATGTCCGGAATGAAATCCGCAAGGGCAAGAAAGTCTATTTCTATGATAACGGTATCCGCAACGCGGTTATCAATAACTTCATGCAGATCGGCCAGCGCACGGATGTTGGAGCCTTATGGGAGAATTTTTTGGTGAGTGAGCGACGAAAGCTCCTTGCTCATCATGGGATAAGCGCCGAAGATTTTTTCTGGCGCACTACCCAGCAACAGCAAGTTGACTATGTCGAGGAAAATCAATGTGGTCTTTTCGCCTGGGAATTCAAATGGAATATCAGGTCAAAGGCCCGTTTTCCGAAGACCTTCGTTGAAGCCTATCCGCAATGCAAAATCGCCGTGGTGACTCCTGAAAATTTCGAGTCCTTCCTCCAGCATCCCCAAGATGATTGACCTGGATACCCGCATTTCTCCATGGTTGTGCTAGCATAGGATTAACCAGTGAACCGGTGGTGTACTAACCTGGAACCTTAACTCCATTACTTATTATTATGGTGGCGTGAAAGACTTTAAACCACCGACCATACTACAGGAGTTCACCAATAAATGTTGGGTAAACAAAAAAAGGGTTCCAACCTTTCGGTTGAAACCCTTTGATTTATTGGCGGAGCGGACGGGGGTCGAACCCGCGACCTCCGGCGTGACAGGCCGGCATTCTAACCAACTGAACTACCACTCCTCAAAAACTCTATGACAAAAAACACATGGTGGGCGGTACAGGGATCGAACCTGTGACCCTCGGCTTGTAAGGCCGATGCTCTCCCAGCTGAGCTAACCGCCCGGTGAATCAATGGAGCACTTAAATAACAAAAATATTAAAGAAGGTCAAGAAAAAAGAATCAGTGTTGACTATTATCTCCTGACAAATCTGCTGAAAAAGGGGCATCACCATACACTCCCAATGACGGTATATTCTTAAACAGCGTCTCCCCTTCTGGAAGGACAATGGCCCGCTCAAGAACATCATCGGCATGTTCCATGCACTCTATTACCAAACTCTTCCGTATATTGAAAGGAACATCTTCCAAATTCGGCCAGCAGCTTTTCGGTCAATCCGCCAATGGGCAGAATCCGTCCCCGCAGGGTAATCTCTCCGGTCATGGCAATTTCATGCCGTACCGGCGCCTTGAGCAACGCCGAAACCAGGGTTGTGGCAATGGTAACTCCGGCTGACGGTCCGTCTTTCGGAATAGCCCCTTCCGGAACATGGATATGGATATCAAGTTTCTGATAAAAATCCGTCTCCAGCCCCAGACGTAAGGCCCGGGAACGAACATAGCTCAAGGCTGCCTGAGCAGACTCCTGCATCACATCCCCGAGCTTCCCGGTAATGGTCAACTTGCCGGTGCCAGGCATCAAGGTAGCCTCGATCTGAAGCAACTCGCCGCCCACCTCCGTCCAGGCCAGCCCGGTTGTCAGGCCAATCTCATCGCGTTCTTCAGCAAGCCCGAAACGGTAGACCGGGGTGCCCAGAAATTTTACCACCGATTGGGCAGTAAGACGGTAATGCTTGTCCTTCAATTTTTTCTTCAACCGATCGCGGGCGATCTTGCGACAAAGTGAGGCCAGATTCCGTTCCAGGCTCCTCACCCCGGCCTCTTTGGTGTACCGTCGAATCACCTCGAGAATCCCACCATCGCTTATCTGAATATCGTCAGGCTGAAAGCCGTTGGCCTCAAGCTGCTTCGGAATCAGATACCCTTCAGCAATCTTCTGCTTTTCCCCTTCCGTATAACCATTCAGCCGGATAATCTCCATCCGGTCTTGCAAAGGGAGCGGAATCCCATGCAGATTGTTGGCGGTGGTGATAAAAAAGACCTCGGAAAGGTCGTAATCCAGATCCAGGTAATGATCATTAAAGGCGTTATTCTGCTCCGGATCAAGGACTTCCAGAAGGGCCGAGGATGGATCGCCACGGAAATCGGTGCTCATCTTATCCACCTCATCCAGACAGAATACCGGATTGACCACATCGGCCTTCTGCATTGACTGGATGATCTTGCCCGGCATGGCTCCGATATAGGTCCTCCGATGCCCGCGAATCTCGGCCTCGTCACGCACTCCCCCTAAGGAAAGTCGAACAAACTTGCGGTTCATGGCCCGAGCGATGGATTTGCAGATGGACGTCTTGCCAACCCCGGGAGGCCCAACCAGACAGAGAATGGGGCCCTTAATCTTTTTCACCTGGGCCTGCACCGCAAGATACTCAAGGATGCGCTCTTTTGGCTTGGACAGCCCATAATGATCCTCGTTCAGGATCACCTCGGCCTTGTTAATATCAATGACTGCCTTGCTTTTCTTTTTCCAGGGGAGACTGACGATACAATCAATATAATTTCTAACAACAGTCGTCTCAGCTGACATCGGAGGCATGTTCCTGAGCTTTTTCAACTCTTTGGTCACTTTATCACGAGCAGCCACCGGCAAATTCTTCTTTTTTACAATTTCTTCAAGCTCGGCTATTTCATCCAGGCCGTCTTCATTCTGCCCCATCTCCCGCTGAATGACCCGTGCCTTCTCGCCCAGGTAATAATTTCGCTGGATCTTGCCCATGCGTTTTTTTACCTTTTCATTAATATCTTTTTCCAGCTCAAAAATCTCAATCTCCCGATTGATAAACTCTACCACCTTCTCCATCCTCAATGCCAACACATCGCATTCAAGGACTTCCTGCTTCTCCTCGGTTTTCAAAGGAAGATGGGCGGAAATGACATCCACGAGCTTGCTGGAATTTTCGATATTATTTACTGACTTCACAACCTCCTTGGGGAGCTTCTTGGTAATCTCACAAAATTCATCAAATATTCTCCGTAACTCCCGTTCGTAGGCCAGTACTTTGCCATCGGTTTCTTCTGCCTCCAGGATCTCCTCCACCTCTACTTGCATAAAGGTCTCACTGGGAACAAAAGAGACAATCCGGGCACGCTTCTTTCCCTCTACCAGAGCCTTGATCGTGCCATCCGGCAGGCGCAATAACTGCATGACCACTGCCAGAGTGCCAACGGAGTGAATTTCTTCCTCGGTTGGATCGTCAACCTTTGACTCTTTCTGGGTCACCAAAAAAATCTCAGTCCTCTTTTCCATGGCATCTTCCATCGCCTGGATGGAGCGGGATCTTCCTACCACTAATGGTGCTACCATATGGGGGAAAATAACGATATCACGCAAGGGCATGAGCGGGTATAATCTGGTCTCTCTTTCTTCCATAGCTCTTCCTCAACCGGACATGCCGGAGGGTTATACGACGTAAATGTTCAAGCAGTAGTGAACTTTTTGCCAATCAGGCGTTCTGCACTTTTTTCTCGCCGGCACTCCCATACAGAATCACCGGATATTCGCCGTCATTAATAACCTGCTCGCTGATCACACACTCCTCTACATTTTCACGGGAAGGCAATTCATACATGACATCAAGCATGGCCGCTTCCAACACCGAGCGCAACCCTCTTGCCCCCGATTTGCGTTCCAAGGCCTTGCGGGCAATGGCTGTCAACGCCCCTTCTGTAAAAGAAAGCTTGATCCCTTCCAGTTCAAAAAGCCGCTGATACTGTTTAATCAAGGCATTTTTGGGCTCACGCAGGATGCGGATCAAATCCGTTTCCAACAGCTCTTCCATGGTGGCAATAACCGGCAAGCGGCCCACAAGCTCCGGTATCAGGCCAAATTTCAAAAGATCTTCCGGCTGGACACTGGCCAGCAACTCGCCGATATTTTTTTTATCTTCAACCGTTACCTTTGCTCCAAAGCCAATAGACTTCTTACCGCCCCGCCGCTTCACCACCTTGTCAAGCCCAACAAAAGCGCCGCCACAGATAAAAAGAATATTGGTGGTGTCAATCTTTACCAGTTCTTGTTGCGGATGTTTTCTACCGCCTTTGGGAGGAATGGAGGCGATCGTCCCTTCAATGATCTTCAGCAGGGCTTGCTGTACGCCCTCACCGGAAACATCCCGAGTCAAAGAGGGGCTGTCGGACTTCCGGGCAATTTTATCAATTTCATCGATATAAATAATTCCTCTTTCAGCACGCTGGATGTCATAATCGGCAGCCTGCAGAAGATTAACCAGGATATTCTCAACATCATCCCCCACATACCCGGCCTCAGTCAGAGTCGTGGCATCGGCCATACAAAACGGGACGTTCAGTATGCGAGCCAGGGTCTGGGCGACCAGCGTCTTTCCACTGCCGGTGGGCCCAATCAGGATAATATTGGACTTCTGCAATTCCACCTGCCCATCATCAGACGGTGCATCGATCCGCTTGTAATGGTTATGCACAGCAACGGCAAGAACCTTTTTAGCAAATTCCTGACCAATGACGTACTCGTTGAGATGATCATTGATTTCCATCGGTTTGAGGGCAGCGGAATGCACGCCATCATGCTGGGCATCAGCGTTCTTCTCTTCATCACGAATAATGTCGTTGCACAAGGCAATGCATTCATCACAGATATGGACATCAGGGCCGGCAATCAACTTGCCAACTTCCTCCTGACTTTTCCCACAAAAGGAACAACTGGAGAGGAATTCCTTGCTCTTCTTATTGGCCATCTTTCTCCTCCTCGTCCGCACCTTTTCTTTTCAGCAAGACTTCATCAATGAGACCATACTGTTTGGCCTCGACGGGGCTCATAAAATTATCACGGTCCGTGTCGAGCTTGATTTTTTTAATCGGATGCCCGGTATGATGAGCCAGGATTCGATTCAGATCATCTCGCATCCGCAGAATCTCTCGGGCGTGAATATCTATCTCTGTGGCCTGCCCCTGAAAACCGCCCATGGGTTGATGAATCATAATGCGCGAATTGGGCAGAGCGTATCGTTTACCCTTGGCTCCAGCGGCTAGAAGCAGCGCGCCCATTGAGGCAGCCTGCCCCATGCACAAGGTTGAAACATCGCATTTCACATACTGCATGGTGTCATAAATGGCCATGCCGGCTGTCACTGATCCACCAGGCGAGTTGATATAAAAAGTTATATCTTTCTCAGCATCATCGGCCTCGAGAAAGAGAATCTGGGCGATAATAGAGCTTGCCACTTCATCACCGACGGATGTTCCCAGGAAAATAATCCTCTCCCGAAGCAGGCGTGAATATATATCAAAGGCACGCTCACCCCGTGGGCTTTGTTCAACTACCATAGGAACCAGATTCATCAGAGACTCTCCTTGAAGCTAAAAAAAGTTCGACTGCAACGGCTCATTATCGTTGTCGCCATCTGCAGTCGAAAATATTTATCTATTATTCATATTCATATTCATTTGATCAACACAACCGTAGCAACTTACTCCTTGTTAAAAACGAGCATAAAAATCATAATATTTATTTATGAACAAGTTTTTTTGCAAAGATCAGGCTTCAACGTTCTCTGAAGCGGGCGTCTCAGCTACAATGGCATCGATCAAAGTTGCCTCTGCCCGTAAAAAGGCAAGAATTTTTTCATTCAGCAATTCGTTGACAAAAGGCAGAAGATCATCACGGCTACCGCCGAAATACTGCTTCACTTGGGCCACAGGCATATTGTATTGATCGCCAATGCGCTTGAAACCACGATCCATGTCTTCTTCGTTGACTTTAATGGCCTCAACCTCAGCAATCTTCTTGAGGATAAAGTCGCCACGCACTCGTTTTTCTGCGGTTGGGCGGCTGCGCTCGGCCAACTCTTCGCGATTAATACCGGCTGATTCAAGATCCAGACCATTTTGCTCCAGAGACTTGACCGTGGCCTTGATCATCTCTTCCACTTCAAATCGGACCAATCGAATGGGCACAGGGAAGGTGTGGATATCAAGGAGCTTGTGCATAATCCGGTCAGTCAGATCGCCATGCGCCTTATCTTCCTTGGCTTTTAGGAGACGTTCTCGGATCGCTGTTTTTAACTCGGCAAGGGTCGCATACTCACTTCCTACGTCTTTGGCAAATTCATCATCAAGCTCAGGGAGCACACGCTCCTTCACATCCTGCACCTTGACCTTGAAGCTCACTTTCTTTCCGGCAAGCACAGGATTAGGGTATTTGGCGGGAAAGTCGACTTCGTGGCTGGCCTCTTCACCAAGCTTCATGCCAACGAGCTTTTCCTCAAATTCAGGACTGATTCGTCCGGAACCAACATCTATGGAAAAATTCTCGTTCTTAACCTCTTTCATGGGCTTCTCATTATGATAACCCTGGAAATCAACCACGGCGATATCTCCTTTTGCCACCGGGCGATCCACAACAGAGCGAAGAGGCGCCATTTCCACCCGCAACGACTCAAGCTCTGCGGTAATCTCTTCATCACTCACCGCCAGCACCGGTTTTTCCACTTCCAATCCTTTATATGACTGCAACTCAAACTCAGGCTTGGTATCGATCATGGCAACATAGGTAAAGGTCCCGTCTTCCTTGAAGCGGGGCTCACTGATCTCAGGATGAACCACCGGGTCAATTTTTTCCTGCTCAATGGCGGCAAAGTAGGTGTCCTGAACCAGTTTTTCAGCAACTTCGCCTTCAACCTGCTGCTTAAAATTCTTTAAGACAACAGAACGAGGCACCTTGCCACGGCGAAAGCCCTTCAACTTTACGTCCTGCTGAACCTTATCATAGGCTGCCTTCAACTCTTTCTGCACGTCCATTGCCGGCAAAGTAATGGTAATTTTCCTGGTAAGATCAGCTAGTTTTTCAACAACAACATCCATCGCTCATATCCTTTCAATAGAGATTAATCCTATATCATTCCTTAGTCATTTAACACGGCATCCACAACACGCTGAAAACATGGTGCGAGAGGGGGGACTCGAACCCCCATGCACAAGGCGCTGGTTCCTAAGACCAGTGCGTCTACCAATTCCGCCACCCTCGCGATAAAGCTTAAAAAAAAACCTGAAGTAAATGCCGAAAATGTCGGTTCACAACAGATATTACAATCAAATTGAATGATCGCTCTCTTCCTGTGTATTCATTTTTATCTACTATTTAATAATTCACATCTTTCTGGCAGTCAAGCAAGATTCAACCGATGAAGAGCCAATTGACCATTCAACATCCAAACAAGTCTGAAATCGATCTTGTCAGCGAGTCATGATAAGCACCTTTCCGCCTCCCGGCAGAACCGCTTTTATCCCCACAAAACATTTTTTTACAATAGTCTCATTCATGCGAACCGAGTCTTTTTAGCTTTTTAAAGATTTGTCATCCAGGTATCGAAGTTGCGCCCTGCGCAATAACATTTATTGAAGATGGTATGAGTACCATTCTCCTCTGTTCCAGATGAAGAAGGTCTCTTCAAGGAATGCCTGTTTTTCGTTCAGATTCATGTCTTGCCAAACCCAATGACAGCGACTATTATTGCTTCGTTAGATTAGGACGTAGCAGGCAAAGGGAGCCGCGTTGATCGCTTCCATAACCCCACACAGCTTTGGAGAAAATTGATGCACTATAGACATACGATATTTGGAGGAGCCCTCCTCCTGGCTTCTCTTGTGAGTGGACAGGTCCTGGCCGCAAATCAAACAGCCACCCCGTCCAAGATTGACTGGAGTGTCGAAAAGTCCTGGAATCTTCCTGCCAAGCCCCTGGATATGGTCTATTCGCTGGACGGCAAGCGGGTCTTTATTCTCACTGATCAGCACAATGTCCTGGTCTATAACAACTTGGGAAATCTGACGGGCACCATCCCGGTGGACAAAGGCGTGTCTGCCATTGACATTGCCCCGCGAGGCGAGAAGCTTTTCTTGATCAATCAGGAGACCAAATCCTTCTCTGACTTAACCATCGACTTTATTGTCGACATCAATACTACCGGTTCCCCCTTTCTTGGTTTGGCCACAGCCCCAATTACCATTGTTCTTTTTACTGACTTTGAATGCCCTTTCTGCAGCAAGGTTGGACCTGTGCTTGAACAGGTTCTTGAAAAAAATCCTACATCCATCAAGATTGTCTTCAAAAATCTGCCACTGGCGATGCATCAATTTGCCGACCCTGCCGCTCGCGCCGCTCTGGCTGCGGGGGAACAGGGAAAATTCTGGGAATTTCATGACGCTCTCTTCGCTCTGCCGGCCATTGACAGCAATGCCATTGACAATATCGCCGTCAAACTTGGGTTGAAAATTGATCAATTCAAAAGCGACATGGCCTCGCCAAAAATCAGACAGAAACTCGACCAGGATATTGCCGACGCTCAAAAAGCAGGCGTGACCGGAACGCCATCTATCTTTATCAATGGCCATCCCATGCGAGACCGCACCCCCGAAGCCTTTCAACAAAAGATTGACGCAGCCCTTGGGAAATCAGAAAAAAAATAATAAGGAATCGTCAGCTCTTAAACCGGCAAATCGTGATCTTGATTTTGCCGACAATGACCTGACTGCCATTCTGTTCGGTGATCTGAACAAGAATCTGCAAACCCTAGAACAATGTTGCGGGGTTACGGTTCATGTGCGGGGCAACGGAGTGCACATCACCGGACTCGGACATGAGGTGGAGCTGGCAGCAGAGTTGCTGGAGCAGTTTTACGGACTGATCCGCAAAGGACTGAAGCTTTTCTCGTCTGACTTCGCCTTTGGCCTGCGCGTCTTGGAATCCAACCCTCAGGCACGGCTTGACAAGATCTTTCTCGATAAGGTCTTCATCACCACTCAGAACCGGATCATCTCACCCAAGACCAGCAACCAGAAAAACTACATCGACGCCATCCGCAACAATGACATCGCCTTTGGCATCGGCCCGGCTGGTACCGGTAAGACCTATCTAGCGGTGGCCATGGCGGTTTCCGCTCTGACCAACAACAAAGTCCGCTCCATCATCCTGACCAGACCGGCAGTTGAGGCCGGGGAAAAACTCGGTTTCCTCCCTGGGGATCTTGCCCAGAAGGTCAATCCCTATCTTCGCCCACTGTACGATGCCTTAAGCGACATGCTTGGCCCTGAAAAAAATGCTGCCCTTATTGAGCAGGGAATCATCGAGATAGCCCCTTTGGCTTTCATGCGCGGCCGGACTTTAAGTAACGCCTTTATCATCCTCGATGAGGCCCAGAATACCACCCGCGAACAGATGAAGATGTTTCTTACCCGCATCGGCTTTGATTCGCAGGCCGTTATTACCGGTGACATCACCCAGGTGGACCTGCCCATTCCCAAAATGTCGGGACTCCTGGAAGCTAGAAATATCCTCCAGGCCATCGACGGAATTGCCTTCTGCCCCTTTACCCAGGCCGATGTCGTCCGACACCCACTGGTTCAGAAGATCATCACCGCCTATGAAAAAAAACAGGACGAGGATGAGGTTCCAGCCAGACCACGGCCCATCTCTGCCGGCAAAACCATTAAAACCTCTTAGCCATTTCTTTGCGCGGTAAGCAAAAGCGTCCATGCCCGTCACCCTCTCTTTTCATGCCGACTGCCCGAACTGTCGGATAAACAGCCGCCTTTTGCAGCGTCGAGCCAGCACTCTCCTACGCGAATGCCGTGTTTCCGGATATGATCTCAGCATTCGTCTAGTGAACGATACTGAAATGAGCTGGCTGAATGAACATTACCGACACAAAAGCGGGCCGACCAATGTCCTCTCCTTCCCCTTGTCGGAGAATGCCGATGAAGGGACAGAAAATCATGGCGCCAATCTTCAACTTGCGCAGATTCCGATCAAAGAGCTGGGCGACATCGTGATCTCGGTTGACACTGCCTTGCGCGAGGCCAAAGAATTTCACCAGTCCCTTCATGATCGACTCACCTGGCTTATCACCCATGGCCTGCTCCATCTGCTCGGCTACGACCATGAGCTCTCAGAGGCAGATGCCGGCCAGATGCTGGACAAAGAACATGAGCTACTCAATAAATTACACCACTCCAGGAGCACCGCCATGACTCAGCTTGCCATCAATGTTGACCACATCGCCACCATTCGTCAGGCCCGGGGAGGCGTCGAGCCGGACCCGGTAGCTGCCGCCGCCATTTGCGAGATGGCTGGGGCCGCCGGGATTGTCGTCCATCTGCGGGAAGACCGGCGTCACATTCAGGATCGGGATGTGCGCCTGCTCCGAGAGACGGTCAAAACCAGACTCAACTTGGAGATGGGAGCCAACAAAGAGATCATCGACATCGCCCTTGGTATCAAACCGAATATGGTAACCCTGGTCCCGGAGAAACGGCAGGAACTGACCACCGAAGGCGGTCTTGATGTCGCCGCCCAAAAAAAGATGCTGGCCAAGACCATCGACAAGATGAAAAAGGCTGGCATTCCGGTCTCTCTCTTTATTGACGCAGATTTACGGCAAATCAAAGCCGCCCATGAGATCGGAGCCACCTTTGTGGAAATCCATACCGGCCGCTATTGTGACGCCAGTAACGAAAAGGCGCGCGAGCAGGAATTTCAGACCATCGCTGCCATGGCGGATGAGGCCTATCAACTCGGACTGCGGGTATTTGCCGGACATGGACTGAACTACCAGACCACCGACAGGATTGCTGCGCTTGATACCATTGAAGAACTTTCCATCGGCCATGCCATCGTTGCCCGCGCCGCCATCACCGGGCTGGACAGGGCCGTTCGTGACATGCTGGCCATTGTCCAGGAGGCTTCCCGCATCGGGTAAGCGTCAGAGCAACATCAGTATCTAAAATTAACCCCCTTTGCCTGTATCCATGCCAGTCCTAAATTCGATACCCTTTTCCACCAGGACAGGCACGTGATCCGTTTTATCCTCCTTCTGGCTCTGCTCTCCGCCTTTCCGCCCTTATCAACGGATATGTACCTGCCGGCGATTCCGTTTCTTGAGAAGACGTGGCAGCTCCCCCTTTTCATCGTTAACCTGACACTGGTCTTCTTTTACATCACCTACTGCTGCTCGATGCTGGTGTATGGGCCGCTCTCCGACCGATTTGGTCGTAAGCCACCCCTGATCAGCGGCCTGCTGCTATTCATTGCAGCCAGTCTGCTCTGTGCCTTCAGCGTCAATATCTGGATGCTCATTGGCGCCAGAATTATTCAGGGTATGGGAGCAGGAGCGGCCTCTTCCATTTCACTGGCCATGGCCCGGGACCGGCTGTCCAGCGGTCAACGTGAGCGGATACTCAGTCAGATCTCTGTTATCATGGCCCTGGCACCCATGATCTCTCCCATGTTCGGCAGTCTGATGCTTAAATATCTGGCATGGAACTGGATCTTTGCCGCCCAGGCCCTTTTGGGACTGATCGCCCTTGTCGGCGTATTCAAGACACTGGAGACTCATTCCGGCGGCACCGGAAACTCCCTGAGCGCCCTGCGCCAAAGCTATCAACGGGTGCTGAGCAACCGCAAACTGACAGGGCTGGTCCTCTGCAATGCCATAGTCGGCCTGCCCCTTTTTGCCTTTATTGCCGGCTCGGCCAGTATCTATATCGTTGGATTTCAACTTCCCGAAATCAGGTTTTCTCTCCTGTTCGGCGTCAACGCCCTGTGCTTTATGGCCGGGGCAATAAGCTGCCTGCGTTTTGGTAAAAAGATAGGGACCCTCTCAATGATCAGCTATGGGTATGCAGGGATCATCCTTGGCGGGATCGGAATCCTGTTTCCCCTTATCAATGGCCCGTTTCGTTTCACTCTTCCCATGGGACTGATCACTTTTTCCATAGGATTAAGCCGGCCGCCTTCCAACAATCTGGTCTTGGACCAAGTCAAAAGAGATGCGGGAACAGCCTCTTCAGTGATGGTATTTTCCTATTTTCTTTTCGGGGCTTTATCCATGATCGCGGTTTCTCTGGACTGGCCGGACAAGAGCTTTTTTATCGGTTGTCTTGCCATCGGCTCCGGGACTCTCTCTCTGTCACTCTGGTTGATACTGAAAAATCATCTCCATCTCCCTGCCACCGAAGAAAAACCTGCTGAGATCTCATAAAATCGAAAAGCCCAACAAACCTCTTCAGGTCGTTGGGCTTGTAAGATCAATGGATGATTTGTTCTTTACTTGATCCACCGATCAAATTTTCCTGGGGTCAAAGGCCTCCCGTAAGGCCTCACCAATAAAAATGAGGAGAACCAAGGTGCCCACCAGGACAGTAAAGGTGGATAGAGAAAGCCACCAGGCATCAATATTGGATTTACCCTGGGCCAGAAGTTCGCCTAGGCTGGGAGTGGCAGGCGGCACACCCAGACCAAGAAAATCGAGACTGGTGAGTGCAAGGATCGAGGCCGACATCCGGAAAGGAAGAAAGGTGATGACCGGCGTCATGCCATTGGGGAGGAGATGACGAACCATGATGGTGACATCGGAAACGCCAAGGGCCCTTGCCGCCTTGACATACTCCATATTCCGTCCTTTTAGGAATTCAGCGCGAACATAGTCGGACAGTCCCATCCAGCTGAAAAGTGAAAGAAGGATTAACAGCAGAAGAACGCTGGGTTTGAAAATGGAGGCAAAGATAATCAGCAGGTAGAGCTCCGGCATGGCACTCCAGACTTCAATAAAACGCTGGAAAAAAAGATCCGTCCTGCCGCCGAAAAAGCCCTGAATAGCCCCGCTGACAATGCCCACAAAGGTCCCGACAAAGGTCAAAGCAAAACCAAAGAGAACACTCAAACGAAATCCATAGAGCAAACGGGCAAAGACATCTCGCCCCCGATCATCGGTTCCTAGGAGATTTTCACTGGTTGGTGCTGACGGCACAGGCCCGTCTATGGATAGATTAATGGTGTTGAAGCTATGTCTGTTGAACGGGAAAAAAGCACGATTCCCATCAGTTGTGATGCGTTGCAAAATATAAGGGTCTTTATAATCCGCCTCCGTCTCAAAGTCTCCGCCAAAAGTTGTCTCCGGGTAGTCGCGAACCATGGGGAAATAATAGTCGCCCTGGTAATAAATCAAAACCGGCACATCATTGCTGAGCAGTTCTGCTCCCAGACTGAGAATAAAAAGCAGCCCAAAAAGCAGCAGGCTCCAATAGCCGCGACGGTTTCGCTTGAACCTCCGCCAGCGACGATAAGCAGGAGCCGTTTCTCGCTGAATACGCTGGGAACATGCTGATATCTCTTGCATAGGTCCCCCTATTCAACACTTTCAAAACTGATCCGGGGATCAACGAAGAGATAGCTGAGATCCGACAACAGACGGGAAACAAGGCCGACAATGGTAAAGAAATAAAGCGTTCCCAGCACCACCGGATAATCACGGTTCAACACCGATTGATAGGCAAGCAATCCCATCCCGTCGAGGGAAAATATAGTCTCGATGAGAAGACTGCCGGTAAAAAACGCAGCAATAAAATATCCTGGGAAGCCGGTGATAATCGGGATAATCGCATTTCTAAAGACATGTTTGTACAACACCTGCTGCTCACTCAGTCCCTTAGCCCTGGCGGTGAGCACATACTGCTTACGGATCTCTTCCAGAAAGGAATTTTTAGTAAGCATGGTCATCACTGCAAGACTGCCAACGGCACTTGCAGTAATCGGGAGCACCATGTGCCAGAGATAATCAGTTATCTTGCCGAGAAGAGTTAAGCTCGCCCAGTTATCTGACACCAGTCCCCGCAGTGGAAAAACACTCCAGAAACTGCCACCGCCAAAAAGGACAATCAGGGCAATGGCCAGTACAAAACCAGGGATGGCATAGCCAATCAGAATAAGAGACGAGGTGACGATATCAAACCGCGAACCGTCACGAACCGCCTTGGCGATTCCGAGCGGGATGCACACTCCATACACAATGAGAAAGCTCCAGAATCCTAGCGACATAGATACCGGCATCCTGGAAATCACCAGTTGAGCCACACTGGTGTGATAATAGTAGGAGGCACCGAAATCAAAAACCAGATAATCCTTCATCATCCGAACGAATCGCTCAAGCGGAGGTCTGTCAAAGCCATAGAGTTTCTTCAGCCGGTCCACCTTTTCCTGATCAAGCCCGGAATCACCTCGATATATGGAAGAGGCTCCACTTCCGACTTCACCACCATCCTTGCTATGTCCTTCAATCTGGGCAACAAGGCGCTCCACAGGCCCTCCAGGAACAAACTGGGTTACCGTAAAGGTAATGAGCATAACCCCGAACAATGTCGGAATCATAAGCCCTATACGTTTTAAGATATAATAAAACATTCTCGTTTGATGCTCTCTCGCTATGAAAAAGAGAATTTAACTTGTTTTAAATTCTGCATTATGTCTTTGTGCATAAATGAAATTTTGTAAAAAATATTATCAATGCTTTTTAAACTTATTCCAAGCCACCCGTCAACAATGATCACCTCACAGAAAGCCTTACAAGAACTCATCCATCAAGCTCGATCCAATGATGCCGTTGCCCTCGACACAGAATTTGTATGGGAGCGAACCTACTACCCGAAATTAGGGCTCATTCAACTGGCACTTTCCAATGAGGAATGCTTTCTAATCGACCCCGTTTCGCTGACCGATCTATCTCCCTTGGGAGAGTTACTCGGAGATCCAACAGTTGTCAAAATATTTCATGATGCCCCTCAGGATCTTACTATTCTCTATCAGGCAACCGGTGTTCTCCCAAAGAGAATCTTCGACACCAGGCTGGCTGCGGGCTTTGCCGGCCTCTCATCAACAATCTCCCTTGCCAATTTAATCAAAGATCTGCTCGATATCGACCTGCCTAAAACCGAAACTCGCACCA
>JFJP01036247.1_pt1 | contig 17620 bp, 17 predicted proteins | sample 431651 | NCBI WGS metagenome assembly JFJP01 (sample SAMN02602958, study PRJNA72255) | Microbial mat metagenome, whole genome shotgun sequencing project. | biome: fresh water; feature: sink hole; material: water; isolation source: purple microbial (photo- and chemosynthetic) mats found in...
CGGGGGGACGGACCGGTCTTTTTTTCCCGGATTAAAACGGTTCCGGTGCCATGAAGTGCAAGCCGTCCGCAGGAACAATGCTTTCGTCCGTTCCCGCCTGCATCAGCTCGAAATTGAACAGCCGCTCGGCGCCTACCGTCGAGGGCGGTCCGTGGCCGGGCAGTATGATCGTCGCGTCGTCCTGGCTCAGCATCTTGTTCTTCAGGTGAGTCTTCAGGTTCCGGGTCCCGTATACGTTGTTGGTTCCGCCAAGCCTCCCGGCGGAAAGCGAATCTCCCGTAAACAGCGTCTGTTCGATATGGTACATGAGCGAGTCGGGCGAGTGGCCGGGCGCGGCAAGGTAGCGTACCGCAAAACCCGCCGCGGCGAAGGTCCCGTCGCCCTGCAGGAGGATCGTCCTCTTTCCGTTCAGTTCGGCGTCCGCCGCGTATACCTTGGGATTGTATATGCGCAGGAGTGTCTCGAGTCCCCGATGGTGGCTAACATGGTTGTGGGTGATGAGCACCGCGTCTATCCTGAAGCGGTTTTTTTCGATGTGCTCGAGCAGTTCCTTGTTCATCACGCCCGGGTCTACTATCAGCGCCTCTCCCGTTTTTTCGTTTCCCACCAGGTAGCCGTTCGAAAATCCCTCGAGCGAGTAGTGATAGTAGATTTTCATTCGGGATTTTCCCCCTTCCCGAAAATGGCCTCACGGGTGTTCGAAGACTTGAAATTGACCTTTTCCCGGGTGGTCTGGTAAAACATCGCTTTTTTCAGGTTGCAGTTCTGGAACGAGGTGTCCTTGAGGGTCGCCATGACGAAGCGCGAGTTGTAGAGGTCCGAATCGTTGAAACTGGTGTTCCCCGAGAGGAGTCCGTTGAAGTTGTCGTGGAGGAGGTCGGAGTTCTCGAAGGTGGAATCGTTGATGTGCACGCCGGCGAAGCTCGAAAACTGTATGTCGCTTCCCTTGAGGGAACAGCGGCTGAAGCGGGCGAAATCGAAAAAACACATCCTGAAGCGGCAGCCGTCGAGTTTTACCCCCGAAAAGACCGACCGCGAGAAGTTGCAGCCGCAGAACTGCTTGCCCGAAAGGTCGAGGTCGCGGAACTCGAGCCCCGAGAAGTCGAGGCTGTGGATCACCTGGTTTGTCCGCAGTATTTCGGACAGACGGATTTTATCGAGTTCCTGGTGGGCGCTGAACATGTATATAACATAGGTCATTGCGCGTTTTTGGTCAAATGGGTTATTATGGTGTAATGTGCTGGAAATGCGGAAAGGCAATACAGTCGGATTTTCCCATAGGCAGGAGCATGACCTGCTCCTCGTGCGGAACAGATACGCGCTCGTGCAGGAACTGCAGGTTCTATTCCCCCGGCTCGGTGCATGATTGCGCCGAACGTGTCGAGGACCTTGTCAAGGAAAAGGATCGCGCGAATTTTTGCGACCACTTTCAGGTGAATCCCCCCTTCCGTTCCGACCATCCCGTCAAGGGGAAAACGTCCGCCGCCGGAACGACGGACCCATCCGGTGCCGCCGGCGCAAGTCGATCGGCCTTCGACGATCTTTTCAAAACCTGAGGGGAGAGCGATCCGGAACCATGAACGACGAAAATGAAACCTGTTACCAATATGCCTTTCTCGACTCCGGTTCGGGCGGTCTGCCCTATCTTGCGCAGTTGAAAAGTCACGCGGACGACGCTTCCTGCGTATACCTTGCCGATACCGCGCACTTCCCCTACGGCGAAAAAACGCGGGACGAGGTGATCCGCTTCGCCGTCGAGGCCGTCAGACGGCTGCTCGAGCGCTTCAAGCCCGAAGTCGTGATCATCGCCTGCAATACGATATCGGTCGCGGCCCTTTCCGCCCTCCGCGAGACCTTTTCCGTTCCGTTCGTCGGCACTGTTCCGGCCATAAAACTCGCCGCTGCGACCTCGGTCAACCGCAGTATCGGCCTTCTCGCGACAGAGCGCACCGTCTGCGATCCGTATACGGACCGGATGATAGCGGAATACGCATCCGACTGCAGGGTCGAGCGCATCGGAGATTCGACGCTCGTATCCCGCATCGAGCGGCATCTCGTCACCGCCTCCCGGGAGGAACGCCTCGCGGCGGTCCGTCCCTCGATCGAGCGATTCCGCGAGGCCGGAGTGGATACGATCGTCCTGGCCTGCACCCACTTTCTGCATGTGAGCGACGAGATCCACGAGGTCGCCGGTCCCGACATCCGCATCATCGATTCCCGCGAAGGAGTGGTCCAGCAAGCTTTGCGTCTGGTGCCGCCCAAGGACTACAATCACCGCGAGGGGGCCTGCTATATCACCGGCGGCGTTTCGGACGAAATGGAAGACCGTTTCGAATCCTACGCGAAGCTGTTCTGTATTTCCTGGGGAGGTGTTCTTTGATTCAGGGCCTGCTGCTCGGTGGCACGAACAATCAGTTCGAGATCGAGACCGGCGACGGTATCGTCCGTCTATGCACCATAAAGGGGAAAATCCTCAAGGAAGTCGAAGGCTATTACAATCCTCTCGCTCCGGGAGACCGGGTCGAGATCGTCGTGGACGAGCAGGATCCGCTTCGCGGTCAGATCATATCCCTCGTACCCCGAAAAAATCATTTTGTCCGTTTCAACCAGAAAGGAAACGCACCCCAGCTGCTTGCGGCGAATCTCGACCTTCTCGTCGTGGTGACCACCCCCGACGAGCCGCCCTTCCGCCCCCGCTTCGTCGACCGTGCCCTCATCCAGGCGGATGCGGAACATATTACGCCTCTCGTACTCGTGAACAAGCTCGATCTCGGGATAGATCCCGATACCGAGGAGCGGCTCGCGGACTGGGAACGCCTCGGCTACGAGATCCGGCGGGTTTCCGCCGTATCCGGCGCCGGAATGGACGAACTTGCCGCGCGGCTCGCGGGAAAGGTTTCCGCCTTCGTCGGCCAGTCCGGAGTCGGCAAGTCGAGCCTCCTCAATATGCTTGACAAGCGGCTTTCGCTGCGTACCGGCGGACTTTCGGAAAAATTCGGGCGGGGAACCCATACGACGACAAAAGGAATGCTGTTCCATTTGCCGCCCGATACCGACGGAAAATGCGCATCCATCATCGACACGCCGGGGGTGCGCCGTTTCGTGCTCCACGACATTCCGGCGAAAGACCTGATCCTGTATTTCCGCGAGATGGAAAACCTGGTGGGAACCTGTTCCTGGGGACACTCCTGCTCGCATCAACATGAACCCGGCTGCAAGATCCTCGAAGCGGTCTATGCCGGCGTCATTCACGAACAGCGCTACGAAAGCTGGCAGCGCATCCGGGAAGAGATCGAAACCGGAAGCTTCGCCGACTGAGGAATCACACGAAATGAACCAGCGTACGCTCGAAGTACTCGAATATCCCCGCATACGGGAAGCGATCGCGCTTTCCTGCATGAGCGAGGAGGGCAGGATGGCCCTGCTCGAAAAAATTCCCTCGGCGGACGAAACCGAAGTTGCCCGTCTCAAGGCCCTGGGCAGCGCCTGGATGCGAAGCCTTTCGGGCGAGACTCCTCCGCGCTTTACCGGCTGGCCCGCGATAGGTCCGTATCTTTCGCGCATACCGGTCGAAGGGGCATCCCTTTCAATAGAAGAATTATACGCTCTGTATCTCTTTTGCGATTCCGAATCCCAGTTTCGCGCCTGGGCGGAAGCGCGGACCGCATCGGTGGCCTCGGGGCGGCGGGACTCGCTTTCCATGGCGGTGATTTCCGGCGGCACAACCGGCCCTACCGGCGCGTCCGGCGCCGCGCTTTCCGCCGACGGCGATCTCATCGTGCAGGCTGCGTCGCTCCCGGACCTTTCCGGTCCCCGAAACGAGATTTTCAAGATCATAGACAAATCCGGCGAACTCCGCGATCTACCCGAACTCCGCGCCATCAAACAGAACATCCGCCGCATCCGGCAGGACATCGAAAAGCTCGTGAACCGCTATCTCGGCGACGAGAACCTCAAGCCCATGCTCCAATCGAGCCTTCCGACCATACGCGACGGCAGGCAGGTCATCGCCGTGCGCTCGAATTACCGCAGCCGGGTGCGCGGCATCGTGCACGAGGTATCCCAGTCGGGACAGACGGTATACGTCGAGCCCGAGGATGTCGTCGACCGGAACAACGACCTCGTCACCGAGGAGCACCGCCTTTCGCGCGAGGTGGCCCGCATTCTCCGCGAGCTTACCGGCCGCCTTTCACCGTTCCATGACGAAATATGTTCGGCCCTCGAAACAATGGTCTTCTTCGACGGCATAGGAGCCTCCGCACGCTGGGGCCGTGACCATCAATGCGTCTTCGCCTCCGATCCAGATCCCGCCGCCGGTCGCGGGCGGGACGGCGAAGCTTCCCTTTCCGCCCTCCAGCTCCGGCAGGGACGCCATCCGCTGCTTCGTTCCCGGGCGGTGCCGATCGACCTCGTGCTGACTCCCGGCGGCCGCATCCTCATCATCACCGGACCCAATACCGGCGGAAAGACGGTCAGCCTCAAGACCGTCGCGCTTTTCGCCCTCCTCAACCAGTCGGGCTGGCCCATCCCCGCCTCGGAACCATCGGTCTTTCCGGTCTTCGACTATATCGGCTGCGACATTGGCGACGAGCAGTCCCTCGACCAGTCGCTTTCGACTTTTTCGGGACACATGAAAAACATCGCCCGCATCCTCGAAGCCGCCACCGAAAAAAGCCTCGTGCTCCTCGACGAGCTCGGCAGCGGCACCGATCCGCAGGAAGGCAGCGCCATCGCGATGGCCGTCCTCGACACCCTGCTCGAAAAAAAACCGGTAGTCCTCGTCACCACCCATCACGGCATCCTCAAGAACTACGGCTACACCCACGCCGCCTGCATCAACGCCTCCGTCGATTTCGACCAGGACACCCTCAGTCCGACCTACCGCATCCTCATGGGCGTTCCCGGCGAAAGCCATGCCCTCGACATCGCGTCCCGGAACGGCCTTGATACGGCGATAGTCGCCCAGGCCCGGTCCTACCTCCAGGAGGAGCGCGCCGACGTGTCCGCCCTCATCCGCGGACTGACCTCGAAGCACGAGGAACTTGCCGTCTTCGAACAGGAAAAGAAGAAGGAAGAGACCGCCCTCCGCGAAAAGCGGCGGAAAACCGATCTCCGGGAATTGCAGCTCCGGCAGAAGGAGCTGGAACTCCGCGAGCAGGGCTACCGGCAGATCGGGCAGCTCCTCGACGCGAGCCGGAAGCAGCTCGAGAACCTCGTGCGCGAAATCCGCGAAGGCGAGCTGACCCGCGACAAGACGGTCCAGGTCAAGTCCTGGCTTGCCGAGCTCGAAGCGAGCGTCGCTTCGGAATACGAAAGCCTCGTCGGCGCGCGCGCGGATACCGCCGGGATGCGGAAGGAGATGGAGCTGCAGCAAAAGCGCGAGGAAGCCGAGGCCGCCGCCGAAGGCAGGGGCGCAAAAAAAATGGCTACCCATCCGGGCCGGCAAAACGCGCGATCGGGTCCTTCAGCCCGTCCGGCGACCGAGATCCTCCCCGATCTCGCTCCCGGCGTCGAGGTATATGTCGGCGCGGCAAAACGGCGCGGTACCATCGTCCGTGCGGCCAAAAAAGGCTTCTGGATCGTGACGACCGACAGCCTCAAGATGGCGGTTCCGGAATCCGAACTCGCCCCGGTGCCGGTGAACGGGCAGGGAAAAAAGGTGACGATCGACATACAGACCGACATGAGCGGCGGAGACACTCCGGCGTTCGAGCTGAAGCTTCTCGGCATGCGCCACGACGAAGCCCAAAAGGCCCTCGAGCGTCAGCTCGACCTCGCCTCGATGAAGGGGATGAAGGAATTTTCGGTGGTGCACGGGAAGGGTTTCGGCATCCTGCAGGAAATGGTGCAGACCATGCTCAAGAATTATCCGGCGGTAAGCGAATACCATTTCGCCCGTCCCGAGGACGGCGGCACCGGAAAAACCGTAGTCACCCTGTCATGATTTCTTGTACGGCCCGGAAACGATGAGTCCCCGTTCCTTGTCGAGCCGGCACGGGCGGCGGGCAGTCGCTGCCTGAAGGTTGCGGATATTCCTCCGGCATTTCGATCTTGAGATGAACAAGAATTCATCAATAATAAAGATATTCTTAATACTCGATACATTCTTTGCAGCTAAACTGATTTTTATATGGATCAAGACCAGGAACCGATCATACGCTTCAATGTAGAAGGATCGACACTGCATCTCGTGCAGATTACGGACTTGCATCTGGCTTATCGCTATTTTTTCAAACGCCACCATTTACGCCGTTTACGCCGGTTACTGCGTTCGCTTGCCCCGGATGTCGTGGTCAATACGGGCGACCTTTTTTGCCGTCGGCGGTTGTTTTCGGCTTTGCCGTTACTGGCACTCTATCAAAAATATATAGGACGGCATTGGCCTTGGGTTTTCGCTTGGGGAAACCATGACCATGATCTGAAGAATCATTGGTTTTATGAGATTGAATCAATGATCGCTTCCAGTGAAAACGCCATGTATGTACCTTCAAACGCTTTCTTCCGCAATTATGCGGTTTTATTTTCGGATCCGGAGGATGCCGCTGACACTAATCTCGGTGGAAACTATCTTGTGGAAGTTTTCAGCAAGCAAGGCTCGAAGCATCTTCCCGTTTGGCATTTGTTTGTTTTCAACTCACGTCGAACAGAGCACATACCCGGTTGCGTCCTTGATTGGGCGCGCGACAAAACCGCACAATATGATTACGCGGTCCCTTCGATTTGCTTTGTTCACAAACCGGTTATGGAAATGCGTCGACAAGCCGAATCCGGCACTATAGATGGCTGTAATTACGAACGCGTAGCTGCCGGTAGAGATCAAGGTCAAGTTCATCAAGGTTTGCTCGCAATGCGTACCGTCAAAGGGTGTTTTACGGGCCATGACCATCGAAATAATTATTCCTGTACCGTGGATGGGATTCATTATCAGGCTTCAAGAAAGACCTTGTCCCTGGCCTATGGAGTGAGATCCTTCGAGAACTTGCTTCGTCTGAGAAAGAAGGACAAGCCTCTACTCGGATCCTGGGGCGTGACCAGTATTCGTCTTTCGTTGACGGACTATTCCTTCAAGGTAGAGACGGTGTTGGAAGGGAGATAGCGTGAATTCCGTCATGATTTCTTGTACGGCTCGGAAACGATGAGTCCCCGTTCCTTGTCGAGCCGGAATACGACCTGTTTTTGCGTCTTGAGTATCGTGTGCGCCACGTGGCAGATCTCGATCTCGGTTCCCGGATATATCGTTCCGCGCACTTCCACGCGGGCGGTGTCGTTCGTGTCGATTTTGGGCAGGTACAGGGGAATACGGTTCGTGAGTTCAATTTTTCTCGCCTTGAGTTCCGCAATATGGCTGCCGATGTCCGGCAGCGGTTCTTCCGCGTACATGTCTTCGGCTTTTTGCAGTTTGAGCGCGATGAGCTTGAGCTGCTCGTTCGCGATGTCGAGTTCCTGCTGGACGGTAAAATCGGTACCGCAGCGGACATAGGTCTTGGCGCCACGGGAATTGCCAATATCGAGTGCCTGCACGCCGCCGATCACGATGCATTCGCCGCCGACGAGCTTGCCGGTATCTCCCATCCGTATGGTTCCCATCGAGTAGATTTTCGAAAGTACGATGCTTCCCGAAACGTTGATGTCCCCGCGGACGGCTACCCGGCAGTTCTGGATATATTTCGCGGTGAGGCTTCCGCCGACCCGTACCGCGCCCTTGGTGCGGCCTTCGATTCCCGACTGCACTATCATGTCCTTTTTGCACACGATTTCGGTGACGTCGACGATATCGCTCGATACGAACGAACCTCCCGTATACACCTTGAAACCGTCGGCTATCCTGCCCTGGAGGATGACATCACCCGGAAAAGTGATGTTTCCGGTGGTGAAGTCGACGCCCTTCTTGAGGACCAGCACTTCCTCGACGGTGATTTCACCCTTGCCGTCGATGGCGAGCCTGCCGCTTTTTCCGGCGAACAGCCCTTTTTCGTGCGACACGACATTTGCGCCGGCGAAAAAGACCGGCATGCTTTGTACGGGAACCGGAATCTCGGCGCCGAAAATCGTTATGCCGGTTTTCCCTTCGACCTTCAGGATTCGCCGGGCTATGGGCTCTTTCGCCTGTACGATGGAAAAGGCGCTGATGGAATGCCAGTCGATCCGCGCAGCGTTCGGATCGATTTCCGGCTTGCGTTCGAGCAGATCCTTCCGGATGACGAAGTGTTCGGGAATTTCGGTAACTGGAGCCGTATATCGGGCCAGAATGCAGTTTTTTACGGGCGAATGCGTCGAATTCGCCAGCAGAAGGGCATTCTGGATCTCTTCATGCAGGATGCCGCTGTTGATTCCGTGGTCCTCGAGTTTGGCAAGAAGCGTGGTATAGGTCAAAAACGCGCCGCCAGTCGCAGGAGGGTAGAGGGATCCCATTGCGGAGGAACCGTCGGGTGCAATCGTTACCTCGGCGTACCCGTCCAGCTGGTCGCCCTGACGGATGAACAGTACGCTTTCTTCGGTTTTTTCTGCCTGTTTTTCCTCTGCCACAATAGTCTCCCGTTACCAGTATCGACTGATTTTTCCCTTGACATTACGGCAATCTTTATACATTATGAATGCATATTTATTCGTATTATATGGTAGTACCAATTGAAAGAAAGACTGACGCGCCTTAAAACGATCCGAAAGCTCATCAAGACCTACCGGATAGAATCCCAGGAAGCGCTTCTCGGGTATCTGTCCCGCGAAGGTTTCGCCGTTACCCAGGCAACCCTCTCCCGCGACCTCAAACTGCTGAAAGTGGGAAAGCTCTCGGACGGACATAACGGATATGTATACACCCTTCCCGGCGACGAGGAACGGCAGGAATCCGAGCAGACCATCGTACAGGACTTCCTTCGCGGTTACATTTCGATCGAATATTCGGGAAACATGGTCGTCATCAAGACCTATTCCGGGCATTCCGACGTGGTGGCCCTCTCCATCGACAGCATGAGCCTTGAAGAAGTGCTCGGAACGATATCCGGACGCGACAACTGTGTGTTTGTGTGCCTCCGCGAAGGCGTTACCGGCGAAGACTTTCTCGATACCCTCAAACTTAAAATTCCCGAACTCGACGAATAGGAGAACCGTATGATCAGCTGGAACAATCTCGACACCGTCAATTCATACAAGAAGATGCTTTCGCTCAAGGGCCAGGTAAAGCTCGCCGAATCTCTCGACGGTGCGCGCGTCGCCTCGTATTCATGCCCGATGGCGGCCGGACTCGTGTATAATTATGCAGCAAAGCAGGTCAACGAGCCCATCCTCACCGTACTTGCGGAACTTGCCGCCGAGCAGCAGCTCGTGGAAAAATACAAGGCCCTCCTCGACGGTGACGTGATAAATACCGGCGAAAACCGCAAAGTTCTCCATCAATTGTCCCGCGGCCAGCAGGGCAGGGATGTCATGTTCGAAGGGAAAAACCTCCGTTCCTTCTATGCCGAACAGACCGCCAAGATCGCCGCATTCGCCGACAAGGTGCACTCGGGCGGGATCAAGGGCTCGAAGGGCGACAAGTTCACCACCGTCGTCCAGATCGGCATCGGCGGCTCCGATCTCGGTCCCCGCGCCATGTATCTCGCGATGAAGGAATGGGCGGTCAAGGCCGGCAAGGCGAAGATGGACGCGTATTTCATCTCGAACGTCGACCCGGACGACGCATCCGCGGTAGTGTCGGGCGTCGAGCTTTCAAAGACCCTTTTCATCCTCGTCTCCAAGAGCGGCACCACCCAGGAAACCCTTTCCAACGAACTGTTCGTCAAGGACTTCCTCAAAAAAGCCGGACTCGACAGCGCGAAACACATGATCGCCGTCACGAGCGAGACGAGCCCCCTCGCCAACAACCCCGGTTACCTCGCTTCCTTCTACATGGACGACTTCATCGGCGGCCGCTATTCGTCGACGTCCGCCGTCGGCGGCGCCATCCTTTCCCTCGCCTTCGGTCCCTCAGTTTTCGCCGATTTCCTCGCCGGTGCCGCCGAAGCCGACAAGTCCGCACTCGACGCGGACATCCGCAAGAATCCCGCCCTCCTCGACGCCCTCATCGGCGTGTACGAGCGGAACGCGCAAGGCTATCCGTCGACGGCAGTCCTTCCTTACAGCCAGGCTCTTTCCCGTTTCCCGGCGCACCTCCAGCAGGCCGACATGGAATCGAACGGCAAGCAGGTCAACCGCGCCGGCGAAGCCGTGTCCTATTCCACCGGTCCCGTCATTTTCGGCGAACCCGGAACGAACGGCCAGCATTCCTTCTTCCAGCTCCTGCACCAGGGAACGGACACCGTTCCCCTCCAGTTCATCGGTTTTCTCGACAACCAGGCGGGCAGCGACATCACCGTGGACGGCTCCACCAGCCAGAAAAAACTCTGCGCCAACCTCGTCGCCCAGATCGTCGCCTTCGCGAAAGGCAAAAAAGACGCGAATCCCAACAAGAACTTCCCCGGCGAACGCCCGTCGAGCCTCATCTGGGGCAAACAGCTCTCGCCCAGGGCGCTCGGTGCGCTTCTCGCGCATTTCGAGAACAAGATCATGTTCCAGGGTTTCGTGTGGAATCTCAACAGTTTCGACCAGGAAGGCGTCCAGCTCGGCAAGGTGCTGACCAAAAAAGTACTCTCGGGCGACATGGACGACACCCTCAAGGCCTACGCGAAAATTTTCAGCATCTGATTTTCGCCCGTCACTGCAGGTATTTTTTCTCGATACGGTCTATCGTACCGTCCCCGAGCATGCCTGCAAGGACAGTGTTGAACCGTTCGACGGTTTCCGGGCTGACCGTTTTTCTTGAAAAACCCATGACGGTCGCACGGTTGTCCTCGCTGCGGATCAGGAAGGGTGCCTGGAAGACTTCCTCCATCCTGCCGGTCGCTTTCAGCTCATAGACGCCCACAATGCTGTTCGCGATGATCGCGTCGAAACGTCCGGCAAGGAACATCTTTACCAGCAATTCCGAATCGGCGGCTTCCATTTTCAGGATCTCCCGATTGGCAGCGAACGAAGCGGGATAGATAAAACCCCGCACGACGCCGATGTTCTTGCCGCGCAAATCGGCGATCGATCCGGGGCGGTAGCCGGATTCCTTGAGGGTGAATATCCGGTATCCGGAACCTGTCCGGTACGGGATGCTCCATCCGATATAGGCGTCCCGCTCCGGGTTGAAGCTCAGGGTCGTCGTCATGTGGGCTTCGCCGCTTTTCAGCAAGGCGAGCACGCGCGGGAAGGGATGGATTTCGGTGACGGCCCGGATTCCCATGCGGCCGAGCGTTTCCGCGGCGATTTCCATGTCGATACCGGGCCCGACGCTTTCGTTGTCGGTTACGAAAGGCGGATACGGCGCGTTCGCGATAACCATTTCCCTTTGTTCCGCATATCCGTCCATCGCAAGCACGAAGAGTCCCGTCAGGAGGGCGGAAAGTACAGCCTCGAATCTCATCTGTCACCTCGTCAGGCCCATGATACCGGAGCGATCAGATTTCCGCAAGAATAACGGATCTCTCTTGTTTTCCGTTCCGGGGCGCATTATTCTTTCAATTATGAAGAAAACCACACTCATGAAAGTGCTCTATTCACAGGCCGTTCCGCGCGGTCAGCTCATCATGCATCCGAACGAGGGATTCGACCTCGGGCTTGTCACCCTGCGCCATTCGCTGACCTGGTGCACCAATCTCAAACCCGAGGAATTCCTGCAGGGCCAATCGGGAACGGCGACACCCGTCCAGATCGAGCTTTTGAACGAGTGTCCCAAGAACAGCATACAAATAAACGCCGTAATCTGGGAGAGGCTCGGAATGCCCGATCACGCGGTCGTATTCTCGGACGGCGAACGGATTTTCCTGCACGGCACAAAGAGCAAGCCTGCTCCCTGACGGTTCCGCCTAAAAAAGCGTGCCGGCCTCGGCGTAGGGCAGACCGTGGGCTTCCGCCACGGCCTTGCAGGCAACTTTTCCCTTGTAGATATTGAGTCCCGCGAGCAGACCGGGATCTGCTTTCATCGCCGCTTCCGCGCCCAAGTCCGCAATGCGGAGGCCGAATGGCAGGGTCGCGTTGCCGAGACCTAAGGTCGACGTAACCGGCGTCGCGCCCGGCATGTTTCCCACGCAATAGTTGACCACCCCGTCCACCGTATATACCGGATCGTCGTGGTAGGTCACCCGGCTGGCCTCGCCGCAACCGCCCTGATCGATGGCGACGTCGACGATCACGGATCCCGCCTTCATGGTCTTGAGATACTCCCGTTTGATAAGCTTCGGCGCGCTCGCGCCGGGAATCAGTACCGCGCCTATGACGAGATCGGCCTTGGTAAGTTCCGTGCGGATCGCAGCGGGGGTCGAGAAGAGCGTCGTAAGGCTTTCGCCGTAGAGGTCGTCGAGATATTCGAGCCGGTCCGTGTTGATGTCGAGTACCGTCACCTGCGCACCCATGCCCACCGCTATCTTGACCGCGTTCGCGCCGACCTCGCCCGCCCCGAGCACCACCACGTATCCGCGTGCGACCCCGGGGATTCCGCCGAGCAGGACTCCCCGGCCGCCGAAGGGTTTTTCGAGGTGCTTCGCGCCTTCCTGTACGCTGAGCCTGCCGGCGATCTGGCTCATGGGCTTCAGGCAGGGGAGGCCGCCCGAGCGGTCCCTGATGGTCTCGAACGCGATGCCGATGCACCCGCTTTCCAGCATGGCTTCGGTGAGCGCCCTTCCCGCAGCCAGATGCAGGTAGGTGTAGATTATCTGCCCTTTACGGATGAGCGCGTATTCCGGTTCGAGCGGTTCCTTGACCTTTACGATCATGTCGGCGTTCGCGAATACCTCGGCCGCCGTATCGACAAGCGCACAGCCGGCCCCTGCATACTCGGCGTCCGTAAAGCTCGAACCTTCGCCCGCGCCTTTCTGTACGAGGACCGCATGTCCGTGGGCGATGTAGGATCTTGCCGAATCGGGAGTCAATCCCACCCGGTATTCGTGTTTCTTGATTTCCGTGACCGTTCCGATTTTCATCTTTCAACTCCCTGGTTATCATTCGCTGAATGCGGTCTTGTGCCGCACTATCCGCAGCACAAGCAGGATTCCAAAGAAAGCCATCGCGATGAGAAGGAAAAAAGGCAGGAATCGGGAGCGCTCCGAAAGGAGACCCGCGATCCAGCCGAAGGGCGAGGCGAGCACCAGCATCGAGACGTTGAAGATGCCCATGATGCCGGCGCGTTCGTGCGCGTCGACGGCGTCCACCACGAGGGTTTCCTTGAACGGCGATATGAGGGCGAAGGCCGCCGCGTCGAGGAGCGTGCTGACGATCACGAACAGGTAGCTCCCGGCCGGGGAGAGGATGAGGACGATGTTCGACACGAGGAGCAAGAGGAAACCCGCGAGCAGCGGTTTCTTGAATTTGAGGTGATTGAAGCGCGGGACGACGAAAAAGTAGAAGGCGAGCATGAGGATGGAGCGGAGCAGGGGAAAAAGCGCGATCGAGCTTTCTGGAAGGCCCAGCTCCTTCACTACCATGATCGACCAGAAGACGTTCTTGACCGTATCGTATATCAGCAGGACCAGCGCGATGAAAAACGCATTGAGCGTGTAGGGGTTTCCCCAGAGTTTCTTCAGCGGCGCGCCGTAGTCTCCCATGAGGCGAAGAAAGGGGACGCCCGCGGTTTCCTTCATTTTTATGAGTCCCTGTTTCGTCTCGGTTCCGTACTTGAACAGGATGAAGAATTTCAGGCTCATCCAGAAGAAGGCGTTTATGTAGAGTATCCGTACCGCAAGCACTAACGAAAAGCGCGCGACGAGAATTCCCGCTATCGGGGCGAAAAAACCCGAAAGAATCCCCGCTATCGTTGCCCAGGACCAGATGCCCACGAGTTTTCCCCGCGGGGCGTCCTCGACCATCAGGAGCGTCCAGGAATTCGCGGTGATGCGAAACACGCTGTTCAGCACCGCCGCGACCAGAAACCAGGTATAGTTTTGGGCGAAGGCCCAGACGAGTGCCGGAAGGCTCCAGCTGACGATGTCGAAGACGAAGGTCGTCATGCGGCGTCCGAGCTTGTCGCTGATCGGGCCGCTGAGAAGGGCCATGAAGATCTGGAAAAAAAGGCCGACGGACGCGATCATGCCGATCTGTGCGTCCTGCAGTCCGAGGGCGAGCATGTAGACGGATACGTAGGGACCGTACAGATTGAACGGAATGCCCCATAGGGGTTCCGTGTAGACGCAGATTCGGGGATTGCCCTCGAGGTTGACGAGCGTGTCGATCATTGGATGCAGTTTCTTGTTCATTGAGTCATTTTACACGCATCACGGGCGTTTGCGCAATTCATATCCCTCGATCCCGGTCAGGCGATATCTTTTCGGGCGGCTATTTCTCCGAGCAGGCGCTCCATGAGTCTCCATGCACCCGAATCCAGGCTTGCCGCCGTATCCGACCGGGTGTGCATGAGCCGCCAGGTTTCGGGGATGACGGCCGGATCCGTCGAATCCGGTTCGGTCCGGCGATTAGCCGTTATCACGCGGAGGAGCCGTTGGCGTACGTCGCTTCGGGTGTCCAGCGCATGGAGGAGGGTCGCCGCCTCCGCGTGGGGAAGGATCGTGAAGACCTGCGCGGGAATTCCCGAAGCGATGAATCCCGCGTTGTCGCTGTAGGGCGTCGGAAGGCGCACCCAGTTTTCCGCGGATGCGCGCAGGGCGAGTTCGACCGCCCTCTCGTGCAAAGCCCGCTGTTTCGCGGAGAACGGCGATGTTCCATTCTCCGCGATGCCGGCCGTGGACAGGACCAGTGTATCTCCCCGGCCGCACGCATCGAACACATATACGTCGTCTTCGGTCATTTTCAGCCGGCGCAAGCCCGATCCGAGGGCGAACGAACCCTGGCCGGTGATGCCTTTCGTTCCGGCGGCTTCCTCCCCGTCGGTAAAAAAAATGCGGATGTTGTGCGTTTCCCCGCCCGTTGCCGCCATGCGTGCCGCGAACAGCATCAACTGGAAACAGGCCGCGCTGTTATCGTTCGCTCCCGGCGTATCCGGAGCGCGGTCGTAATGGGCCACGAGGGTTTTCATGCGAAAGCGCGGATCGTAGGCCGATGGATCGAACCGGACGACCAGGTGCTTCTTGCCGGCAAGATCGACAGTCGAATGCGGGACCTCCCGGGCGCGCAGCCAGGCGGAAATGAAAGCGCAACGGTCGAGACCTTCCGCGAGAAAGGCCTCGAATGTGGATGACGCTGGTATCTCATGATCGGGATTCATGCTTGGAGTATAGCACGGACAGCCATGAAGTCCAAATGGATGATTTGACAAAACCGTCGCAAGTGTCATATGATTCACTGTACGACGATCGAAGTCGCACGGCTCGCGACGGACCGCATTCTCGATTCGATGCTCGCATCCGATTGCGTTCCGGGGTTTTCGGTGCATTTAAGCTGTGGCTTTGCCTTTTTTGAGGGTCAAAGCCAGGGCGACTTGCTCGGCATCGCCGATGCCGCGCTGTACGCCGAAAAGCAGCGGCGCGCAAAATAAAAAAAACCGGTTCGCGTTGAACCGGTCCCTGATCGCTCTCGACTAGTAGCGGTCGTTATTGTATCCGCCGCCGCGATCGTTGTTGAATCTGGGGCGTGTTTCACGGGGCTTGTTTTCCGCGACGTTGACCCGGAGGCGACGGCCTTCGAATTCCTGGTTGTTCAGGGTCGCAATGGCTGCTTCGGCTGCCTGCGCATCGCTCATTTCGACAAATCCGAAACCTTTAGACTGTTGTGTGTAGCGATCCTTGATGATGCTGGACGATACAACTTCGCCATACTGGCCGAAGAGAGTGGTGAGCGCGGCTTCTGTGGTCGCGTAGTTCATGTTGCCTACATAAATCTTCTGAGACATGAAAAATCCTTTACCGATTTCCGGTAATAGGAAACCGGAATGGCGTGGTATGCTGGATCAAGCACAAGACAGGCAGGATACAGGAGCAGACGACAGGCAGTCGGACTCATTCATAAAATTTAAAAGAAAGATCTCGTTCGATAAAATAAATATAACACGGGTTTATGGAGCCGTCAATACTTCTTGTGATATAATGCCTTAATGGGGGCTTAATATAATGCAAGATTATGAAATTCCGGAAGCCGAAAATACCGTGTCGGGACCGTTTGAAGTGCCCTGGCCGTTCCCGGCCGGCACCTCAAAAACTCCGGATACCCGCTTCAGTATCGGGTCCTCCGGAGCGGCCTTTACCGTCCATTTCGAAGCGGAATTGACCGTTCCTCCCCGCTTCAAGAACCGTCCTGAAAAGGGCCGTGTCTTCGAGGACGACTGTCTCGAGTTCTTCCTCCGTCCCCAAAGTTCCGCCGAAAGTTTTTTCCCCGCACCCTTTTATTACGGCTGGGAAATAGGGGCAGGCGGCGTCCTTTTGGACTATCGGGCCGGTATCGGCGAGGAGGGGAGGCGGATCATCGGGAGCGGAAACGGAAGGGACGTAACCGACGGTTCGGGTGCGCTTCCCGGTGTCGAACCCGTACACGGCATTCTGCGCGAGGAGATTCTCGGTACGCTCATCTCCTTCGATTACGACTGGAAATCGCAGGCTGAATATACGTCGAAAATCGAAGGGAACCTCTGGACGGTCGATCTGACCATTCCCTGGGCGGATTTCGCCCTGGATGCCGCTCCCCGGGGCGAAACCTGGTATTTTACGGTCAACCGGATCGATGTGTCGTCCTACGGAAAACAGGCGCTGGCGTGCCTGCACGAAGGCATAACCGAACCCCGTTTTCACCAGCCAACGCTGTTTCCCGCCCTGCAAATACGGTAAAGCCTTGCCTGTCCCGACGCTCCCTTGTCCGCCGGGATTCAATTATATATACTGTCAATCATGATAACCGCTTCATTAAACGATCCTGAGCTCGAAGCACGGTTGGGGACAATGCATCCTGACGGCATGACCATTTTCCTTTTGGGCGACGGCGCTCTCCGCGGGGCTTTTTTTCACGGAACGCGCTTCGTCAACCAAATGCGCGCCCAGCATTCCCTCGGTCTCCTCGAAACCATGGTGCTCGGACAGGCGTCCCTGTGCGCCGCCCTGCTGATCCCGACCATGAAGGGCAGGGACCGGGCTGTTTTCAGGTATGACACCAACGGTCCGGCGGCCGGATTCAGCGTCGAAGCGAACAGCGAGGGATACGTACGCGGCTTTCTGTTACAGGATCCCATTCCGGTAACATCCGCGCCGGAAAACTGGGATCTCGCACCCTATTTCGGGGACGGTACGGTTACGGTCATCCGTTTTCCCGAAGGATCGAGGGAACCCCTGACCGGTACGGTAAGCATAAAGCACCGGAACATCGCGATGGATTTGACCGAATATTTTTTCGTGTCCGAACAGACACGGAGCGCCTTCAATACCGGCATCCAGTTCGACCGCGAGGGCAGGGTGGCCGGAGCGGGCGCACTGTTCCTGCAGGCCCTGCCGGGTGCCGATCCCGATCTCGTGGAAGCTGCGGAACACGCGTTCGCTTCCGCTCCGTCCATCGGACAATGGTTCGCCGAAGGCGGGGACCGCGAGGACATCATTTACGGTCTGTTCCGGAACTGTAAACCCCTTTCCGTACTTGAGCGCGACATCCGTTTCGACTGTCCCTGCAGCCG
>JFJP01038481.1_pt1 | contig 17620 bp, 17 predicted proteins | sample 431651 | NCBI WGS metagenome assembly JFJP01 (sample SAMN02602958, study PRJNA72255) | Microbial mat metagenome, whole genome shotgun sequencing project. | biome: fresh water; feature: sink hole; material: water; isolation source: purple microbial (photo- and chemosynthetic) mats found in...
GGTGTTGTGACCTTTGAAAGAAAAGGCAGGGACAGAAAAAAAGTTAGTGTTTATGAAGCGTGAAATTTGTAGATGAAGCAATTATCACTGTCAGGTCCGGTGATGGCGGCCGCGGATGCTCAAGCTTCCGGCGGGAACGATTCATTGAAAAAGGCGGACCTGATGGTGGAGATGGCGGCGACGGTGGCAATGTCATCCTGAAAATCGACAAAGGCAAACGAACGCTCTATGATTATCGCCGCCTCAGATTGCTCAATGCCGGAAACGGGCAACCTGGAATGGGCAAGCAGAGACACGGTAAAAACGGCGCCGATTGTATCCTTCTCCTTCCTCCCGGAACTATTGTCTCCAATACAGAAACAAACAAAATCATTGTTGATCTGACCGATACTGAAGAAGACTATATCCTGGCCCAGGGTGGTATGGGCGGTCGCGGCAACAAGCGGTTCGCATCCTCTACCAATAGAGCCCCCAGACATTGTCAACCCGGTATCCCTGGAATAGAATTCAAACTGAAACTTGAACTTAAACTGCTGGCCGATGTCGGGCTTGTCGGGCTTCCTAATGCTGGCAAATCAACATTGATCAGCCACATGAGTTCTGCCCGACCCAAAATTGCCGATTACCCCTTTACAACTCTGACCCCTGTCATTGGCATGGTGGAAGCCCCGTTTGGAGAACCCTTTGCCGTGGCAGACATCCCTGGGCTCATTGAAGGCGCCCATGAAGGCATCGGCCTTGGCATCAGTTTTTTAAAGCATATCGAAAGAACCGGAATCCTTGTTCATCTCATTGATATTTCAGCTATTGACAGGGATGATCCATTGAAACCGTTTCAATTGATCAACAATGAACTCGCCAAATACAGTGAAACCCTTGCCGAAAAAAAACAAATTGTCGTTCTGAACAAGATCGACCTGCCTGATACCCTGGAAAAAATTGATTCATTTACCCGTGCCTTAAAAAACATCCCCGTCATGACTTTGTCTGCCGCAACCGGGAAAGGGGTGAAGGAACTGGTCTTATTTTTAGCTTCTGAACTTCATAAAGAGTAAATCATGAAAATCGGGCTGTTCGGAGGAACTTTCAATCCTTTCCATAATGGTCATATCAGGATCATAGAGCATGTAAAAAAGACGTATGGCCTTGAAAAAATATTCATCATTCCTTCTGCCACCCCTCCCCATAAACCGGATGCCGATCTTGCCCCTGCAAGTGACAGATTTGAGATGGTCAGACAAAGTATTGAAGGACGGGAAGGATTTATCATATCGGACAAGGAATTGACTCGGAAAGGGCCTTCCTTTACCATTGACACCATAGAGGATTTTAAAATAGCGCTATGCGAAAAAGCAGATCTGTTTCTTTTAATGGGATCGGATGCCTTTTTTGATATCACCACCTGGCGACAGAAAGATCGGATATTTGAATCCGTAAAAATTATTACCATGCTGAGGGGTCATTTTGAAAACCATCATGCCTTTGCGTCTTTTATTGACGAACACATATCAAAAGAATACATTTTCAATGAACAGGACAATAGCTTTTTTCACGAAACCAAACAAAAAATAATCTTATGCCGGGTGCCCAGAATAGACATTTCATCCACCATGATCCGGGAACGGGTAAAATCTGGAAAATCCATAGAAGGTATTGTACCTGCCGGTGTTTTAAAAATCATTCATGAAAAGGAACTTTATCAATGACAAAACTCAACCCTTTGGCTGATCGTCTCAAAAAATACCTTCTTCCTGCCTTTGAGAGAAAAGCAAAATCCATTATTGCCATTGATGTAAGAAATCTGACATCTTATGCGGATTTTCTCATCATTATCGAAGCAAATTCTCAACGCCAGGTATCCTCCATTGCCGAACATATGATTTTCCGCATGAAAGAAAAAAAAATCAGCGCAATCGGCGCAGAGGGTGTAAAAGAAGGGGAATGGGCATTGCTGGATTATGGTGATGTCATTATTCATGTGTTTGAATCCCGGATCAAAGCGTATTATAACCTTGAAGGGTTGTGGGCTGATGCACCATTGATCGACCTATCCGGATTTGAAACAGAACCACAGGAGAACACTGATGAAAACTGATACCCCTGTCCATATCTTAATGATCCTTGACGGCTGGGGAATCCGGAAGGAAACCATAGGAAACGCATTTGCTCTGGCCCACACCCCTTTTCTGGATTCTTTGATGAATGATTTTCCAAGCTGCAAGCTCGCATGTTCAGGAAATGAAGTTGGCCTGCCTGAAGGCACCATGGGCAATTCAGAAGTCGGGCACATGAATATCGGTGCCGGCAGAAAAGTATTCCAGGATTTTGTCAGAATCAACAAAGCTATCAAAGATCAGAGCTTTTTTCATACTCCGGCTCTTAAAGATATCATGGCAAAAGTGTCAGATTCCGGCAAAAGCCTTCATCTCATGGGACTTTTGTCCGACGGTGGGGTTCATAGCCATATCACCCACCTTTTTGCCCTCATTGACATGGCAAAACAAAACAATGTGAAAAACCTGTTTATCCACCCCATTCTGGATGGCCGGGACACGTCTCCCACCAGTGGCATTACCTATATAAGACAGCTTCAGGAATATCTTGATAAAGTTGGAGTCGGAAAAATCGCAAGTATTGTCGGCCGTTATTGGGCCATGGACAGGGATACAAGGTGGGACCGGGTAAAACGGGCCTACGACCTTTTTTCAAATGCCGACGGCATCCATTCTGATTCTGCCCTGACTGCAGTACAAAAAGGTTATGATTCAGGGAAAACCGATGAATTTCTGGAACCTGTTTTTATTATTGAAGAGAAGGGGAAAAACAAAGACTCCCCGCACGGAATGATAAAGGATGGCGACGGTCTTATCTTTTTCAATTTCAGAGCAGACCGGGCAAAAGAGATCACACGGGCCTTTACGGAAAATGATTTTTCAGAGTTCAAAAGGGAAAAGAAAATTGACCTTTCAGGTTTTGTCTGCCTGACCCAGTATGATGAAACCTTTGATCTTCCCGTGGCCTTCGGCCCTCAGCATCTTGATAATATTCTGGGAGCGGTGTTAAGCAAAAACCATATCCAGCAGCTTCGCATTGCGGAAACGGAAAAATATGCCCATGTCACCTATTTTTTCAACGGCGGGGATGAAAAAATTTTTGACGGAGAAAAAAGAGTTCTGATCCCTTCCCCAAGGGATGTGGCCACCTATGATGAAAAACCACAAATGAGCGCCTTCGAAGTGGCAACGACCGCCTGTGAAAAAATCAAATCAAAGGAATTTGCCTTTATTGTCCTAAATTTTGCCAATATGGACATGGTAGGCCATACCGGGATTCTTTCTGCCGCCATAAAAGCCTGTGAAACCGTTGACCAATGCGTTGAAAAAGTGGTCAACACCATCTGGGAGACCGGCGGGACCGCCATGGTCACGGCCGACCACGGCAATGCCGAACAGATGATAGCCGATGACGGCTCTCCCCACACAGCACACACCTTAAATCCTGTCCGGTTCATTCTTGCAGGGAATAAGTATAAAGGCGTTCCCATGAAAGACGGCATCCTGGGAGATATCGCACCAACGGTCCTCAACGTATTAAATATTGAACAGCCAGAAGACATGACAGGAACTTCCTTAATATGACCATGGACTATATTATCAGCGATTACATTACCGGAAAAGCCGTCAGAAACATAGGGCCTGAAGCAGTTCGACAGGCGTTTGAAAAATTCTTAGTGGATGAAAAAGGGTATGATAAAAAAGACATCCGGGTGGATGAACCGCTCGTTGTCCAGTTCAAAGGAGAAGATTATCGTTCAGCCATTGATCTGATTGTCTTCTGTCACGAAAACGCCTTTATGGCTATTACCTGTGTGGCAGGGTCTATTGGTTCCTATGAAAGGGAAATCCTGGCCGGAGCAAGACTGGTCTACGACTATCAGATTCCTTTTGCCGTTTCAACTGATGCAAGGGATGCCATGATTCTGGATACAATTTCCGGCAGGAACGTGGGAAAAGGCCTTCAAGCGGTTCCTTCAAAGAAAGAAGCCCTTAAACAAATCAAATCCCTTGAATTTAAACCTCTTGATGAAAACAGAAAGGAGCGGGAAATGATTATTTTCCGCTCCTTTAATCTGGAAAAAATTAATAAATAATCTTAAGCCGTGGGCACTTCTTTATTGCAATGTTTGCAAACCGATGCCCGTTTTTTAATGATCTCCGCACAATAGGGACATTCCCGAGTATAATGTCGCTCATGAAGCTGGTCAATGGCTTTCTGCACTCCGGCCTGGAGTACAGGACTCGGAAATTTGTGATTGATCAGATGCTCGATGGCTTCCACACCGGCCAGCTCTCCGACCATTTCCGCTGCCTTCAGTCTTGCTTTGGGTGGAATCTCCGGATTAAGACAGATTTTTAAAATCTCATCCCAGTCCTTTGATATATAATAATCCGTCATGATCGAGAAAGTCTTTTTCATGAGTTCTTTTCTTGCTTCTTCACGGATCAGAACTTCATCATCCAGTATTCCTCCCTGGGCACCCATGGGGCTGAACACAGGCATGTATTCAAAATTTTTCTGCCCCGGTTCATTGATACACCGATAGGATGCCGGTGCTTCCATAGTTTCACTCAGATGTTCCCATCCTTTTTTATAGCTTGGACACTCATCGTTAAAACAGACATATAAATAGGGAACTCCCCAGCCAAGTCCATCACTGAAATTGATGGGAGGCACTTCCCACAGTGACATGGAAACGTCACAGTGCGGGCAGTGGGGTTTTTCCATTTTTATATATTGTTCCAGCAATTCTTCTTTGGTTTCAAATGCCATTGTATGGTTCTCCTTTGGTAGTCGTCAACCTTCAGGCTATCAAAGTAAGCAGTCGGAATATTTTGTCAAATCTGATATTATCCGATAATCGCAAGCACATCTCCTCTTGCGACTGAGTCCCCGCTTTTGCTGTTGATGGCTTTGATAACGCCGCTCACCGGAGCAGGAAGTGCATTTTCCATTTTCATGGCCTCAATGACAACAACGGTTTCACCCTCGTTCACCGTATCCCCTACCTTTTTTTCATATTTAATGATCATACCCGGCATGGGGGCCTTAATCGGTGTGCCGTCGGCTACAGACGGTTCAGCCGCTTTTGCCGGTGCAGGCTTGTTGGTAGCCGGAGCAGCCTGGGCAGCCCTGGGTTTAGGGGGAGGCGGCGGCAGGGGGGAGGCCGGTTTTGCCGGTGCAGCAAAAGCACCTGCGACTGCCGGTGTAGGCGTGGCATAGGTGATGACCGGAGGCCCGCCGATTTCATCAACCCCCACTTCAAAATAATCCCCATCCACAAACACGTTGAAAGTCCGGACATTCCCGCTTTTTTCCGGAACCTCTTTTATTTTTGATTTTTCAATCAATTCTCCTTTTTTGGCCTTCTCGATCATTTCCTTTTGTCTTGCCACATCTTCTAAGGTAATGGGCTTTACAGCGTCGGGAACTTTTTCTTTTCCATATTTCTGTAAAAGATATTTCTTCCCTGTTACCGGGAAAAGCGCATAAATAATCAAATCCTCATCATCCAGTGCCAGATCCCCGATCTCTTTTTTTGCCTTTTCAAGCTCAGGTGCCAACACTTCTGCCGGTCTACAGGTGATGGGGGTTTCCCCTCGTTCATAGCCTTTCAATGCTTTTTTCTGAACTTCAGGGTCAATGGCAACGCTTGTTTTCCCATACAGCCCATAGCATAAATCCTTAACCTGGGCCGTGATCATCTTATATCGCTCATTAGGCGTATCAAACAATACATTGTTGACGGTCTGGGTTCCCACAATCTGGCTGGTCGGTGTCACAAGGGGAATCTGGCCCAGCTCTTTTCTGACCCTTGGCAGTTCTTTGTAAACCTCATCAATCTTATCCAGAGCATCCATTTCCTTTAGCTGATTCACGAGATTGGACAGCATGCCGCCCGGAGTCTGGTGCAACAGGACATTGATATCAATCACGGAAATCTTTGTATCATCCAGAAGATGCTTATATTTCGGCAGCACATCCCGTTCCAGGATTTCATTGATATCAGCCAGGGCGTTGATGTCAAATCCTGTATCCCGGTTTGTGCCCAGAAGAGACATGACAAAAGGTTCCAGGGCCGCATGGCTGGTCCTGTAGGCATAGGGTGTCAGACAGGTATCGATAATGTCAACGCCGGCTTCTATGGCTTTCATCATGCTCATCGGCGACATGCCGGAGGTAAAATGGCTGTGAAGATGAATCATGGGTTTAACATTGGCTTTCAGGGTTTTGATGAGTTCATAGGCGTCATAGGGCGCAATGAGCCCTGCCATGTCTTTGATGCAGATACTGTCCGCGCCCATGGCTTCAAGCTCTTTTGCTTTCTTGATATAATAGTCAAGATTATACACGTCTCCACCCAATCTCGGTTCCGTCAATGAATAACAGATGCAGCCCTGAAAATGGGCCCCACTTTCTTTAATGACCGGGACCACGGCTTCAAAATTGCGGTAATCATTCAGGGCATCAAAGGTCCTGAAAATTTCCATACCGTTATCCACTGTCTTTTTTACAAACAGCTTAGCCACATCATCGGCATAGTTTCTGTAGCCCACAAGGTTCTGGCCTCTTAACAGCATTGAAAACGGGGTCTTTTTAAAATACCGCTTCAAGGTTCTGAGTCTTTCCCAGGGATCTTCCCCCAAAAACCGGTGCATGGTATCGAAAGTTGCTCCGCCCCAGACTTCCACGGCCCAGAAACCGATCTGGTCCATTTTTTCCGCCACCGGAATCATATCCTCTGTTCTTCCCCGGGTTGCAAAAAGAGACTGGTGCCCGTCTCTCAGGGATAAATCTTCTATTTTCAAAGGATTCTTTGTCTTGGGCCGGTCTTTTTTATAATTCATCTCAACCTGTTTCACTTGTGTATGGTCACTCATCGCTTGTCTCCCGACTATATTAAAAAATCATTTTTTGATTTTACTATTTATACATTCGAAGCTGCATCATGGAATTGGCCTGCATCTGGGTCTGTCGTCCCGATATCCCCCACACGTTAAACGGCTGTTCCGCGGGCCGAGTGATGGAGGCCACATCCACTTTCGATTCCAAAATTTCCGGGGCAGAATATACTACAGCTTCCTCCTGTGTTTTGATAACCATTGCAACGGCCGCCAAGGCTGCTGAAGCTTTCTTTTTATCCATTCTCATTCCTCTGCTGTTTTATACGGGTATATTACCGTGTTTCTTGGCAGGCCGAAGCTCTCTTTTGGTGATCATGGCCTCAAGGGCATCAATGAGACGCGGCCGTGTCTCAGAAGGCTGGATCACAGCATCAACATAACCTCTTGCTGCAGCACAATAGGGATTGGAAAATTTTTCATTATATTCTGTAATTTTCTCTTTTCTTTTGGCAACAGGATCATCGGCCCCGCTGATTTCCTTTGCATGAATGATATTGGCTGCTCCTTCCGCACCCATGACCGCGATCTCGGCTGTGGGCCATGCAAAAACCATGTCAGCCCCGAGATGGCGTGAACACATGGCCAGATAGGACCCGCCATAGTCTTTCCGGGTGATCAGAAGCAGTTTCGGGACCGTTGCTTCGGAATAGCACCACAACAGTTTTGCCCCATGCCGGATAATCCCGCCCCATTCCTGGTTGCTGCCGGGCAGATATCCCGGAACATCGGCAATGGTGAGCATGGGAATATTAAAGGCATCGCAGAACCGGATAAACCGGGTGGCTTTATCAGATGCATCAATATCAAGGCATCCGGCGAGAAAATTAGGCTGATTGGCAATAATGCCGATGGAATGTCCGTTGAGGCGGGCAAAACAGACCACAATATTTTTAGCAAAATACTGATGGGGTTCAAAAAATTCCCCGTCATCCACGATGGAAGAAATTACATCCTTAATATTATAGGCCCGATTGGAATTATCCGGGATAATGATATCAAGGGATGCATCCATACGGTTCTTGTCATCCTTGGGTTGAACATAAGGGGGGTCCTCCATGTTATTGGAGGGCAGATAGGATAACAGTTTTCGGATCTGCAGAATAGCATCTTCGTCCGAATCGCAGGCAAACTGGGCCACACCGGATTTCTCGTTATGGGTCATGGCCCCGCCAAGGTCTTCAAATGTAATTTCTTCACCGGTTACGGCCTTGATCACATTGGGGCCGGTGATGAACATATAACTGGACCCCTTGACCATAAAAACAAAATCCGTCATGGCGGGTGAATAGACAGCACCGCCCGCAGTGGGTCCCATGATGGCCGAAATCTGGGGAATCACACCGGAAGCCGCAGAATTTCTAAAAAAAATCTCGCCGTATCCGGAAAGCGCATCAATCCCTTCCTGAATTCTGGCGCCGCCGGAATCGTTCATCCCGATCAGGGGAGCCCCTGCCTTTAAAGCCATGTCCATGACCTTGCAGATCTTTTTGGCCTGCATTTCTCCAAGGGAACCGGCCCTGGAGGTAAAATCCTGAGCATAGGCAAATACAATCCTGCCGTTTACCTTTCCATGTCCTGTGACAACACCATCTGCCGGGATTTCTACATTTTCCATTCCAAAATTGGTGCATCGGTGGGTGACAAACATATCCAGTTCCCTGAAGCTTCCTTTGTCAAAAAGGGTGTCAAGCCTCTGCCTGGCATTGAGTGTCCCGCTCGCGCGTCTTTTCTCAAGCGCTTTTTCTCCTCCCATGGCCATAACGGCCTTTTGCTTATCCTTGAGCGCCTGAATCTTGTCTGATGTGACTCCCATAATACCAACCTTTCCTTATGATGGATTCATTTTTTAATTATTTAATACTGAACCGCCATGCACAAAACCAGTCATCCGGATGCACATCCGGCGGGCACCCGATACATTCGGTTTCAATCCTGTCATCCATGGCCCTTGCAAAATAGGTATATTCAACCAGCCCCGCCGACTTACACGGATAATCATCCAGTTTTTTCCTCTTTCTCGCAGATTGAACCCTGCAATCATTCATCTGGAATACAAAATTTTGAGGCCCCTCGTCAACAATTGATTGCTTGTTGATAAGCGAATACATTCTGAAGTTCAAAGCTTTTTTTAATCCTTCAAGTCCGCACCGGTCTTCGAGTTTTAAAAATCGTTTTATAGCAAAGGCTTCGTAGGGTGAAAACTGAGCCCAGCAGGAATCATTGCACCGTTTGGCATCATTCATTCCATGCTTGAATTCAATAGCCTGGAACCACATCCCGTCGTTGGCCAGCCATGTTTTGGCCACAACCTCCATTAATTCATCAATTTTTGAATTTTCTATTTCAAACAAGGCTTTGGGCAGACCGTCTTCAAGCTCAAAATCAAAGAACTCCGCAAATTTTTTCAACCCGATTGAAATGCTTTTTTCTGTTGCTTTTTCAAGAATTTCCAGAGCATTTGCCAGGCCCATCTGATGCCTGACCTCAGTAAACCAGAACCCGTAGTGGACTATAAGCCGGGTCAGCATGTCAACAACCAATCCTGCTTTCAGATTTCTATCCAGGCTTGACGGCTCCCCTGTATTTCCTTTCATGACAGCACCCTTTTTAAATAAATTAAGCCCCTTAGTCAAAACTCATAGTCATTTGACACTAATTCAAGGGAAAATCAAAGTCAAGCTCTTGATCACATTATAGCTATATTCACTGAAAAAATATTGTTTTCATGAAAAAAATGGTTTATTTTGTGCAATAGAAAAATTTGTCATATCGCTTAATAACTGAGTTTAAAAAGATACTGAAATGCTTAATGAGGATAAATAAATGAGCATTAAAATACATATCCACGTCACTCACCGCTGTCATACCAATGGCCAGAAAACACTGGAGGTTGACGGGAATACGGTTGGAGAGGCGCTTAAAAATTTTGTGGCCCTGTATCCGGGAATGGGAAAAGAATTGTTTGATAAAAAAGGGAAACTGCTCCATTATATTGAAATTTACCTGAATAAGGTCAGTGCATATCCAGGCGAACTTGAAAAACCTTTAAAAGATGGAGATGAACTTCAGATCATCACCTTTCTCGCCGGAGGCTGATTTTTGTGAAATGAAAATGATTTCATCATCTCTGACAGGTCTGACAAGGTTTTTGGTGTTGATTTTGATTAAAATTGACGATAAGATGAGAAATTATAATAATTATAGGTTCTTATACCCATAACGCCTTAGAGGTCAATGAATGGAGTCCGAATATCATCATAGAATTCTTATTGTTGATGATGACACAGTGGTCAGCGTCACCATGGCCCATATTCTCCAGCCCGAGAAAATTCTGTGCAGTTTATCGAATTCAGGCGAATCTGCGCTTGAGGAAATCAAAACAGCAAAAGCCCCCTTTTCCGTTATCATCGCCAATCAAAGTTTAAGTGGAATGCAAGGGACAAAGCTCCTCGAATATGCGAAAAAACTGGTGCCTGAGACCAGCCGGTTCCTTATGGCAACCCATTCCGAATTCGCCGCCATTATTGATGCTGTCAACAAGGGATTAATTCAACGGTATATTGTCAAGCCTTTGGTTAATGAAGATTTTTTCAATACTATCAAATCCGGAATCAAACTTTTTGACTCATTTTTTGAGCACGAAAGATTAATGAATCTTGCTAAACATCAGAACACTCAACTATATGAACTGAGTTGCCGTTTGATGGAAGCCGCAAAAACTCATACAAAAGAAATTCATGACCTTGAAAAAGAAATCGGGGTTCTTGAAAAAAATGTCCGGGATCTTTCATTTGAAAAACCCGTAAACCCTGAAATGCTTCTGAAGATAATTGAAACCGGGATTAAAAGTGATGACGACATTGATCCTCAAAAAGTACAGGCTCTTTTCTCCGGGGCTGTCAGGGCAATTTATGACGAATTCAATGACCTTGCAAAACAGCGTGGTTTTGAAATGCCTGAAATAACGAGAGAGGTACCGTAATGGGGAAATACAAACCCAAACTGATTCTTCTCGAAAGCAATGATACCGTCCGCGAGCATGCAAGCTCTATCCTGACCCGTGAAGGGTGGGAGGTATTCTCTGAACGGGTAACAAAAGACGCCCTGGACAGGCTCGAACAATCCAGGGAATATCTGTTTGCATTGTTCATCAGTAATTTCAAGCTGCATAAGATTGAAGGCGATAACATATTACAGAAGGTCAAATCCATCTCTCCCCTGACGCGAAGAATGCTGCTCGTGACTTCTGACCGGGCCGACATACTGATCGGGGCCATCAATAAAGCAGAAATCAATGCCTGCATTACATTTCCCTTCAAGGATGAAGATCTGATCCATCAGGCCGGAAATTGTTTAAGACAATTCAAACTGGCCCTAAAAAAACAACGGCTGAAACGGGTCACAGCTCACCAGAATAAGCAGATGCTCAGAATTGCACAAAAACTTAAAAAAAAGGATGACGCGTATAGAGAGATCATTGAGGGGAAAAAAACTGAGAAAAAAAAGCTGAAATCAGAGCTGGAAAAAATTGAGGCTCAAAATCCTCGCGACACAGAGATTTCCCTTTCACGTCTGCTGGAGCTAAGAGGGATCAAAACCGCACCGGAAACTTTCAACAATGAATTTGACGCAATCTGCAAAACCCTCAAGGAACTTTTTAATCAGGTCGCTGTCCATCATTCTTCAGCACCCGTCGATTTTGATCTGACCAATATTCTGAATCCCAAGAAAGAAGAAGCTCAAGAAACCCTTTCGGAGAATGAATCTGCCGACTCGGGTCTGATTTCAGAAATCCTTAAAGAGACTTTCTGGTACTCGATTGGTTCAACAGAACGAAATCCGGAAAACCCGTCTGAATATGATAATACTCGTACTGAAAAGGTTGATCATATCCTTGATGGATATTTTGAAATAACTGTTTCCGAAAGCAGGACAAAGGCATACATCAAAAAAATCAAAGAATTTGACGACATCTGTCCTCTGCCTAGTGTATCCGATATTCAGGATCTGTTAAAGCAGAAACAGATTTTTTACGGCACACTTGATGATGCTGCCATTGAATCCTGGATATCCAGATCATTTGTCGACAGAATCATTATTGCTTCAGGGAAAAAACCGGTTTTCGGACAGAACGGAAAAATAAAATATTATTTTCAAACCGATTTTACAAATCCGGGAAAACTCAATGAGGACGGCACCATTGATTTCAGGGACAGGGGAGAAATCCCATTTGTAAAAAAAGGTGAGCTTCTGGCCCGAAAAACACTGCCACAGGCCGGCACACCAGGAATCACCGTCTCCGGGATGCAAATCCCGGCCAATGAAGTAAGCGATCCTGTTCTCCTTGCCGGTCCGGGTACAGAACTTTCTGAAGACACACTCGGCATTCATGCTGCCTGCGACGGTCAGCCCCACCGTGATGCCCTTGGTACTCTATCCGTAAACCCTGATCTTATCATTCCCGGAGATGTGGACTTCAGCACCGGCAATATTGATTTCAAAGGCAATATCATTGTCAAGGGAATGGTTCGGGAAGGCTTCATAGTCAAGGGCATCAATTTGACGGCAAATGAGATCCAGGGCGCCTCCATTGATCTGTCCGGAGACTTGAATGTTTCTGCCGGGATTAGAGCTTCAAAAATTTCCTTCCATGGCAATATGTATGCAAAATATCTGAATCATTCCATCGTCAAAGGCTTTGGAAACCTCACCATTCAAAGGGAAATCTTTGGCTCGGATATTCTTCTGAGTGGAAGCTGTAATAATCCAACAGGCCATATTATTTCCTCACAGATTTCTGCAAAGCTCGGTATCGAGGCTGGAAAAATAGGAACTCCGGTTTCAAAACCATGCAAACTTAAAGTGGGGGTCGATAAGCATATTGAGACGTTGAAAAATGAAATTGACAACATGGTGGAGACTTTAGTCGAAAAATCAAAACTGCTGAAAATTGAAATCAAAACCCTTGAGGAACAGGATCAAACGCTTTATGAGCAGATATCTGGAAGGGCTTATATCCAGGATAGAGCCCAGGTAGAAATGAAAGAATTGAAAAAGACCTTGCCTGAGATTGAGAAATCAAATGATATCACAAAACTTCAAGAGACAGCAAAAGAGATCAATATGCTTCTTGAAAAGGCAAAAGCAGCGGAAAAAGAGCTGAACAAGATTTTTGAGACCCAGGATAAGATTGCAAATAAGATTGAACAGCTCAAAACAGAGATGGGCCGGATTGAGGAAAAAAGAACTGCCCGGATTCTTGAGAAAAAGGCGTTAACCGATTTTTCAAAAAAAGATGAGCCAGTGGCTGTTCTCACGGTAACCCGATCCATTACAGTGTATACCCTTGTAAAAGGACCCCACGCATCTCTTACACTGAAAGAAGACCGAAACAGATGTAAAATCCATGAACTTTGCATTACTGAAAATGATACCCAGTTCCATGAGATGATAATTTCAGATCTTTAATCCGATCCGGCAAGATTTAAATAATACTCCCCTTCTTCCACCCTTTCCCGTTTCATGCAACCATTGCCATAGACCCGGCTCTTTTGCTTCAACACTTTTTTTGCCTCTGCCGCCTGATACTCGGTCAGACTTCCGGATTCGACAAGAGATAAAAGGGAGCGAATCCTGAATCTGTCCTGGGAATGAAATCCGGAAAGCTGGTCCGGATGTCCTCCCCTTTTGATGGTATAGGGTTTATCAATCAGAAAAACCGGTAGGGTTGAGCTAACCCGGAGCCACAGGTCATAATCTTCACATACAATAAAGTCTTCATTAAAATATCCTTTCAGGTCAAAGAGCTCTTTTCTCATCATCACGGCAGACGGGCTCACGAGGCACAGATGAAGGGATGCCTCAAATATCATGCCCGAGGGTTTCTGATGTTTTTTCTGAGGATTCACTCTTTTGCCGTTCCTGATCCAGATTTCCTCTGTCTGGCAGATCAGGGCCTCGGATTGCGTTTTAAAAAACTCCACCTGGCAGGATATTTTTCTTTTATCCCAGGCATCATCTGAATCGAGAAGCGCAATCAAAGAGCCATTACTTTCTCTTATACCTGCGTTCCTGGCTGCACTGACCCCTTTGTTTTTCTGGGCCAGTACCGTTATCCGATCCCTATATGGCACCAGCAAATCCTGTGTATGATCTGTGGAGCCATCATCAATGACAATGAGTTCGATGTGGGGATAATCCTGAGAAAGAACCGAATCTATGGCCTCTTTCAAGGCCCATGCCCGGTTATACGTCGGCAGGATCACACTGACCAAAGCAGGAGTCGGGTCTGAACCTTTATTGCCCATCCTTATTCCCTTGCATTAAATTGTCTGCTTCACCCGATACCAATACTGATATTCCTCGTGGAACCCCAGCTTGGAATATAACTGTTCAGCAGGCTCATTCCCAACTCCCACCTGGAGGTATGCCGTCCGGGCGCCTTCTTGTTTTCCCCAAGCCAGAAGTCCCTCGACAACTGCTTTCCCAAAGCCCTGCTGTCGCATCTTCGGATTCACAACAATATCGAATAATCCAAGATATCGATCCTGTTTCACACCAAGACCGCAGGCTACCACTTTTCCTTCGCGACGAAGAACAGCCAGACGCTTGTCCTGAAACTGCAATTCCAGCAACCGGCCGACGGTCTCATGATGTTCCGGCGCAATCCCGTTCATCACGCAATAGGCCCCATGCCAGTCAGCAGCAAAATCTCTGTACAGTTCCACGCCCCTGCCCCTGTCTAACGTCCACTGATCCAGGTTCAACACCTTTACACTGGTGCGGGCTTCTCTGCCATAGCCTGCTCCGGCCAGAACCGCATCCAGATCAGCCGGTAAACTTACCGCCGTAATTTTGAAAACGCTTTTTAACCCCTTTTCAAAATAAAGCCGCTCACAGGCTTCGATTTTTCTTTTCAGAGGCTCTGTCGAAGGATACAACGGATTGACAGAATTGGCCCGCCTGGTATAGCCATTGGCAAACCGAAGCACCCAGCCATCCATAAAGACAGCCTGAAGTGCAGGCCAGGCATTTAAAATGATTTCTTCCAGTAAACGGATATCTTCGGTTGGCATCATAGCTCCTTTTTTAAGAATTCATGAATCATAGTTCGAATTTATAAAACCTGTGTGCAGCCAAAAATGAGGTTATGCCCAAATAAATTCCTTTGTTATTTTCTTTGAACCCAACAAGAGTTTTACGGTTAAAATAAAAATATCTTATGCACCATCTATAAAAAATTAAATCTGGAAAATCAATCAAGAGAAAGTCTTAAATTTTTTTATTTTTTTTGAAAGTGTCGAAAAAGGTTTTTTTATAGAATGGGGCCTGAAAAGGCCCAACCATTCTATTTTTCCATAACCTGCTTTTTTTGCTTGCTTTTTTTTATGAAATAAAAAACAATGAATCAGCTTCATTTGAATAACGGTTATCCTTGACATACGTTTAAAAACCACTTAATGAAAGGCCTTCAATTTGCAGATATTTATTATCTAAATATGAGGATATTATGGAAAAAGGCAAAACAGTTAAGCATTTAATAGATAAAGAATGGTGTAAAGGGTGCGGCATCTGCATTCACTTCTGCCCAAAGAAAGTCCTTGAATTCGATGACCAGGGTAAAGCGGATGCGGTACGACCTGAAGATTGCATTGCCTGCAGGCTGTGCGAACTCAGGTGTCCTGACCTGGCAATACAAATCATAGAACAGGATGGGGAAAATGAATAATACAAACAATATCAAATTCATCCAGGGAAATGAAGCCTGCGTGGAAGGCGCCATTTATGCCGGATTGAATTTTTTTGCAGGATACCCGATCACCCCGTCCACGGAGATTGCCGAGCATCTATCATTAAGACTTCCGCAGAAAGGTGGCAAATTCATCCAGATGGAAGATGAGATTGCGTCCATGGGCGCCATTATCGGCGCATCTCTCACCGGCAACAAAGTCATGACCGCAACCTCTGGCCCAGGGTTCTCACTGAAACAGGAAGCCCTCGGATATGCCTGCATGGCGGAAATCCCCTGCGTCATTGCCAATGTGCAGCGCGGCGGCCCCTCCACGGGCAATCCTACCCACGTCAGCCAGGGAGACGTTAACCAGGCCCGGTGGGGAACCCACGGCGATCATGCCATTATCGCTCTGACCGCCTCCAATCACCAGGATGTGTTCAATATCACGGTCCAGGCGTTTAACCTGGCCGAAACCTACCGGACCCCGGTTATCCTTCTTCTGGATGAAGTCATCGGGCATATGAGGGAAAAACTCATAATTCCAGCTCCGGGCGAACTCCCGGTGGTGGAACGGCTCCGGACATCGGTCAAAAAAGGGGTGGATTATCATCCTTACCTCCCCAGGGAGGACGGCCGCCTGCCCATGTCGGATTTCGGCGGAGAGCATCGATACAACGTCACCGGCCTCTTCCATGACATGTGGGGCTTTCCGAGCAATGACCCGAAAATTGTTTCCGAGCTATTGCGGCACCTGGTCGATAAAATCGAAACCAATGTCAATGAAATCGCCATGTATAAGGAATACTGGCTGGATGATGCAGATTATATCCTGATTTCCTACGGGTCTTCCGCACGGTCTGCCATTCACATGGCCAGAAACAGAAGAGCCAGAGGAGTAAAAATCGGCGTCCTGGAACTTCAGACTTTATGGCCTTTTCCAGCCGATATCGTCCGGGAAAAATGTGCCGGTGCCAAAGCCGTCATAGTGGTTGAAATGAACATGGGCCAGATGGTCACTCAGGTGAAAAATGCAGTAGACAACCCGCACAATGTCTTCCTTGCCAACCGGGTGGACGGAGAACTGATCTCACCCAGCGATATCAAAACCCTTTTAAGAATGATCCAGGGGAAAGGTGTATAATATGACAAAAGAACGATTTGATTTTAAAGATTATATCCGGCCAAGGTTCTTCCCCCATATGTGGTGCCCGGGCTGCGGCCACGGCATTGTGCTGTCTTCCCTGCTCAGGGCTGTTTATGAACTGGACCTGGACAAGAACGACATTGTCATCACGTCCGGCATCGGCTGCTCTTCCCGGATTTCAGGATATGTGGATTTTCATTCGCTTCATACCATTCACGGCCGGGCACTGGCCTTTGCCACGGGTGTCAAACTGTCAAAACCCGAACTGAAAGCCATTGTGCCCATGGGTGACGGCGATGCCCTGGCCATTGGCGGCAATCATTTCATCCATGCGGCCAGGAGAAATATCGACATCACGGCCATAGTAATGAACAACCGGATTTATGGCATGACCGGCGGACAGTTCTCACCCTTGTCCGGCAGCGGGAAAAAAGCCACCACAGCGCCCTATCTCACCATAGACCGGGAATTCGATATTGTGGATCTCGCCAGTCTCACCATAGACCGGGAATTCGATATTGTGGATCTCGCCAGAAGCGCGGGTGCAACTTTTGTCGCCAGATCCACGGTCTTCCACGCGGTCGAATGCAAAGACCTTCTTAAAAAGGCCATCACTCATAAAGGTTTCTCAGTTGTGGAAATCCTGACCCAGTGCCCGACCTATTACGGCAGGAAAAACAAGGAAGGGGATGCCATCCAGATGATGGAAGGCTATAAGAACAACACGGTCAAGATTGGCTCCAAAAAACTGGAAGACAATCCAAACCTGATCCAGAGGGG
>JFJP01001974.1_pt1 | contig 17613 bp, 14 predicted proteins | sample 431651 | NCBI WGS metagenome assembly JFJP01 (sample SAMN02602958, study PRJNA72255) | Microbial mat metagenome, whole genome shotgun sequencing project. | biome: fresh water; feature: sink hole; material: water; isolation source: purple microbial (photo- and chemosynthetic) mats found in...
ACGCGCATGGAGGTTGATTACGGACTCGCACTCAACGCCGAGCGGGCAAGGAAACGGGCTCCCATGCTGGACGCCTTCTTTTCGACCATCGGCACTCTGCCGTTCGACGAAGCCGATGCCAAGGCCACTGCTGCGATCCGCGCTGCGCTAAAAATCATGGGGTAACCCATTCGAGCTTATGACGCTCTGATCGCCGGTGCGGGTCTGGCACGGGGGTTGGTGGTGGTCACGTCAAATGTCGGTGAGTTCAAGCGAGTTAGCGGATGTCCATGAATAACCAGGAGAAATTGTCATGACCATGAATGAGCCACCAATATCACCCGAGACCCTGCCATCTGTGGCGGTGAACCGGTCGTCACAGGCTCAATCCGTCATCTATGCTTGACCGGAAATGAGTTTGTGCTGAATCGCATAGCGGGTGAGATCGGCGATGCTGTGCAAGTCGAGTTTGCGCATCAAGTCGCGTCGATGGGTGTCAACGGTAGCCGGGGTGATGCGTAATCGTTTGGCGATTTCTGTTGATTTGTAACCGGCAGCCACCAGTTCCATCACTTCGCGTTGCCGGTTGCTCAGCAGCGCAGGGCTGGAGGCCGGTTCGGCGGGCTGTTCGGTGGTGTCGGATCGTTTGCCCGCCGCGCGGATCAGGACTTCGATGCGCTTCAGCAAGTCGGTTCCTTCGAGGTTCAGCCGCTTGGAATTGCTGATGTCCTGATTCGTCCCCGCCGCGCGGAGTGGATTGCCCCGCTCGTCGCGGCTGACGACCTTGCCGCGCGTCAGCACCCAGATCCAGTGGCCGTTCTTGTGTCGCATGCGGTATTCGTGTTCATAGATCGGCGTTTCGCCACGCAAGTGCGCATAGAAACTATCCTGCGCCTGCGTCAAGTCATCAGGATGCGTCAGTTGTTTCCAGCCGGTGAGGGTTAATTCGATTTCGTCTACTCGATAGCCGAGCATGTCGTGCCAGCGCGCGCTGGCGGCCAGATTTCCAACGACTAAATCAATATCCCATATGCCTAAATCGGAACCTGACAGCGCGAATTCAAGCCGTTCTTCGCTCTGCAAGAGGCGCTTCTCGGCCAGTTTGCGTTCGGTGATGTCCTGCTTGATCGCGACAAAATTCCGAATCGTGCCGTCGCGCATCGTGACGGGCGCGATGGCAAGCATTTCGTCATAAAAGCTGCCGTCCTTGCGTCGGTTGACGATTTCGCCGCTCCAAGGCTGCCCGGACAGGATGGTGTGCCACATCTGTCGGTAGAAGGTTTCGTCCTGCTTGCCGGATTTGACCAACTCGTTTGGATTGTGGCCAACCACTTCCGCCAAAGAGAATCCGGTCATCTCGCTAAATGCCTGGTTGGCCCACTGGATGCGTCCATCGATATCGGCGATGACCACGCCATTGGCCGCCGAGTTGAGCGCGACCTCAAAAAGCCGCAAGCGCGATTCGAGTTTTGCGCGTACCTGCGCGTAGCGCAACGCGCGCTCCAGGGCGTGGCAATCGAACTGGCCCTTGACCAGAAAATCCTGCGCGCCGGCTTCGAGCGCCGCCATCGCGAGCCGATTGTCGTTCTGCCCGGTGAGTACCACGACTGGAACATCGGGCAGTGCGGCGATCATGGCCTGCACTGTTGCTATACCTTTCGAATCGGGCAGGGAGAGGTCGAGCAGCACGACAGCCGGTTCTTTGTCGCGGGCTGCGGCGATACCGGCGGCCAGGTTGGTCGCCCAGACGATGGGCGATCCGCCATGGCCATCGCTGAATGTGGTTTGTCGCAGGCAGACGTCGATCAGTCGGTAATCACCCGGTTCGTCTTCGACCACCAGGATCGACAGCTCTGGCGAGATCGCATCGACTATTTCCGCCGCTGAGTCGGTAGATAATCGCTTGGTCAAACAGCACACCTTTTGGAGTCGGATTGCGTTGAGGGGAGAGCTTATCAGCGCCAAGGCGCATTGGCTTGGCCTCCTTCAACGCCTTCTTCGATGTCGAAGCCAGCCAAAAAGTACCCTGAAATTTCAGCCGGGCCGGGCCTCGCGCGGATTGTTGCGGCGTAACCTGAGCCGTGGTTTAACGAGATTTGTTTTTCATCTTGCCATGGCTCAAGTTATCGGACGAATATACCGATACCTCTATGTCCTTTGTGGACATAGAGCCTGACCGATACACCCATCATTGAGGAGAAATAGCATGACCCAAGTTTCAAGCAGAAAGCTTTATCTTCTGGCGGCTTCCGCACTGCTGTCGCTGTTTGCATTGCAATCGTCGCACGCACTTGCCGCTTTGCCGGCGGAGATACAAGCCAAGGTTGATGTCTACAAGAAGAAAATCGTCGAATGGGCGGCAAATCCAACCATTGTCAACGCGGTCAAGGAAGCCAATGCGAAAGGCGGCATGTTGCCCGGTATGACCAACGGCAAGTGGGACGAATTGTCGGAAACCGATCCGATGGTGACCGGTATCCTGGCAACGCCTGCCAGCAAGTTGGTCAAACAATGGGAGTCTGATAAGGGCATCAACAAGTTGTTTGTCCGTGATGCAAAAGGAAACATGGTCGCTGGTAGTGGCAAGTCTTTGATTTACAACGCTGCAGCCCGCCCGCCAGTTAAAGAAGCGATGAAAGGCAAGCCCTGGAATGCCGGTGAGATCAAGCCCGACCCGACCACCCAAATCAAAAGTGTGCATGTTTCCGCGCCCGTCCTCAGTGACGGCAGCGTAATCGGGGTGTTGCACACCGCAGTTACCGCTGAGTAAGCCTTTGGCCGCGCATCGTCGCGGCCGCTTTCCAGGTTGCTAGTGCAGTGTCTCGTAATTGACCCGACATGAAACCGCGTCTTCTTCAGCCATGCGGCGTTGCAATACCTTGCCATATGATCAATATGGCAGCGAGTTTGCGCTTTGCCTGTCGAAAAATTCACCGGTTTCCTCTGTCAAACCAATTACGAGACTCAGCACTAGCCCGGATATTTTATGAATTCACATGATGATCGCGCCGGACATTGTTCGCACCGGGAATTCCGAGATGGCGCGGCGTAGTTATTCATACGCCCGACTGAGCGGAGTTTTCTGTGTGGACAAGGGACCAGCGAGAGCGGGTGGGGATTCATGAAATATCCGGGCTAGTCATTACAAAACATCCAACAGGAGGCTGGGATGGACAGTCTTAGTCGTATGAAAGTCGGACCACGTCTGATGCTGGGGTTTGGCATTGTTTTGCTGTTCATGCTGATCATTCTGGGCATCGGTCTGAGCCGCTTGGCCATGTTGCAGTCGAATCTGGAAGTGATTGTGCAGCGCGACTACGCCAAGATTACCTTGCTCAACAAGATGCGCGACGCGGTGCGCTTTCGTGGCATTGCCCTGCGCGATGTCGTTTTGCAGGATGAATTTGGTTTCAAGCGCGAAGAATCCAAGCGCATGCGCGAGGCGCGCAAAGCCTATCAGGATGCCGACACGGCACTCTCAAAGTATGAATCCGACGCTGAAGACAAGGCCGCGCTGGAGTCTATTCGCCAAGCCGAGGCGGTTGCGGCGGAACAAATCACCCTGGTCATGGATGCGGCGCTTTCCGAGGACAATGAAACCGCCCAGGCCGCGATTCGCGATGTGGTACGTGGCCAGCAACGGGCGTTAATCGAAAAGCTCGATGCGATGTTGAGCCGGTTGGAAAATAAAACCCTGGCCCTGTCCACGCAGGCCAAGGGCGCCTTCGACTCCGCGCTGTTGCTGATGTCGGGTTTGGGGGTGTTGGCGCTGATCGTGAGTATTCTGGTGGCCTTGCTGATCACCCGCAGCATTACCGGCAGACTGAATAGCGCGGTACAACTGGCGCAACGCATCACCGATGGCGACCTCAGCGGCGGGGTAACGGACACCGGCGCCGATGAAGTATCTCAGTTGCTGCGGTCGCTTGGGCAGATGAACAGCGCCTTGTCCGATGTCATTGGTCAGGCTTCCATCGCCTCGCACCACGTCAGCAAATCGTGCGGCGAGTTGTCGTTAACGATCCGGGATGTGTCTCGTTCGACCGACAATCAGGTCGAGCAAGTCTTGAAGGTGAGCGCGGCGATGGAGCAGATGGGGGTCTCCAGTGCCGAAGTCGCCGCCGACGCGGGATCGGTCGCCAGCGCCGCCGACCATGCGCGAGATGTGGCGCAGGAAGGCAACAAGAACATGCAAAGAAGCGTCGCCGCCACCGATCGCATCGTTGAAAGCGTGGCCAATTCAAGCGCCGCGATTGGTGAATTGAGTCAGCAGATCGAGCGCATTTCCCAGGTCACTCAAGTCATCCGTGATATCGCCGATCAGACCAATTTGCTGGCGCTGAATGCCGCCATCGAAGCCGCACGGGCGGGAGAACAGGGGCGTGGTTTCGCGGTGGTCGCCGACGAGGTGCGCAAACTCGCCGAGCGGACTGCCTCCAGCACGTTGTCGATTACCGAAACGGTGAACAGCGTCAGCGGCAAAACCACGCAGGTGGTCGAAGCCATGGCTCGGGTCAGCGCCGACGTCAACGACAATGCCGAAATCAGTCAGACAACGCGTAAATTGCTTGGCGACATCGTTGATGCCGCCAGTGAGGTAAACCGGTTGATCCAGCACATCGCTAATGCCACCCGCGAGCAAACCGAAGCCAGTCATGGAACCTCCGTGGCGATGGAGACGATCAGCCAGATCAGCGAACGCAACAGCGCGCACATGCATGGCATCAACACCGCCGCCGATGGACTCAAAGTCACCGCCAACAATTTGCAGAATCTAGTCGACCGCTTCCGCCTCGGCTAGTTTTTCCGGCGGCGAAATTGCGCGGAACAAAGCCAGTGTCGTTTTTCGCGCCAGCGCATGATCGACTATCGGCGCCGGGTAGTCCTTGGCGCTGGCCGCGCCGTTTTTCCAGGGGGCGTGTATGTATTTGTCTGCTATGGCGGCCAGTTCCGGTAGGTAGCGGCGGATAAATTTGCCTTGCGGATCGAAGTTTTCTGATTGCGTCACCGGGTTGAAGATGCGGAACCAGGGTTGCGCATCGGTGCCTATGCCGGCGCTCCATTGCCAGCCACCGACATTGGCGGCCAGGTCGTAATCAATCAACTGTTCGGCAAAGTAGCGCTCGCCCCAACGCCAGTCGACGTGTAAATCCTTGACCAGAAACGAGGCCACGATCATGCGCAGGCGGTTGTGCATGTAGCCGGTCTGGTTCAGTTGGCGCATTGCCGCGTCTATGATCGGATAGCCGGTACGCGCTTCGCGCCAGGCTTCAAAATGCCCCGGCGGGTTGGGCCAGTTCAATGCATTGAATTTGCTCTGGAAGGCCTGCGTCACCGTTTGCGGATAACGCGCCAGCAGCATCTGGTAGAAGTCGCGCCAGATCAGTTCTGCTAACCAGGTTTCCGCGCCAGCGCCGCCGTGCAACCAAGCGAAACGAGCCAGTTCGCGAATCGAAATCGTGCCGAAGCGTAAATGCACGGAAAGGTAAGACGGGCCTTTGACGGCGGGAAAGTTGCGCTTGTCCTGGTAGTCGGCGATGCGCTGCTGGAAGTCGTTGAAGAGTCCTTCCGCTCCCGCCGCGCCGGGGGTGATTTTCAGCCCGGAGAGACCGCCGGGGTGAAATCCGAGGCTGCTGAATTCGGTTACCTCGTGGGCATCCGGGGCTTGCTTGGAACGATGTTGCGCCAGGTGGTGGAGGTGGCGCTCAAGCGGATAAGCCGCCAGATAAAAATCGTTCAACTTGCCCAGCCAGGCTCGTTTGTAAGGCGTGAAGACGTGATACGGCTTGCCGACGGCGGTGAGCACTTCATCGAGTTCAAAAATGACCTGATCCTTGACCAGATGCAAGCGCCGACCATTTAACCGAAGCGCCGCATCTACCGCCGAATCGCGGGCGATGGCGAAAGGTTCGTAATCGCGCCCGGCGTAGACCACTTCGGCGCCGACGCGGGCGGCGAATTCGGGAATCAGGCTGCGGGCGCTGCCATGCAGAACATGCAGCGTGCCGCCATGCGCTCGCAGCGCTGTCTTTAACGCGGCAACGCTATGCCAGATGAATTCCACCCGTCGGTCGGTTCGATTCGACAGGTTGTCGAGAATGTCGGTGTCGAAGACGAAAACTGCGTGTACCTTGCGCCCCGCTTGCAGGGCGTGATACAGCGCGGCGTTGTCGGAAATGCGCAAATCGCGCCGGAACCAGATTACTGTTGTGTTGAGAGCGGTATGCATGCCAACCATATTGAGGGTCGCCAGCCGGCGTTACAATGCCCACAACCTTATCGAGCGCCGATCATGGACAACGCCAACTTTACCGATCATTTTCTTATCGCCATGCCGAGAATGCTGGACCCGAATTTCTCTGGCACATTGACTTATATCTGTGACCACGGCGATCAGGGCGCGTTGGGGGTGGTGGTGAACAAGCCAATCGAACTTAACCTTGAGTCACTCTTCAGCCAGATCGGCCTGGATCTGGTCGACGAGAATTTGCGCGGCGAACCGGTTTATTACGGCGGTCCGGTGCAAGTCGAGCGTGGCTTCGTGCTGCATCGGCCGGTTGGAAAGTGGGGTTCGACGCTGTCGGTGAATGACCGCATTGGCCTGACCACTTCCAAAGACATTCTGGAAGCGACCGCACGCCAGGAGGGCCCGGCGGAAATTCTGGTGACGCTGGGCTATGCCGGTTGGGGGCCGGGGCAGCTCGAAGACGAGATCAAACAGAATGCCTGGCTCACCGTGCCGGCCGACCCGGATGTGATCTTCAGCCTGCCGGCGAAGCAACGCATTCCCGCCGCAATGAAACTGCTCGGCATCGATATGGCGATGCTGTCGGAAGAAGCGGGCCACGCCTAAATGGTTTCAGCGTTGACGTTGCAACGCGGCAGTGTGCTGGCCTTCGACTTCGGACTAAAGCGGATTGGCGTCGCCGTTGGCGATTGGGAAAATCACTTGGCGCATCCGCTGGAAACGCTCAGTGGCGAAGGCAAGGACGCGCGGTTTGTTCGCATCGCCGCGTTGATTCAGGAATGGCGGCCAACGCAACTGGTGTGCGGATTGCCGTTTTCGATGGATGGCACGGAACACGACCTGACGCGCCGCGCGCGTCGCTTTGCCAATCAACTCAATGGCCGCTTCGGCCTGATGGTGACTCTGGTGGACGAAAGATTGACCTCCTTCGATGCTGATTTGCGCCTGCGTGAAGCGGGTGTAAAGGGAAGCGCCCGCAAAGGCCTCGACGATGCGGTCGCGGCGCAACAAATTCTTCAGGACTTTTTTGATCATGCCCAAGCAATTACCCCCGCCTGAACAACTCATCGACCTTCTGGCCGAGCAGATCAAGCCGCACATTCGTGCGAAATGCGCGCTGGTTGGCATACACACCGGCGGCGTCTGGATCATGGATGCGCTAGCCGAACGACTAGGCCAGGATCTGCCGCGCGGGGTGCTCGACATCGCCTTTTATCGTGACGATTTTTCGCGCATCGGCCTGCACCCGGAAACCAAGCCGTCGCATCTGCCGTTCGATGTCGAGGACAGAAATATTTTGCTGATCGACGACGTGCTCTACACCGGACGCACCATCCGCGCCGCGATGAATCTGCTGTTCGATTACGGCCGCCCGGCCGCCATCAAACTCGCCGTACTGGTCGATCGCGGTGGTCGAGAACTGCCGGTCTGCGCCGATTTCTTCGGCTTGAAGCTTGATCTGGCAAGTGATGAGCACATCTCGCTGGAAAACAATGCCACCGAAGGACTGCATTTCGTCATGAAGAGGAAGACATGAGTGCCAACAACCTGCAACTGTACGATGACGGACGCCTGCGCCATCTGCTGACGCTGGATGGATTGCCGGCGCGCATCCTGACCCAGATTCTCGATACCGCCGAATCCTTCCTCTCGGTTTCCGAGGTGGAGCGCGACGTGAAGAAAGTGCCGTTGCTGCGCGGCAAAGCCATCTTCAACATCTTCTTCGAGAACTCCACCCGCACCCGTACCACGTTCGAGATTGCCGCCAAGCGGTTGAGCGCCGACGTGGTCAATCTGAATATCAACGCCTCGTCGCAAAGCAAGGGCGAAACGCTGCTCGACACCATCGCCAACCTGTCGGCGATGCAGGCCGACATGTTCATCGTGCGCCACGCCGCCGCCGGCGCCGGTCACCTGATCGCGCGGCATGTCGCGCCGCATATCCATATCATCAACGCGGGCGACGGCCGTTGTTCGCACCCGACGCAGGGTTTGCTCGACATGTTCACGCTGCGTCACTACAAGGGGCCGTTCCATAACCTGCGCGTCGCCATCGTCGGCGATGTGCTGCATTCACGCGTCGCGCGTTCGCAGATTCATGCGTTGACCACGCTGGGCTGCCCGGATGTGCGCGTCGTCGCTCCGCAAACCCTGCTGCCGCGCGATGTCGAAAACCTCGGCGTGCATGTGTTTCACAAGATGGAAGAAGGCATCAAGGATGTCGACGCGGTGTTGATGCTGCGCTTGCAGAATGAACGTATGCGCGGTGCGCGTCTGCCCTCGGCGGGCGAATATTTCAAACACTGGGGCCTGACGCCGGACAAGCTGAAACGGGCCAAACCCGATGCCATCGTGATGCATCCGGGGCCGATGAATCGTGGCGTCGAGATTGATTCGGCGGTGGCCGATGGCATGCAGTCGGTGATCTTGTCGCAAGTCACTTTCGGCATCGCGGTGCGAATGGCGGTGATGAGTATTCTGGCGGGTAACCAAGTATGAAAATCCACATCAAGAATGGTCGTGTGATCGACCCCGCTTCGGGTCTCGACGCAGTGCGGGATATTTTTGTCGCGGCCAGCCATATTGTCGGCATCGGCCAAATGCCAGGCGATTTCCACGCCAATCAGGTGATCGACGCCAGTGGCCTGATCGTTTGTCCGGGGCTGGTCGATTTGTCGGTACGCCTGCGTGAGCCGGGCCTGGAATACAAGGCGACGCTGGAGTCTGAAATGCACGCGGCGGCGGTCGGCGGCATTACTTCGCTGGCCTGCCCGCCGGACACCAATCCGCCGCTGGACGAACCCGGTTTGGTCGAAATGCTCAAGTTCCGCGCCAAACACATGCCCGGTCCGCGCGTGTATCCGGTTGGCGCGTTGACCAAAAAGCTGAAAGGCGAGGGCATCACCGAAATGGCCGAGCTGACCGAGGCCGGCTGCATCGCCTTCAGCCAGGCCGACGCGCCGCTGATCGACACCCAGGTGTTGTTGCGGGCGATGGAATACGCAAAAACTTTCGAACTCTCGGTTTGGCTGCGCCCGCAAGACCCGCATCTGGCCCGCGAAGGCGTCGCGCACGACGGCGTTGTTGCGGCGCGACTCGGTTTTCCGCCGATTCCGGTGCCAGCGGAAACGGTGGCGCTGTCGACTATCCTGCTGCTGGTGCGCGAAACCGGCGCCCGCGTGCATTTGGCCCGCTTGTCCAGTCGCGCCGGCATCGAGATGGTGCGGCAAGCCAAACGGGATGGTCTGCCGATCACCTGCGACGTCAATATTCATCATGTGCATTTATCGGAAATGGATACCGCCGATTTCAACGCTCACTGCCATCTGATTCCGCCGCTGCGCAGCCAACGCGACCGTGATGCCATTCGCCTTGGTCTGGCCGATGGCACCATCGACGCGATCTGTTCCGACCACGCGCCAGTCGATGACGATGCCAAGGAATTGCCATTCCAGGAGGCTGAACCGGGTGCTACGGGGGTTGAATTGTTGCTGCCGCTAACCCTCAAATGGGCGCGCGAAACCGGCTTGTCCTTGAGCAAAGCGCTGGCCTATGTCACGCAGCATCCAGCTTCGATTCTGGGCGTCGATGCCGGCCGGATTGGGGTTGGCCGCCTGGCCGATTTATGTATGTTCAACCCGGAAGCGACCTGGATCGTGAATCGCGCCAACCTCGCCAGTCTGGGCAAAAACAGCCCCTTCCTCGGCCTGGAAATGCAGGGCCGCGTGCAATACACGCTGATCGATGGACATCTGGATTACCGGCGCAACCTTACGCATGGGTAGTTGCGCAGGCTGTGCCCGGCGCAGCCTGAAAATCAATGGTTGCACGGTGTTTTCCGAGCAAACTTAAAAAATCAGGGAGACCCACCATGAGTATCCAGCCTGCTTTATTCGAGACCCATGCCATCCGCCGTGTGTATGACGAGAACACCGAAACCTGGCTGTTCTCGGTTATCGACATCATCCAGGTGCTGACCCAGCAGCCGGACTATCAGATGGCGCGCAAGTACTGGAACAAGCTGAAAGAGCGCTTGGGCAAGGAGGGCAGTCAGTCGGTGACAGATTGTCACCGACTGAAATTGCCCGCTGCCGACGGCAAGAACTACCTCACCGATGTCGCTACCGCCGAAACCCTGCTGCGTCTGGTGCAGTCTGTGCCCAGCCCCAAGGCCGAGCCGATCAAGCTGTGGTTGGCGAAGGTGGGTTACGAGCGCATGCAGGAAATGAGCGACCCCGCGCTGTCGCTGGATCGCGCCCGCGATACCTGGCTCAAACACGGGCGCAGCGAGAAGTGGATTCAGCAGCGCATGACCGGGCAGGAAACGCGCAACAAGCTGACCGATTACTGGGCCAGCCACGACATCAAGCAGGGCGAGGAATTCGCCATCCTGACCAACCTGATTCATCAGGAATGGACCGGCGTCAGCGTCAAGGCGCTGGAAGAGAAGACCGGGAAATCTGTGGTGACCGGGGAGAACTTCCTGCCGCCAGCCAAACCAGCGCGAAAAGTAGCAAACAAGCCATGACAGGGTTGATCCGGCTCGAATCCATCGCGTCGGGCCAGTCCGTGCGCATCCTCTCCATCATCCCGCCGATGACGCAGCTCAACACGCCGTACCCATCGACGGCGTATCTGACCGGCTTTCTGCGTTCACGTGGCATCGACGCGGTACAGGAAGACCTGGCGCTGGCGCTGGTGTTGCGGCTGTTTTCGCCGGATGGATTGCGCGCAATCCGCACTTGTATCAAGGCGCTGCCGAAGAACAAACGCACACCGCAAATCAAGTCCTTTGAGGAACAGTTCGAGCGTTATCTCGCCACCATCACGCCGGCCGTCGCCTTTTTGCAGGGCCGCGACCCCAGCATCGGGCATCGCATCGCCGGGCGGCATTTCCTGCCCGAGGGCGCGCGCTTCGCTTCGCTCGATGTTTACGAAGATGAAGATGGCGGCGATCCGCTGGCCTGGGCGTTCGGCGCGCTGGGCGTGCAGGATCGCGCCCGTCACTTCGCTACGCTGTATCTGAACGATGTCGCTGATGTGCTGCGTGAAGCGGTCGATCCGCGCTTCGAGTTTGTGCGTTACGCCGAATCGTTGGCGCAAAGCCAGCCGACTTTCGAGCCGCTGGCCGCCGCATTGGCTGAGCCGCTGAATCTGGTTGATCAAACCCTGCGCGATTTGACCCTGGATGCGATGGCGAAGCACGCGCCGTTGGTTGTGCTGCTGTCAGTGCCCTTTCCCGGCAACGTCTACGCCGCGTTCCGCATCGCGCAGGCGATCAAGGCGGCGCATCCTCAAGTCGTCACCGTGCTTGGTGGCGGCTTCGTCAACACCGAGTTGCGCGAACTCAGAGAGCCGCGCGTGTTCGATTATTTCGACTACGTCTGTCTCGACGACGGCGAACGCCCATTACTGGCGTTGCTGGCGCATCTGCGCGGCGAGCGGAGTGGGGAACGGCTGGTGCGAACCTTCGTGCGCAGCGAAGACAAGGTTCGCTACATCCACTTCCCCGAACCCGATGTTCCCTTCGCGGATGTCGGTACGCCGACCTGGGATGGCCTGCCGCTGGACCAGTATCTTTCGGTGCTTGACATGCTCAACCCGATGCACCGGCTGTGGTCGGACGGGCGCTGGAACAAGCTGACGGTGGCGCACGGTTGCTACTGGAAGAAGTGCAGTTTCTGCGATGTCTCGCTCGACTACATCGGCCGCTACGACGCTATCGCCGCCGCGACATTGGTCGATCGCATCGAAAGCATCATCGAAGAAACCGGCCAGACCGGCTTTCACTTCGTTGATGAAGCCGCGCCACCGAAGGCGTTGAAAGCACTCGCCGATGAGCTGCACAAGCGCAATCGGGCGATTTCATGGTGGGGCAATATCCGCTTTGAAAAATCGTTTACGCCTATGTTGTGTCAACAACTGTCCGAGAGTGGCTGCATCGCCGTTTCGGGCGGCCTCGAAGTGGCGTCTGACCGTCTGCTCAAACTGATGCAGAAAGGTGTCTCGGTGGATCAGGTTGCTCGCGTCACTCATGCCTTCAGCGATGCCGGCATCCTGGTGCATGCCTATCTGATGTACGGCTTCCCGACGCAAACGGTGCAGGACACCGTCGATGCGCTTGAATACGTACGCCAGCTGTTTGCCGCGGGCTGCATCCAATCGGGTTTTTTCCACCGCTTCGTCTGCACCGTGCATTCCCCGGTCGGACTGCACCCGGAAGACTATGGTGTGAAGCTGAAGCCCCTGCCAGCCGTATCGTTCGCCAAGAATGATGTCGGCTTTATCGACCCCGCCGGCGTCGATCACGACAGCCTCGGCATCGCGTTGAACAAAGCGCTTTACAACTACATGCACGGCATCGGCCTGGATGACGATGTGCGGCAGTGGTTCACGACCAAGGCACCGCGCACCCGCGTACCGCGTCACTTTATCGAGCGGGCGCTGGGCTGAGCAGCGGTTCGGTTTTTGGCGTTGGCGGATATTCGCAATAGAAGGTGGAAGGCTGTGGTGACACCCGTCTGATTGGCCTGATGTTTGGACATGACCAAACATCAGGCCAAGTTCGGCTGTGTCCTTGATTGTGTGGTTGAGCGCTGAAGGGCGCTATGCCGCCGGCTTCTCGAATGGCTCCGGTTCGTGCATCGCATAGCCCTGCGCGTAGTCGACACCCATCTCTCTCAAAATCTCGGCGATCACCGGTTTGTGCACATATTCGGCAATGGTCTTGATGCCATGCACGCGCGCCACTTCCATGATCGAGCGCACGACAGCGTAATCGCGGGCGTCGGAATGCAGGTTTTTGACGAACAGCGCGTCGATCTTGAGAAAGTCGACTTCGAGTCGACGCAGGTAGGCAAATGACGACAGGCCGGCGCCGAAATCGTCCAGAGCGACGGTGGAGCCCATGCCGCGGACTCGGTTGAAAAAAGCCAGGGCGCGATCCAGGTTGCCGATGGCTGCGGTTTCGGTGATTTCAAAACAGATCTGAGCCGGATTGATGGCATAGCGGCTGAAACAACTGGCGACGAAATCACCCAGATCGTCCGCCGACACCGTTGCGCCGGACAAATTGATGGCGAGCACGGTGTTTTTGCACAGACTGCATTGGCCCTCGCCAAGAAACCGGCAGACCCGATCCACTACCCAGCGGTCGACTTGCGGCATCAGGTTGAAACGTTCCGCCGCCGGAATGAACACGCCGGGCGAAATCAGTCGGCCCTGATCGCCGATCATGCGCAACAAAATTTCGACATGGTCTTCCAGGCCCGGCTGCAACGGCACGATGCGTTGGTAGAACAGCACCAGCCGGTCTTCCTTGAGGGCCGAGGCGATCTGCGCCACCGAGAGAAACTGCGCTCGCTGCGATTGATAGTAGGCGTCATCCGGCGCATACACCTCGATCCGGTCGCGCCCCATATCCTTGGCGGCATAGCAGGCCTGGTCGGCGGCAATCAGCAATTCATCCATGCCCTGGCTGGCGTCCTTGAACTCGACCATGCCGATCGATGCGCCAACGTGGAAGTACTGTCCTTGATAAACGAAGGTATGACCGCGAATACTGTCGATGAGTTTTTCCGCGCGGCGCTTCGCATCCGCCAGTCCGGCTTGCAGCAGCAAACCAAATTCATCGCCGCCAAGCCGCGCCAGAAACCCCTCCATGACACTATTGCGCATGACACTGCTGATTTCACGCAGTAGCTGATCACCGGCGGAGTGGCCGCAGGTGTCGTTGACCAACTTGAATTGATCGAGGTCGATGTACAGCAGCGCGCGTGCTTCGCCCCCCTTGCGCAAGGCCGTCAAAGCGGTTTCAAGCTCGCGCTCGAAAGCGCGCCGATTGTGCAGGCCGGTGAGGACATCGTGGCTGGCCTGATAAACCAGCTCCTCGCGGGCGTGATGCTCCAGCGAGATGTCGCGCATGCTGGAACGGTAGCCGAGCGAGGCACCGGCTTCGTCGAAGATCGGTTGCCAGGACATCGCCACCCAGATGATGCGGCTATCCTTGCGGCGAATGCGGAACTCCTGGTCATGCCCGGTTTGCCCGGACAAGCCCAACCGATGACAGTTGAGGATCAGCGTCTGATCGTCGCCAAACACCAGTTGCAGCGGGAAATCGGTCATTGCATGGCATTCGGATGGCGAATAACCGGTCACTCGATCCACCGCCGGATTGATCCAGCGCAGGCTGCCATCCGGCGCAAACCAGTTTTCCCAGCCATAGGTGTAATCGGCGATAGCGCGTGAAGCTTGTTCGCTTTCTGACAGCGCATCGATCCGGCTCTGCACCGCCCCGGCCATCAGATTGAAGCGCTCCGCCAGTTGGCCCACTTCATCGCGCGAAGTCACCTTCACCCGAATGCTGTAATCGCCCTCGGCGACCCGCGCACTGGCATTCATCAGGGCGGAAAGATGGCGCGTCAGCCAGAAGCCGATCAAGGAAAGCAGCAGCAGTGTGGTCACAATTTCAAGCAACGCAATCAAGCTGCTCTGGGTGAGGATCTGGCGTTTGGCATCCTGGATATAGCGCGTCGACAAACCGTATTGAACGTAGCCGTAGATCTGTTCCAGGTAATCGACAGTAAAGCGCACATGGCTGATATCACCGCCCCCCGCATCAGCGCCGGGGGGCGGCAACGCCTGTTCGGCATCCCACCCGGAAGAGGCCAGTACCCGACCCTGCTTGTCGGTTACCACCAGGTAGCGCACATCTTCAGCCTTGCGCCAGCCGTCGAGAATGTCGCGCAGTGTGGCGTAATCGCGCGAGGCCAACGGCAATGCCACCGCTGTTTTGTAGGCCAGTTCGATCGCCTGGATGCGCGCCACCGCTTGCTGGGCCAGATGTTGATCAATCAAGCGGACGCTGTTGCCGACCAGCATCGCAAGCATGATGATCTCGACCAGAATACTGGCGAACAGCAGTTTGCCGCGCAGGGATAGATGCTTGAACGGGGACATGCAGGACCTCGTATTACAAGCCCATCAACTGTTTGACGATCGGAACATAGGGCTGCAAAACTTTCAGATCGGCGGGTTCGATCGCGTCATAACCGAGATAACCGGTATTGCGGAAGAACGCCTGTCCATCCGGGGTGCTCTGAAAACTGCGCAGCGCCTGGCGAACCTGCTCCACCTGCGTCTGGCCGAGGCGTGAATGCGCCAGCGTCATCAAATGCGGCACCTGCACCGTGGTCGGTAATTCGCCGACCTTGGCGCGCACATCGGCCGGCACCTGTTTGAGCGGCGTGTAAGTGGTCAGCGCCGCATCCAGGTCGCCCACCGCCACTGCCGCAATCGCCGCGCCATGCGTTGTTTTCTCCACCAGTTCGAAGTCTCGGCCAGCCCGCAAGCCCTGTTCTTCCAGCCATTGCAGGCCAACGATGGAAGACACCGAGAGCCGGTTCGACAAGCCGATACGTTTGCCCTTCAAGTTGGCTGCCTGATTGATGCCGGCATCGGCCCGAATCACAAAGATTGGCCTTAAGCTGGTTTTGTAATGGAACAGCGGGGTGTAGCCCCGTTCGATGCACATGACACCGAAATGCGGCCCGGTAATCAGTAGATCGAAATTGCCATCCAGAGAGTCGCGATGAAATGTGGCGTAGTCAGGCGAAGTAAAAATTTCCACCGACCGGCCCAGAACCGTTTCCAGATGCTGCCGCAATGGCTGATGTGTCTTGATCAGCGCCAGCGTGCTGTTGAACGGCATGATGCCAAGCCGCAAGGCGGGTTGCTGGGCATAGGTCGGGGCGACGGCAAACATGGCCAGCAGAAAACTGGCAAAGCGTATGAGTTGCAGCATTGTGGTCAACCTTTCATTGCAAGAAGTTCGGTGTTGATCATGCCGTCCAAAACTGACCGACAACATCACTATCGGGATACCCGCAAATAGTTCGAATCCGCCCACCATGAGACGGTCGAAGGGCTGCGTCACTGGGCTTCGACAAGCCCGAATGGAATGCGCGGTAGTTTATGGCCGTCTCGATAAGGTAATAAAAAGGAAATAAAAAACACCTCGCTATTACGGCAGCTTTCGCATTTGCTTGAGCGGAGATGGCTTGGACCCGTCGGGCTCGGGTCGTCGATAGCGAGAATGGCAGCTGATATAACGAAAAATCCAGTGTTCATTTCTCGACCGGCTTCTTGCCGCAAATCAATCCGGGTTGCTTTGCTTCAGTTTGCGTTCGCGTTTGGCCTCGAACATTCTGGCGTCGGCGGTGTTGAGCAGGTCATCCAGTTGGGTGGCGTCGTGCGGGTAGGTGGCGAAGCCGATGCTGCATAAGGGCTTCAGCGCAATGCCTGCGTGATAGAAAGGCTGTTCGACTTCGCGGGCGACTTTTTTGCATAGATCGGCACAGGAAGTGGTTGTTTCCAAACCGACAAACAGCAGGGCGAACTCATCACCTCCCAGTCGCGCGGTGGTATCCGATTTTCGCACCGCCAAATGCAAGCGCTTGGCAACTGCCAGTAGCAGCGCGTCGCCGACGGCGTGGCCGTGCAGATCGTTGACCAATTTGAAATCGTCCAGGTCGATGTACATCACCACCAGTGAAAACTGTTCTTCGCTGGCGTGGTGTATGGCTTCTTCCATACGTCGATAGAACAGCGCCCGATTGGCCAGGCCGGTGAGCGTGTCGTGCGTGGCCTGATGCTCCAGCAGCGAGCCGGCTTTTTCCAGTTCGCTGACTTGCGCGAAGATGATCTGGGCGTCGCGCTTCAGCGCGCGCCGGGTGATGCTGGCGATGGCGACGGCGAGCAGGATCAGCGCGGCGCCCAGCGCAAGATGCAGATTGATTGCCCGGGCGGTCGCCCGTTGCGCCTTTTCCAGTGCGGTGCGGATCAGGTCGCGTTCATGCCGGCGCAGCGATTCAATCATTTCGGTGTACTGAATATTCAGCGGCCGCAGATCGGCGAACAAGCCGGCGCGCGCGTCGTCGGCTTTGTCGCGCGCGGCAAGATCGCTGATGTCCTCTTGCAGAACGATGATTTGGCGGATGAGTTGATCTTGTCGGTTCAGGTTGTCTTGCTCGAAATCGTCCAGCGGCAGTGACTTCAATTGGTTGCGCGCGTCGCCAACATGAAAACCCCATTTGATATAGAGCTGAAAATTTTCGTCGCGCTCGAATGGATCCTGCGCCAGCACCTGATAGACCAGCGTGTTGTGCCGGTTGTAAGAGGCTTCTTGCAGGTCGGTGGCGAGCTGAATCTTGCGATTGCGCACATCGACGATATCGCTCATGCGCGCCTTCAATTCCTTGATCTGCCAGATCGCGTGCCCCGCCAACCCGGTCATCAACACGATGAGCAGGGCAAAGCCCACCAGCAAGTAATGTGACATGGCACTGGAAAGCTGATCGCGGAACGGCTTACTGGGCATGCGGGTCGAT
>JFJP01039669.1_pt1 | contig 17612 bp, 10 predicted proteins | sample 431651 | NCBI WGS metagenome assembly JFJP01 (sample SAMN02602958, study PRJNA72255) | Microbial mat metagenome, whole genome shotgun sequencing project. | biome: fresh water; feature: sink hole; material: water; isolation source: purple microbial (photo- and chemosynthetic) mats found in...
ATTTGTTATTGGTTATTAAGTTATTGGTTATTAAGTTGTTTGTTAACAGATTATAAAGAAAAAAGGAATTGCTATCATAGAGTTTGTAAAAAAATTCAAACCACTCTTGTACCAACTATTTCCTGTTCACCATTTTCTATTAACAATTAACTTATGCCCATTTAATGAGATTAAAGTCCATGCGATGGGGCAATAATGGGTTTTTGGGCGTGATCCTGAAGGCAAAATCGAAAACTCCTGCCAATGCGGTTTCTATTTCTAATGTGAAATGGGCTTGGTTGCCAACCACTTTTGTAAGTTGCAAATCATGGATGGATTGTGGATCCAACATCTGATCATTAACCTTTTGACCTAATACCATTTCAACCATAATATCGTCTGGTGCAATATCACCAAGGTTTAATATCAATTCAGCCTTAAAAATATCGCCTAAATTGAGGGCCTGATTTGTTGAGTTTGGATAAATTACATCAACCACTTCAATTCCATCCCAATTGCGAATCATCCTGAACTTCCATGAAGCTAAGCTGCGCATTGCTGCGTTGTCATCTGCTTTTAGTAGGTTTGAGCGGGTGTAAAGCTTGTGATAAAACTTGGAGAAATAATCATCGAGTTGCCGTTTCATGGTAAAATGTGGGGCAATGCCGGAGATGGTATTTTTGACGTATTTTATCCAGGCATGTGGAACTCCATCGGTATCTCGGTCGTAGAAGGTGGGGATTATTTCATCTTCTAAGATATTATAGATAGTTTCTGCATCCAGTTCATCCTGAAATTGCTGGTTTTCGAATGTTCTTTCTTCCTTAAGTGCCCATCCAGCATTTTCTTGATATCCTTCTGCCCACCATCCATCGAGCACGCTAAAATTCACTACGCCATTCATGATTGCTTTCTCTCCGCTTGTTCCACTGGCCTCCAATGGGCGTGTTGGAGTATTCAACCAGATATCGACTCCTTGAACTAATTTCCGGGCCATTGCCATGTTGTAATTTTCAAGGAAAATAATCTTGCTAACAAACTGTGGCATGCGCGATACTTCAACAATACGTTTGATGAGGTCAGCCCCGGCTTTATCGGCAGGGTGCGCTTTTCCTGCAAATACAAATTGTACCGGACGTTTAGTGTTTCCCAGAATTTGAGCCAAACGTTCAATATTCGAAAACAATAAGTGTGCACGTTTATAAGTTGCAAATCTGCGGGCAAAACCGATAGTCAAGGCGTTACCGTTAAGTGATTCAACAACTTGTATGATTTGTTTAGGGTTTTCGGAACTGATTCCCAATGAGTTAGTTAAACTTTTCTTAATGTAACTGACAAGGTCGCCCCTAAGTTCCTGCCTGATGTTCCAAACTCTTTCGTCAGGAACCTGATGGATTTTTTTCCAATATTCAGGGTTCGATTGGTCAGCAAGAAATCCTGCACCAAATTCCTGTTTGTAAAGTTTTTTCCATTTAGAATTTGCCCATGTAGGGAAATGTACCCCATTGGTTACATGGCCAATATGGATTTCGTTTTCGTAAAAACCATTGTACATCGCCTTGAACATTTCCCGGCTCACTTTGCCATGGATACGGCTTACGCCATTCATTTCTTGTGAAAGTTTAGCTGCAAGAACGCTCATCGAGAATTTCTGGTCGTTCCTGTTCTCTATATACCGGCCTAAGTTCATAAAGGTATTCCATGAAATATTCAGGCGTACTGCATAATGTGGAATGTAGGTACGCAGCAAATCTTCGGTAAATGCATCATGACCAGCCGGAACCGGTGTATGGGTAGTAAACAAAGTGGATGCCCTAACCAATTCGATAGCTTGAGGGAACGACAGTTGATGGCTCTGAACGAAATCGCGCAACCTCTCGATACCTATAAAGGCAGCATGGCCTTCGTTGCAATGGTACAAATCGGGTTGCAAATCCATGGCTTCAATCATACGGATACCACCAACTCCCAAAAGCAATTCTTGTTTAAAGCGGTTTTCAAGGTCGCCACCATACAATTGATGCGTAACAAACCTGTCAGCCTCTGAGTTTTCCTCAATATCGGCATCGAGCAGGAACAACGGAATGCGGCCTACATCCAACCTCCATACTTTTGCATGTAGGTTGCGGCCTGGAAGCGAAATACTTATCATTAACCATTCGCCATTTGCATCGCGTACCGGTTTTAATGGCAGGTGGTTGAACCTTTGAGGGAAATATTGCGGTATTTGCTCGCCATAAGGTGAAAGCGTTTGCTTGAAATACCCATATCGGTATAACAAACCTATCCCAATCATATCAACGTTGGAATCAGAAGCTTCTTTGAGATAATCGCCCGCCAGCACACCAAGTCCACCTGAATATATCTGAACGCTTTCGTGCAAACCGAATTCCATGCTAAAGTAAGCTACTGATGGTTTCGTTTTTTCCGAACTTTTTGACATGTAGGTTTCGAAGTTCTCCATTGCAACTTTAAGCCGCAACATGAATTCAGGGCTTTTCTCAAGTGCTTGCAACTGGCTAAATGATAGTGATTCGAGCAATGCGATTGGGTTATGGTCCGAAAACTCCCAGCCATCAGGATCGATCATCCGGAAAAGTTCAGTTGTTTCGGTGTTCCAGCACCAATAAAGGTTACGGCTAAGGTTCAATAATCCCTGTAAGGCATCAGGAAAAATATGGTTCACCAAAACCTTCCTCCACTCAGGGTGTGAAGTTTTTTTGCCATTTACGCTAATGGTCGTTTCAGCCTGACGTTTGTCGCGGAACAAGTCGAAGCGTTCGGCAACTTTTGTTAAAGCAATGGAATACGCTGATTTATAGTAAGTGAGCAAATTGCTCCAAAGAGCTGTTTTTGCTATTGAAATTGCTGATTCCGACAATTCGGAACGCCGGCTTTCCGACATTTTTTCGAACGAAAGTATAACCGAAACTATTGCATTTACAACAGCCTCGTTATTTTCATCATCACGATCAATAACCGTTATTCCACTTTCCTTGCTTGTACTGCGCACCCACAAACCGAAACCGGCCAAGGTGGTAGTAACGGTAGGAACACCAAATGCAAGGCTCTCCAATGGGGTGTATCCCCATGGTTCATAATAGGATGGGAAAACCGATAAGTCAAACCCAGGCAATAAATCGTAATAGTCCAGATTGAAAATACCATCATTGCCATTTAGATAACTGGGGACAAAAATCACTTTTACCTGATCTTGCACCGAATTGAAAAGCCTGTTTTCCTTTAGCCTTCGTAAAATCGGGTCGTAATCGGGTTCAAAAAGCCCGTGGGTCAGGTAATGTTTTTCAACATTATTTTCGAAATTGCCTGATTCTATCTTCTCTGCCAATCCGGGTACCGGACCTGAATGATGGGCAGGAATGGTAATGAAAGCAACAACTGGGTAGGTGAGTTTGTCGTTATGGTTTAAATTAGCCAATGCATCCAAAAACAAATCTATACCCTTGTTCCTGAATTCGTACCTACCGCTATTTAAAAGGAACAAGGTGTCGGTTGGTAAGGTTTGACCTGTAATAGCCTGAGCAACGGCAAGGAGTTTTTCGCGGGAAGCTTGCCTTTTTAACGACAGCGTATTATCATCGGTAAACAAGGAATCGTCAAAACCATTTGGGGTAATAATATCTGGTTCCCTATCGAGAAATTGCCGACATTCATTGGCGGTTAGTTTGCTAACTGTTGAAAAAGCGTCGCTCTCCACTGCTGCAATTTGCTCAAGTGAGTGTTTTGCCATTACATGAAAGCGATGTGCTGTCGCTTCGCCGCTGTATTCGTCAAAATGGCTGTATAGAGGGAGATTATTTCCTGCAATGCACCTACCCACAACGGTGGCATGTGTAGTGAAAACAGTCCCAATTTGTGGAACACGGTCGTTTAGGTATAATATCCCACCACCGGTCATCCATTCATGGAATTGTGCCACAATCTTATCCTGCGCTGTAAGGCTAAAATCATAAAAACTTTCGATTACTTTTCCCGCGGCATAGCCAAAAAGGGCAGGCTCAACATAATCCCAGCTTCCTGTTATACTATCCAATTTATATTTTTCCCAGAATTCGGCAAGGATTTTATCTTTCGACGAAAAATATTGGGTAAAATCAATAAGTATGGCTACTGGCCGGCTTTTGATGTTCCAACGGCCAACCTTAATCCGGAGGCCTTCGGCTTCGGCACGTTCGCGCCAAGTGCGGAGTATAGATTTATCTTCGGTGAAATCAGGGTTTTCGCTGGTTTCTTTCCAAACATCGGGGCCAATAACAATGTAATTATTGCCGTATTCTTTTTGAATTCCGGGAGCCTTGGTGGCTACAACCGTGTAAATTCCTCCTACTTTGTTGCATACTTCCCAGCTTACCTCAAACAGGTAATCGGGTTTTAGTATTTTTGTTTCACTCATATATCAGTTTCAAAATCAAGTAATTTAGTGACAAAACACACAAGTTTTGCACAAAAACCAAACCTCTGACAGGTCTTTCAACTCAATCAGAGGTTTGCAAAAATACGAAAATTACAATTAATGACTTTCAAGTTTTGATAACTTGACGTTGAATGTGAACAACTTTATCCTTTTTTAGCTACTTTTTTGGACTTCGATACAGGAGCTTCTGTTGAATCGGCAACAACTTTTGCCTTGGTTTTTGAAGCTTTGGGTGAACTTGCTTTTGCACCTTCAAAAGGGTCGATTGCTGTTATTTTTTCAACATTTGCAGGAATTGTTTCGACAACAACACCTTGTTTTTCAGTATATTCTTCAACCCTGATAATGAAGTCGGAAAGTACGTTCATGTAATTAAGGAATGCTTCGTAAGGGGTTCCATAAGGAGTGAAATACTGGTGAACATCACCATCGCTGAACCATTTGGTACACATGTAATAAAAATGATCGCTTGCCTGAAGATAATTCCAATCGCGGTGCAGCTCAGGATCTGTACAAGTTGACATTGCTTTCGAAAGTTTGTACAGGGTGGTAAAAGCTTCCTGTTGAAGGTCGTTTCCAAGCCAGGCTGTTAGGTCGCGTTCTTCGTCGGCCCACGAAATGGCATGAGGGCAATCGATTCCGGCAACAGGCTGCAGTTCGTCAGCCACTTCGCTTGGGGTGCGGAATGTCCATTTTTGCGATCTTATAAGTTGTTCGGGAAATGCCCTTAGGAAACCAAATATGCCTGATTCTGCTTTCTGGTGTTCGCCGATGGTTTCATAATCCATAAATAGGTTTACGAGATCCTGTTTTGGATCCACGCTATCGAGCCAGCTTACATATTTCTCGGCAGTGAGAGGCCATTCGTTCCAGCTTTGTTGCGAAAACCTGAAAGCAATATCGTCGCTTAACTGATAATTTCGCAACAAAATTTTCATCCGTGGATGTGGCGAACTGAAATACAAGTAATTAGGGCTTTTCCAGCCTAATAATTGTTTTGCGCCTTCGGTTAACATGGTTTTGTAACCCATTTTAAAAACCTGCTCAGCAATTCCATTTGAATATACCAATTCGGTATTGCGGAAGGCTGTTGGCGTAACACCAAAAAGCTCCTGGATTGTTGCCGCATGTTCATCAACCTGCCTTTTAAATTCATCAGGATCGCTTAAGCCAACCAACGAATGGGAATAGGTTTCGGCCAAAAATTCCACGTTACCTGTTTTTGCAAGCCGTTTAAAACTCTCGATAACTTCGGGAGTATATTTTTTAAATTGCTCGATTGCCGTGCCGCTGATGCTAAAAGTTACTTTAAAGGCAGAACCATATTCAGCTATAAGTGCGAGCAAAACCTCGTTGGCAGGTATGTAACAATCGTTGGCAATGCGCCTTACGATGCGCCTGTTCTGATAGTCGTCGTAGTAATAATGGTCGGCGCCTATATCGAAGAAACGATAAGTCCGTAAGCGGAAAGGCTGGTGTACCTGGAAATAAAGACAAATTGACCTCATATACTTCAGTTTTAAAAATCTGTGGTTATAACTTTTTTGGTTTAAAATTTAATTAGACTAACGTCTCGTAAATATCGGCAATTTTGCGAGATGCCGATTCCCATTTGAGGTTGTTTACTTCTTCGTTGCCATGGGTAACGAACATACTGTTGAGCGATTTATAATGAAGCAAGCCATAAATAGCATCAGCCATGGCATCAACATCCCAAAAATCAACTTTCATTACATGGTTAAGCACTTCGGCCACTCCCGATTGTTTCGATATTACAACCGGAACATTTGAGCGCATGGCTTCTAATGGTGAAATCCCGAAAGGCTCAGATACTGAAGGCATTACATATACATTGCTCATGGCAAACATGCGTTCAACGTTTTCACCTTTTAAAAATCCCGTAAAGTGAAAATGCGATGAGATTTTTAGTTTTGCGACCCTACGGATCATTTTCTCCATTAAATCGCCTGTGCCAGCCATCACGAAACGTACATTCTTGTCGCGCTCCAAAACTTTGCAGGCAGCTTCGATAAAATATTCTGGGCCTTTTTGGAAGGTAATCCTGCCAAGGAAAGTAACTATTTTTTCTTTTACATGTTTTTCGGCATCCAACAATTGGGAATTTTCAGTTGGTTCAACGGCATTGTGAACCGTAATAACTTTTTCAGGATCAATATTATAGCGTTCTATTACGATATTCCTTGTTAGGTTGCTTACAGTTATTACCCTATCAGCCTCGGCCATTCCCTTGCGCTCAATTTCAAACACATTTTCGTTGTAATTTTCGCCTGATCGGTCTAATTCGGTTGCGTGCATGTGAACAACCAATGGTTTGCCCGATATTTTTTTTGCTGCAACGCCGGCTGAATAAGTTAGCCAATCGTGTGCATGTATTACATCAAATTCGCTGTTGGCTGCAATTGCTGCGCCAACCAAAGCGTACCGGGCAACTTCTTCCATAAGGTCGTGGCCATATTTGCCCGAAAACTGGAACTTTTCCGAAAAAACCCTTCCAGATTCTTCAACTACTGTATTGGTGTTTTCGCTCACCATTTGCTGGAAGTCTTCGGGACCAACATAAGGAATTAAGTTAGAACCTATTTCCATGTAGGTAATTTGGTTCCAATACTCGCGAAAAACAGGATCATTCATCATCACAGTTACATCGCTTGCATTAATAAGCCTTACAGCTTCCTGGCTTTCGTCGCCATACGCTTTTGGAACAACAAATTGCACTTCAACCCCATGTTTCAACAAACCTTTAGTTAGCCCAAAACAGGCTGTGCCCAGGCCACCGGTGATATGGGGAGGAAATTCCCATCCAAACATCAATACTTTCATCGTATTTTATATATAGTTTAATTATTAAGCTTCTAAGACTTTCCCAGATTTCATTGTTTCGAGCATGTTGCCAACCCGCAACAATTCCGAAACGCTCCAAGCTTGCGAAATTGCGCCTGACGGACGGTAAGGGATATCGCCATCATAAAGTTCCGAAATCGTTCCTATCCCATGTTCGGTAATCACTTCTTCAAATCCCTTATATAGTTTTGTGATATACCCAATGCCACCTTCTTCGTACAATCGCAACCAGGCTTCGGCAAAATGGCCAAATAACCAAGGGAAAACCGATCCTTGATGATAAGCAAGATCCCTGGCAGTTGGGCCACCCGTATATTCGGGTTTATAGTCAGGATTTTTGGGCGCTAAGGTGCGTAGGCCGCGAGGGGTAAGCAATTCGGATTGTACCCTGTCCAGAATTCCTTTACGGATATCGTCGTTGATTGGTGAATAAGGCAAAGATGCTGCAAAAATCTGATTGGGTCGCATGCATTTTTCTTTAAAATCCCCATGTACAAAGTCATACAGATAATTTTTTGCTTTATACCAAAATGTTTCGGTAAATGAGGCGGGGATTTGCTCTGCTATGGGTTTCCATTCGTTTACAAAATCATTCTCACCAGCACTTTCGGCCAATTCTATAGCAAAACAAATGGCATTGTACCAAAGGGCATTTACTTCCACCGCCAAACCAATGCGTGGCGTAACTGGTTTCCCATCCACAACTGCATCCATCCAGGTAACAGCAGAACCTGTTACCCCGGCGTAGAGCAAGCCATTTTCCAAAATATGTATGTTGTAGGAAGTGCCTTCGCGGAAGCTGTTCAAAATGGTCTTCAAGTATTCGCCGTAATTTTTCCAAACATTTTTATCGCCGCTATACTTAATATATTGTTGCAGTGTCCAGAAAAGCCATAATGGAGCATCAACAGAATTGTACTCAAGTTTTAGCCCGGATCCTGAATTTGGGAACAAAGGGCCTTTCATTTCGAGTAGGCTGCTATCAATAATTGATCTGAATGTTTTAAAGTCGCCCTGCACCAAAGTAAGACCGGGGAGCGAGATAAAAGTATCGCGGGCAACTCGTCCGAACCATGGGAAACCAGCAACGATTTCAAATTTCTTGCCTCGTTTAACTATAAACTGCTCTGCCGCATTTTGAAGGCAGTGCTCAAAACTATCGCGGGCAATCCGTTTTTTTAATTCCTGGGCAAATACCCGGGCAAAAGTCTTCGGGTCTTCCTCATCCAAACTTGCCATAAAGTAGATGCTTTCGCCTACATTTATTGGCATTTCAAAACTTCCGGGAGTATATAAATCTTCAAGCGATTCGTAACCACGGGCTTTTTCGCGCATGTAGTCGAAATCATAATACCAGTCGGGAGCATGAAGGTATTCGTTTTCTTTCGAAAATTGAAGGTGCAAATGGGGATAGCCTAAATACATCCTTACTTTGATCCCGAAAGGTATGGCATCATATTTCCTCTCTACATCGTTGTTAGCTTTGCTGAGGCTGTGTATGTTGCGGTATGCTAAAAATGGCCTGAAACGCAGACTTGTTGGCGAATGTGCATCAACAAGGGTATATTTAATTATCATGCTGTCGCTGTTGCCAACAAATAGCATTTCCTTTGTAAATACCACACCCCCAACTTTATATGTAATAATTGGATTGGGATCCATGGTAAAATCGGTAATATATTTATGCCCTTTTGGGTTATATCTTTCCCCTTTGTATTTATGTATTGCAAGGTTGAATTCATGCCCTTGTTGTATGATGGATTCGTCGAGCAAGGATAAAAGCACATGCATCCCACCATCGAGTTGGGGCTGAGGGGCTACAAGCAAACCGTGGTATTTGCGGGTGTTGCAACCAATAATTGTGGTGGACGCATAAGAACCGGCACGGTTTGAGCGGAGCAACTCGCGGGTTAACGAATACTCGAGGTTTACCAGTTTAGATTTGTCGAATTTAATATAATCCATAGTATGTCAACTATTTAGCATTTAATAAAATGTCGGTCTTGAAACCGTGCAAAGGTAGATTATTTAACGCATAGTGCCAAGTCGAATTTAGTTAATAAATATTAAACTAAACTTTAAGCACCAAAAGCTTAATTTTGCACCAAATGTACCAATTTTAAGGAAACATGCGTTTTATAAAACAATTTTTACCCTTTCAATTTTCACCAATTTAATTAGTGGCTTTACCAATCATGAAAAAACAGACAGCAACCATACTATTTTTATTGCTCAGTTTAACCGTATTTTTTTCATCGGGTTGCCAAAAAGACGAGTTAAACAACGATCCAAATTTCAAACTTCAATTTAGTGCCGATACCGTAATTTTTGATACAGTTTTTACTTCCATTGGTTCCAGCAGCAGGGCTTTGGTAATCCGTAACAGCGGGAACACCAAAATAAACATTGCAAAAATTACCTTGGCCAGACGAAGTTCATCGCCTTTTAGGATAAATATTGATGGCTTGGCGACCGACGAATATAAAAATCTCGAGATTGCGGCAAATGACAGCGCTTATATTTTTGTGAAAGTAACCATCGACCCAAATAAAGTTAACACCCCATTGATAGAAAACGATTCGATAGTTTTTGAAATAAATGGGAATACCCAAAATGTAAAATTGGTTGCCTGGGGACAGGATGCCTATTTTCACCTCAATGAAACCCTTTCAGGCAATATTACCCTTCCAGATGATAAGCCTCATGTGATTTATGGAACTTTTGTTGCCCAGCAAGGATGTAATTTAAGCATAGGTAAAGGAACGCGATTGTATTTTCACACAGGTGGCAGCCTCGAAATCCAATCAGGAGCTTCTTTACATGTTGACGGTACACTGGAATCACCGGTTCTGTTTACAAGTGATAATCTGGAAGACTATTACTTGAATTTACCCAGCTTGTGGGATGGGATTTGGCTTAAAAAGGGAAGCAAAAACATCAGCTTAACGTATGCCGAAATTACAAATGCAAAAGTAGGGATAAGGGCCGATAGCATTGGTTTAGATGAGGTTGAACCCTTGCGCTTGCACAATTGCATGATTCACAATATGAACAATTATGGGATTTATGCCACCAAAGCGCGTATTGTAGCCACCAATTGCCAGATTACGAATTGTGGCGGCAATGTGGTGTCAATAGAAAATGGAGGCAATTACGATTTTAGGAACTGCACCTTGGCCAGATATTTTTCGGGTAGGGGATACCCTGCACTGTATATCAGCAATTATGTTTCGGATTCGACCGGCGAAAGATTTCCCGGCGAATTGACAGGGGCGTATTTTGGCAACTGTATTATTTCCGGAAACCAATCGGATCAAATTGGCTTGTACGAGTTAGAAGGTACCCTGTTCAATTTTCAATTCGATTATTGCCTTGTGAACTGGGACAAAACCTTTTATCAAAAGTATGAGGCCAATTTTACAAATTGTATAAGCAACGAAGAAGCAAAATTTATTGATCCTTATACAAATGATTTTCAACTCGATACGCTTTCGTTTGCCAAGGATGCCGCTTCGATGGGGATTATAACCACTACTGTTCCCGACATTAGGTCCGACCGCAAAGGCATTTCGCGTGTTGTGTTTGATAAGCCTGACCTTGGAGCTTATGAGCGTGTAGAAAAAAGGTAATAGGGCTACTTTTCAAGAAATGTGTTTCTTTGAATAGAAAACCGAAATGAAAAGAATTCATAAATATTTACATAAAATGTTGTTACTATTGTAAATTGTATATCTTTGCAAAAAAATCACAATAAATAAAAAACATCATGAGTAAAGGAACAGTAAAATTTTTCAATGATTCCAAAGGATTTGGATTTATCAAAGATGACGCAACGGACAAAGAATACTTTGTACACGTTACAGGCCTGATCGACGAGATTAGGGAAAATGACCAAGTGTCTTTTGACCTTCAGGAAGGTAAAAAAGGATTAAATGCAGTAAATGTTAAAGTGATTTAATATATAGACATTGTTCTTTAAAGCCCTGCTTTTAAGTAGGGCTTTTTTTATGGCCTGAAATTAGTTGAAAGAAGCGAGGCAGAAAACATAAACAGTAAGCAAATAAATCTAATATTTTGATAAACAATATAATATAGTATTAATAAAATATTATGGGTACAAATTCTGATGGAAATCTAATAGCTGTTTTAATAAATTCCTGAATCAGTAACTAAGGCTGTAAGTCAACTTTTTAAGTTCAATTTCCGAAACTTTAGCCGAATACATGAGGTTGACCAAAAGATATGCTGCGTTTTCGAGGCTTGATTGGGCTGCTTTTACATCCAAAATTGTGGCTTGGCTTACATTAAATTGCTGCATTACCACACCAACCAATTTTTGGGTCATTTCAAAGTTTTTTCGCTGCGATTCAACTTGTTGCAAGGTAGTTGAATACGATCTGTAAATTTTTAACGCTTGTGTAGTCAGCGAGTTTAACAGGTTTTCCTTTTCAAGCACCGAATTTTTCACCTTTATTTTTGCCACATCGCTTTGGGTTTTGTAAATATTACCGTTAAAAATCGGGATTTGCATGGTTATGCCTGCTGATGGCCCATAGTTTTGGTTCAATTCGATGGAGCCTTTGTTGAGGTTTGCATGGTAAAAATCGTACCCGGCATTTACTTTTACCGACGGATACCGTTGCGACGAAACCTCTTTTACAATTTGTTCGTCAATCAATATCTGCTGTTCAGCGCTCAGTAGTTGAGGGTTTTGGTTTAAATAGTTTACCACGGAATCCAATTGCATTGATTTGTCGATGATTATAGTATCGTTAACTGCGAAATCCAAGTTCTTTTTTGCATTGATCAAAAGCAATAAATCCGATTTTGTTTGCTCGATAACCAATTTTTGTAAGGTTAACAACTGCTCAGCAGAATTCACATCAGTTTGGGCTTGGAGCATATCAACCGCGTCTGCCATCCCCACATTGTTTTTAACATTTAAAATATCCAGTTTTTGTTTTGAAACATCTAATGAATTCTGTATGATTTTTAAATATTTCTCTTGCCGGATAATATCGTAATAAGTAACCATAATTTCAGCTATAGTATTCTGAACCTGTTGGTTAAGCTGTAATTTGCTAAGTTCCTGCAAGCAGTTCAAGCGTTCTTTTGTAGCTGTAACCTTAAACCCATTAAACAAAACCATACCAGCGGAAACACCTGCGTTTATAGCATTTTCGCCTTTGTCCGAAATATTGTTTTCGGAACCATCGCTCAAATCCTGTTTAATAGTAGTCAATGAAGCATTGTCGCCAGCGTTTGCGCTAACCGAAGGCAAGCCTCCCGCAAAACCATAAGAATTGCTTTTTGTGGCAATTTCTACAAAGTTTTCAGCAATCTGTATGTCAAAATTGTTTTTTAGAGCAGTGTCAATTGCATTTCTTAATGTCAATTGCTTTTGAGCCATTCCACAAAAAGGAAGTACAAGTATTGACACAAGTAAAAACCTGGTTTTATATAATTTCATTTTTGATTCTTTTGGTGGTTATTGGTTATTGGTTATTGGTGATTAGTAATTGGTGATTAGTTAGAACATTAACCAATTACCGCAAAAGCAAATTGACAAATTAACAAATTAACACATTGGCACATTAACACATTAGCACATTAGCACATTAGCACATTAACACATTAGCACATTAGCACATTAGCACATTAACTATATCACGAATAAAGTAAGGATAAGGGAAAATAGCAATCCGCCAACTACAACTATTCCCAATGGGATGCGGCTTGTGGATGCTGAACCAAGGCTCATCGCAATAGGTAAAGCACCTAAAGAAGTTGCGAGGCTCGTCATAAGGATTGGCCGCAATCGTTGGGTTGCAGCTTCAATAACTGCTTGTTTTTTTGCCAAACCAGCATCACGCTTCTTATTGGCAAATTCCACTATTAAAATCCCGTTTTTTGTTACCAACCCAATAAGCATGATCATGCCTATTTGCGAAAAAATATTCAAGGTTTGACCAAAAGCCCACAAACTAAGCACAGCACCTGCAATAGCTAAAGGAACTGTTATCATAATAATAAGTGGATCCCTGAAACTTTCGAACTGGGCTGCAAGAACTAAAAATATTAGAACCAAAGCCAAAATAAAGGCAAATGCAGTATTGGAAGAGCTTTCGGCATAATCGCGCGAAGGGCCGCTGAGCGAGGTTTGATAACTTTCGTCCAATAATTTATCCGCAATAACCTGCATGGCAGCAACGCCATCGCCAATTGTTTTGCCTTCGGCCAATGAAGCTGAAATAGTGGCAGCTTTGTACCTGTTAAAATGGAAAAGCGAAGGTGGTGTTGCATTAGGCTCAATTTTAGTAACCGAGGCAAGCGAAATGTTTTCCCCTTTATTGTTTCGGACATATAGGTTAGAAATATTGGCAGGCGTCTGTCGGTTTTTAAGCCCAACCTGGCTAATTACCTGATATTGTTTGCCGTTCATGATAAAATAAGCCAGCCGTCTGCCGCTAAACGCACTTTGTAGCACCCCTGCAATATCGGTAACGGTTAATCCAAATTCCCGGGCTTTGATCCTGTCGATTGTAATATCAACTTCCGGTTTGTTGAATTTGAGGTTGACATCCACATTCTGAAAAGTCTTGTCATCTTTTGCTTCGTCAAGGAATTTTGGGATAATTGTCCTCAGCTTTTCAAAATCCAGGTTTTGTATAACAAATTGAACCGGTAACGAACCTCTTGAGCCTAACCCAACAGAAATGGTTTGTTCCTCAATGGGGAAAATCTTCACATCGTTGAAACGGCCTAATTTCTTAGCCAAATCCTGTGCAATTTCGCTTTGTGTTCGTGTGCACTCGTTAGCAGGCACAAACCCGATACGTCCGAAGCCATTGTTAACACCAGTCCCGTTAAAACCTGGGATCGAAATAAACGAGAAATCACCTTCAGGAACCGAATCAATAAGGAAATTTACCAGTTTATCACCGGTTTCCATCATATAAGGATAACTGGCACCTTCAGGTCCGGTAATCTGCAGACGTACACTGCCTTTATCTTCGAGAGGTGCAATCTCTTTTTGAAGCCCACTGCCGATTAAAAATACAATCACAAAACATGCGGCTACAATTACCCACGATGTCCATCGGAATTTTATAAACTTAGTAATGAGGTTTTTATAACCACTTTCCATTCCGGCAAAAAAGGGTTCGGTGCTGTTGTAAAACCTTCCATGCTGAGCGCCTTTCCTATTCAGGTAAATATTCAGGACCGGTGTAATCGTAAGGGAAACAAAAGCCGAAACCAATACTGCCGAGGCAAGTACGATCCCGAATTCGCGGAACAAGCTGCCAACAAATCCTTGTAAGAAAAGAACTGGGAGGAAAACGATAGCTAATGTTATGGAAGTTGAAATTACAACGAAGAAAATTTCCTTGCTTCCATCAATAGCTGCTTTGCGTACAGGTATGCCTTGCTCAATTTTCCTATAAATGTTTTCGGTAACAACAATCCCATCGTCAACAACTAAACCTGTTGCCAGGATAATTGCCAAAAGTGTAAGGATATTTATCGAAAACCCAAAAGCATACATGATGAAAAATGTGAAAATCAGTGAAATAGGTATGTCGATAAGCGGCCTTAACGCAATAAGCCAGTTTCTGAAGAAGAAGAAAATAACCAGAATAACGAGGATAATCGCGACTAATAGTGTTTCACCAACTTCGTTCAACGATTTCCGGACGTTGAGCGTATTATCAATCAAGGTGGTAAATTTAATATCACTCTTTTGCGATTTGGTAATTTCATCGAGCCTTTTATTGAACTCATCAGAGATGTTGATGTAATTGGCGCCTGGTTGTGGTGTGATTGCAATCCCAACAGCACTTACCCCGTTTAGTTTCCAGCTTTGCTCGTAGCGTTCGGGACCAAGTTCAACAGTGGCAATATCGCCAAGCCTGATTATCCCTTTATCATCGCCGCGTATGATCAAATCCCTGAATTCCTTTTCGGTAGTGAGGTTCCCCAAGGCCCTGATGGTAAGTTCCGTTTTGTTGCCATAAATTTTTCCTGATGGGATTTCAACATTTTCCTTGTTCAGGATATTGGTGATGTCGTTAAAAGTAATATCGTACGCATTTAGTTTATCGGGATCAATCCAAATACGCATGGCAGGCCGTTTTTGACCTATGATATTCACCCCGCTAACTTCAGGAATAGTTTGAAACTTGTTCTGTAGCACATTTTCGGCATAATCACTTAGTTCCAGCAAGCCTTTGGTTTGGCTTTGTACGGCCATGAGGATTATAAAATCACTATTTGCATCCGATTTGGTTACAACAGGAGGAGCGTCAATGTCCATAGGCAGGTTGCGAACAGCCTGGCTTACTTTGTCGCGTACATCGTTTGCGGCGGCTTCGAGGTTGGCATCAATATTGAATTCGACATTTATATTGCTCCGACCAACCGAACTTGTAGAAGAAATGGTGCGTATGCCTGGAATCCCGTTGATTGATTTTTCGAGAGGTTCTGTAATCTGGCTTTCGATAATATCGGCATTGGCTCCTGTATATGAAGTGCTTACCGTTATCATTGGCGGGTCAATTGCCGGATATTCCCTTACCCCAAGATAAGCGTAACCAATTATCCCGAACAGTATGAGGAAAAGGTTCATTACTGTTGCCAGGATGGGTCTTTTTATTGAAAGTTCTGATATATTCATATTTGTGTTGGCTCGAAGGTTGAAACAGTTTTAAAAGTCAGGTTTAAGGATTGGCGGTTAAAATTATCCATTCCTGACTTTCTTTATTTTTACGTTACCATTCGGCCTAACGTAAAGCACTCCGCTAACCACAACAGTATCACCAAGTTGAATGCCCTCAGTTATTTCAATAATATCGCTGTTGCGGATTCCGGTTTCAACGCTTTGAAAAGTTGCTTTGCCATTTTTAACCAGCACCACCTGGCTCGCAAGTGCATCAGGGATAATAGCATTGGTTGGGACAACTATCCCTTTTATGTTCTCGTTAAGCAAAACTTTAACGAATGCTCCCGGGCTGATATTTCCATGCGAAAGCCTTGCCCTTACATTTATATTCCGTGTGGTTGTGCTAATTTGTGGTTCAATGGCACTGATAACAGCCGTCAAATTCTCATTGGATGTGTTGGTTTTAATGGCAATTGTTTTTCCCACTTTAACCATGTCCTGATAGGCTTCTGGAACCGAAAAATCTATTTTTATTTTATCGGTTTGTTGTAGGGTTCCAATTGTGGTAGATGGCGAAACATAAGCACCTTCGCTTACCAACCTTAGCCCAAGCCGACCTGAAAATGGGGCTTTTATTACAGTTTTATTTATTTGTGCATCAAGTACATTTATGTTGGCTTTATACAAGTTTACCTGACTTAGGGCTGCATCGTATCCGGCTTGGTCAACGCCATTGACGGCAAGCAATTTCAATAACCGTTGTTCCGTTTTTTCGGCCAATTCCAGTTGTACTTTTTGCTGTTGGCGTTGTGCCTGTAGGTCGGCATCGTTCACTTTTGCGAGAATGGTGCCTGTTGTTACCGAAGCACCATCGGGAATGTTCAAATAGGTAAGCCGGCCACCAACTTCCGGATGTAGTTCAACCATTTCCTCGGATAAAACTGTGCCATTCACTTCAATATCAGAAGCAAAATCAGTATTTCGGGCAATTATTACATCAACTGCTACAGGTGGTTTTTCTTTTATTGCTGTTTTATCCTTTGCTTCGCCTTTACAGGAAATCATGGCAGCCAATAGTATTGGCAAACTTATTATGGTGGTAAACCTCATATAGATTTGATATTTTCGGTAACTGTATTTTTTATTTTCGAAATTGTTTCTTGAAATTCTGAAACCTGCAAATCACTCAAACCATTTAAAACTAAATTGTTTATTTCTTTGAATGACTTTTGAATTTCAGGAATTGCCAGTTTTGCTTTTTCGGTAATCATAATCCTGTGTTTGCGCAGGTCGTCAGGCTTTTTTGTCCTTTTGATATAACCTTTTTCTGAGAGATAATCCACAACTCTTACAATGCTTACTTTATCCTGCCCAAGCAGCAGCGCAAGTTCCTGTTGGGTTATTTCGCCATCGTTACTAGCAATTGTTACAAGCGCATAATAATTCCTGTCAATATCCAAATGCTGCAATTTTTCCCTCAAAAGGTGTAAGTAACCTTTCCCAAGCATTGATAAAACCCTTCCAATCGGTTGTTCGGCTTGTTCCATCTGGAATTTAGAAATTTTAATTTGCAAAAGTACTGTAATTTGCAAATGGTTTACATTGTTAACTATAATTTATACCTCTTTCAATTTATTGGATTCGACTGTTATCGGAAACTTTGGTTTAAAATTTAGT
>JFJP01018663.1_pt1 | contig 17608 bp, 12 predicted proteins | sample 431651 | NCBI WGS metagenome assembly JFJP01 (sample SAMN02602958, study PRJNA72255) | Microbial mat metagenome, whole genome shotgun sequencing project. | biome: fresh water; feature: sink hole; material: water; isolation source: purple microbial (photo- and chemosynthetic) mats found in...
TGGCCTTGAAATACTGCGGCAGCGTCACGACTTCCGGCTGGAACTCGCGGAACTTGGTAACCAGGTCCGTGACTTTTGTCGTATCCGGCCGTTGCCCGGTCAACAGGCTGATCCGCGACGGATGGCAGACCGCCTGCTGGCAGTAGGCACGCTCAAAGACAGTCCCCATTGCAGCCAGCCGATCGATATTGGGCGACTTCACCATAGCACTGCCATAGCAGCCAAGCTCCGGACGCAGATCATCAACGGCAATGAATAAAACATTGGGACGTGTCGCCACCTGTGCCAATGAAGGCAGTGCCGTCAATACCCCGGCCACGGCTAATCCTGCGGTAAATATTGTTCCATTCCTTGAATCGCTCATAGTCACCTCCATATATCGATGTTTAGTTCTGGGTCAACCGAGGCGCCGAATACCCCTGTTTGCGAATCTTCCCAAGCTGAACTTGCATCGCCTTCACGCGATCCGGGTATTTCGCGGCGAGATTGTGCCGTTGACCGGGATCCTCCTTGAGATGGTAAAGTTCCTCCGGCAGACCATCATCATCGGCATACCCGTGCTTCCTGTGCCACTCCGCCGGTGCCGACTTGGAGGTGTAGCCACTCTCACCGTCGATCAGCAACCAGTCACCATCACGCAGGGCGTATTGATCCTTGTTCGTGTTGTGGACGATCGCCATGCGCGGTCCCGCCTCAACCTCCCCTCGCAGGTAGGCAAGGAAGTCGTGCGAATCCTCTGCCGCATTCCGCGGCAGCTCATAGCCGACCAATGCAGCAAAGGTGGCCATGAGATCAACCTGAGAGATGAGCGCATCGGACACGCTCCCCGGCTTGGTCACCCCCGGCCAGCGAACGAGGAACGGCACATGGTGTCCGCCCTCGTAGGTGTCGCGTTTTCGGCCCCGGAACGGCGCGGACGACCAGTGGTCGTATTTCGCATCGCGGGCGTAGGCATAGTTCTCCGCGCCATTGTCGGCCGAAAAGACCACGATGGTGTTATCAGCCAGACCACTCTCTTCCAATGCCGCCAGCAGTTGGCCGACTGAATGATCCGTTTCGTAAACGAAATCGCCGTACGGCCCTGCCTGCGATTTGCCATCGAATTCATCATTCGGAATGATGGGAGCATGGGGCGAGGGATAGGCGAAATAGAGAAAAAAGGGCTTGTTGGCCTCCTTGCGGGTGCGAATGAAATCAACGCCACGGCGGGTAAGCGTGGGCAGAATCTCGTAGGGATCCCAACCACTGACCATCGGCCCGGTCCGGCACTCCCAACTGCCTTCCTTGATCGGCCTCCACGTCTTACTGTCCATCATAACATCAGGTGCCTTGACGAGCTTGTTGTCCTCGATCCAGGCATAGGGCGGGAAGTTAATGACATCGTCGCCGAAGTAGCGGTCAAAGCCGCGATCAAGCGGACCGCCGGGAACGGGTTTCGTCCAGTTGAAGTCGCCGGGCTGAACCGAATCCTTCGGCGTACCGGGCTTGCGGATGGAATCCCAATTCCACCCCAGATGCCATTTGCCGATGGCCGCCGTCTCATACCCATTCTCCCTGAGCATCCCCGGGAGTGTAAGCTGCCCTTCCTTGAAGACCGGCTTGCCGAAGGCATTGACAATCCCGTGGAAATCGCGCCAGTGGTGACGTCCGGTCAGCAGGGCATACCGCGATGGCGTACAGATGCCCGAGGAGGAATGTCCATCGGAAAAACGGCACCCGGTGGCAGCCAGCCGATCAAGGTTCGGCGTCGGGATTTTCGATGCGGGGTTGTTGGCTCCCGGATCGCCATAGCCCATGTCATCCGCGTACAGGATAACGATATTGAGCCGTTGCGCAGAGGACCTTTGATCTGGCAGAACCTCATCAGACGCCCCCGCAACACCGCTTAATGCGGTTGCCGAGATGAGTGACGCAATGCCAAATCTATTTTTCTTTATCATGCTCTCCTCCTAATAACAGGATAACAAACCCGAAACATTTCCATAACCCTATAACCGTTATCGCAATCTTGCAATCTGAATTGCCGTTCTGACCATTTATCGATTAAGCGACTCACTTGCAACGAATTAGTGGCATCGGGTAAGCGTGTCGGGTAAGCGTGTCGGGTGAAGGGTGGCGGTTAAGCGGGTCGGCTAAGTGTGCGAATAATAATGATAGCGGTGCGCTTCGCTAAGGATTCGGGCTGCCCCATACAAGCGAAATTGCATTGACTTTGCATGGGATTGCGGCTTATAATCGCCGCCCCTGCTTGATGGCGGGGCATGGTTCGTCGTTGTGGTTACAAAATGAGTGAGGCTGTTTTAGACAGGTAAGGTAGATAATGAATCGCGAGCTTGCTTTTGTCATGGTCACGCCACACACGCTGGCGAAATCCCGCACGGGCGGGGTGATCGCCCGCTACCTGGCGCGTACCGATCTCAATTTTGTCGGTGCCCGGTTATTCAATCCCTCCCCCGCCCTGATCCAGGAGTATGAACATTCCATTCGTCACTCCGACGGCATCCCCGAGGTGAATACGCTGATCGCCGACTACATTCTCAAGAATTTCGGGGTCAACGAGAAGACGGGCAGGCATCACCGGGTCATGCTGCTGCTGTTCGAGGGGATCGATGCCATTGCAAAGATCTGGCGCGTCACCGGTCCGGCCCGGGTACGGGCGGAATGCGGGGAGACGGTCCGGGAGACCTATGGCGAATACGTCCAGGATCCGGATGGTACCGTGCGCTATTTCGAACCTGCCGTGCTGGTTGCACCGACGATCGAGCGGGCTAAGCGAACCCTTTCGATCTGGAAACGTTATTGCGAAAGCGATGGCGGGCTGGTGCAATCCTCGGTGATGTTCCCCGAAGGCAACATCGAGCGGACGCTGGTGATGCTCAAACCGGATAATTTCCGAGTCCCCAGTCTGCGGACGGGCAGCATTATCGACGTGCTCTCAGGATCGGGACTAAGGATCATCGGGATCAAGAAATTCAAGATGACGGTTGGCCAGGCTGAGCAGTTCTATGGCCCCGTGGTGGAGGCTCTGAGCAAGAAGTTCAAGGATATCGGCACCGACCGGGCCGTGGCGGCGTTGAGCAAGGAGTTCGGGTTCGAGGTACCGGTCGACGCGTGCCGGACGCTTTGCGAGAACCTGGGATCAATCTTTGCCAAGTGGCAATTCGAGTCGATCGTTGAATTCATGACCGGCTACCGGCCGGGCCGGATCCTGGAGGTGGACAAGGAAACCGTCGCCCGCGAGGAATGCCTGGCGTTGGTTTACGAAGGGATCGACGCCGTAGCCAAGATTCGCGATATCCTAGGCACAACGGACCCGAGCAAGGCGCGCCCCGGATCGGTTCGCCGCGAGTTCGGCAGCAATATCATGGTGAATGCCGCGCATGCCTCGGACTCAGCCGACAACGCGCGCAGGGAGATGGACATCATCCAGGTCGGGGCGGATAACATCTCGCCCTGGATCACGCAGTATTATTCTTAACCCTTTTGGAATTGACCGGGCGAGTGGTGAAATTGGCATACACGCAAGACTTAGGATCTTGTACCGCAAGGTGTGCGGGTTCGAGTCCCGCCTCGCCCATATTTTATAATGCTGAAGAAACTCCTTTCCGATGACCTGCTGAAGCATTCCGCCGTGGTGTTCGCTGGCATGGCCGTGGTGCATGTCTGCAACCTGTTCTTCCAGATGGCCGTCACCCGCAGGTTGTCCGGCGAAGAATATACCCTGTTGACGGCCTTCCTTGGTGTTTTGGTCATCATCAGCCTGCCGTTGTCAACCCTCTCCAACGGATTCAGCCACCATGCCAGCCTGCTGGTGCAGGGGGGGCGAACCGGCGATGTGCGTCGCCTGCTGGCGAAGTGGCTGCTGCTGGCGGGAATTCCATCGATCCTGGCGGGCCTGGCCGCGATCCTCTGGAATGCCCCTCTGGCGGCGCTGCTGCATCTTGACCGGGCTGAACCGGTAATCATCGCCGGTGCGGCATTGCCAGCTCTTTTCTGGTTGGCGGTACTGGTCGGCGCTGGCCAGGGACTGCAGCTTTTCGGATGGTGCTCGGCCTCAACCATCGGGGGGGCGCTTGTGCGGCTGTGCCTCGGTGCTGGCTTTGTATGGCTTGTCTATCCCGCCTGCGGCTGGGCCATGCTGGGCCATGGCCTGGGAATTTATGCAGCCGCCATCGTGCTGCTGCCCGGCGTATGGCAGGTGCTACGCCCCACCCGCCCTAGCGGCCAGGGGCTGCCTAGCATGCGTTTTTATCTACTGCAATGCGTGTTCATCCAGAGTGCCTATGCCATCCTGATGAATGCGGACGTGATCCTGGTCAAGCATTTCCTCCCGGATGATACGGACTTTGCCTACGCCGCTACGCTGGGGCGCCTTGTCGCCTTCCTGCCGGGGGCGATTGTCATGGCGATGTTCCCCAAAGTGGCCTCACGCGGGGCAGGCAACGAGGATCAGCACCGGATCTTTCTCAAGGCCTTCTGGGGGACAGCCCTCATGGTGGTCGGCTCGATCCTCGGCTGCATGCTGTTCCCGCGACTGCTGCTGCGCATCATCTACGGGATGAAAGCCCCCTCCGACACATTGATCCACATGGTGATCGGGCTGGCGTTTGTCATGGGGTTATCGGCCATGCTCAATGTCGTGCTGCAATACCTGCTGGCGCAGCGCAGGTTCAGGATCGGCTGGATTCCGGTGATCTGCGCGGGGGCCTACATCGGCGGGGCGACATGGCGGCACACCACGAGCTGGGATGTCATGGTAGCTGCGGGAGCGGGCAATCTCATCGCCCTGGTCGCCTGCCTTATCGTTGCCTATCGGCGCACCCCTCGCACGGTCAGGCGAGCGTAACGCGCAGCAGTTCCTCCTCGGTCGTGAGCCCCTGCTCAACCTTGGCCAGGCCATCCTCGCGCAGGGTCGGCCATCCCAGCGCATTGGCTCGCTCGCGGATCTGGTGCGCCGAGGCCCGGGCGAGGACCAGGCTGCTGATGGACGCTTCCATCGGCAGGAATTCACAGATGGCGATGCGCCCCCGGTAGCCGCACTGGTTGCACGCCGTGCAACCATGCCCCCGGTAGCGCATACGGCCATCGGCCTGCTCCACCAGCTCGCGGCAATTCTCGCAGATTGTGCGGACCAGACGCTGCGCCATGAAGGCCTGCACCGTGGAGGTGATCAGGTAGGGATCAATGCCCATATCGATCAGGCGCGCCGCGCCGCCCGCCGCATCGTTGGTGTGCAGCGTGCTGAGCACCAGGTGCCCCGTCATGGCGGTCTGCACGGCGATCTCCGCCGTTTCGCGGTCGCGCACCTCGCCCACCATCATGACATCGGGATCATGCCGCAGCATACTGCGCAGGGCCGAGGCAAAGGTAAGGCCGATCTTGGGATTCATCTGCGTCTGGGTGATCCCCCGCAATTCGTACTCCACGGGATCCTCGATGGTGATGATCTTGCGCTCGCGGGTGTTCAGGCGACTGAGGCAAGCATAAAGCGTCGTACTCTTGCCACTGCCTGTGGGACCGGTGACAAACAGGATACCATGCGGTGCGGAAATCATGTCGCCAAGCATCTTGAACTGGGTGGGGTTGAATCCCAGCTCCTCAAGGTTGAACAGCATCGTCGAGGGCAGGATGCGGATGACCACATCCTCGCCATGCATGGCCGGCACAATCGAAACGCGCAGGTCATAGTTGCGGTTCTCGATCGATACCCTGGCCCGGCCATCCTGGGGCAGCCGACGTTCCACGATATTAAGCCCGGCCATGAGCTTGATGCGCGAGATGATCGAGGGGTACAGCGAGCGCATTCGCCCGGCGGTCAGCGTGTCATACAAGATCCCGTCAATACGGCGGCGGACAATCACCCCGTCGCGGTGCATTTCAAAATGCAGGTCGGTCGCGCGGTCGCGGATGGCATCGGACAGGAGCTGGTTGACCAGGCTGACGACAGAGGCATCCGCATTCGGGTCGCCGATATCGTGCGCCTCGGCTGCCGCGGCCGCGCCCGCCTCGCGCTCGGGCTGCTCGGACAAGATCCGCTCGACCGTCTCGGCCCCCACACCGTAATAGCGCTGCAAGGCCTCATCGATATCACGGCGGCAGGCCAGAACCCGTTCCACGCGCACCCCTAGCGAGGTCTCGATATCCTCGACGGCCCGGCGGTCGAGCGGATCCGAGACAGCCACGGACAGCCCCCCGGGGGTAACCCGCACCGGTACCACGTGGTAATGCGCTGCCAGCTTGGCACTCAGCCGACGGATGGCCGCTGGAGGGATCGACAGCTCGCGCAGCACCACATAGCCAATGCCATGGGCCTTGCCATAGGCCTGCAGCAAGGCCGCCTCATTAGCGCCATCCCGCTGGAGAAGCACCGTGATCAACGGGGTGTAGGTTGCCGCCGCCATCTGCTCGGCCTCGGCGAGACGAGCCTTGGTGAGAACACTATCCGCTAGCAGTATATCCTGTAGAGTTGCCATGCTTCCCTGTGGGTCGAGATTACGATTACGATTAGGATTACGATTAGGATTAGGACTGGGTTAGAGCTCGACTTTTCCGATCATGTAGAACTCGTCCTCACCGCGGTCATCGACGCGGCCATCCACGATCATCTCGACACTATCGAGGGTTTCCCCGATGCGCACGAACTGCCCCTTGCGTCCGGTGAAGGCCTCGGCCACGAACATGGGCTGCGTGAGGAAATACTGCAACTTGCGAGCCCGTTCATACAGCGTCCGGTCTGCCTTGGAGAGTTCGTCGATGCCGATCACCGCCACGATCCGGCGCAGTTCATCATACTTGGTGAAAATGCGCAGGACCTCCTGGGAAAGATCGAAATGCCGCTGACCCACGACGCCCGAATCGAGATTCGAACAGGAAGATGCCAGCGGATCAATGCCGGGATAAAGCCCCAACTGGGTGCGTTCGCGCGAGAGCACCATCACCGCATCAAGATAACTGAAGATCGCCACCACAGCGGGGTCGGTCAGGTCATCCGCAGGCACATAGACGGCCTCGAAGGCGGAAATCGACCCCTTGATGCGTTCATGCACATCACCGACCTCCGAGCCGAGGGTCGGCTGGTATCCGGTTTCGGACGGTGTTCGCCCCAGCAGAGTGGAGATTTCCGCACCGGCCTGGACGAACCGGAAGACATTATCCATGAACAGCAGCACTTCCCTGCCTGAGTTCTGCAGATACTCCGCCAGCGTGATACCCGTCTGCACGACATTAAACCGGGCGCCGGGCGGTTCATCCATCTGCCCGAACGCCATCATGACCTTGTCCAGGATGCCCGCCTCGCGGAACTCATGATATAACTCGTTACCCTCACGGATACGCTCCCCGATACCGCAGAACACACAGGCCCCGTCGTGCTCCTCGACAATATTGTGGATCAGCTCGGAGATCAGCACGGTCTTGCCACACCCTGCGCCCCCGATAACGCCGGTCTTGCTGCCGCGCACAACCGGAAAAAGCAGGTCAACCACCTTGATGCCGGTCTCCACGATCTCAGGACGCCCCCCGGCAAGCTTGGTCATATTCATTTCGACCTTGGACAGGTCACGATGGATCGCGGCGGTCTTCTCGGTACGGATGGGTCCCTTGCCATCAAGCGGCTGCCCCATCACGTTGATGATGCGCCCGAACAGTTCATCGCCCACCGGGATGCGCAACGACTGGCCGGTCGCCGTCGCCGTGGCATTGCGCTGCAGGTTCAGGGTGGCCGAGAGGGCCACGCAGCGCGCCAGATTCCCCTCCAGATGCTCGGCCACCAGCAGTGTCAGCTCCCGCCCGTCAAAGGTTTTCGTCATAACCATGTCGTGCATGTCGGGCATATCCTCGATGGCATTGAACTTGACGTCCACCACCGGGCCCTGCACGGCCACCACCTTGCCGATCGTTTGCCTTGGCTGCCCATCCGTTCCCGTCTCGCTGTGACTCATGGTTCCTCCCGCCCTGTTTTACGCCGATGCGTCCGCCGCCACTTGAGCCTTCTTGTCACGCCGCCGCTTGGTACTCTTGGCCGCGAACGACTCGCGCATGCCCTTGTCGACCAACTCATGCGTCGCCTTGAAACACTTCTGGCGGGTCTTGGCATATTCCTTCTGCACCTTCTGCAGGCTGCCCTCCAGATGCATCGCCCTGGCTCCGAACTCGGCCAGCTTGCCATCCTCGAAGATCTCGTACAGTTTCGATGTCACCCATACCCCCGCCAGATACCGCACCATGTCGTCGAACGACGACTCCACGATCACCTCGCGCGCCTCGGCCAGGAAGCGCCGGGCACCGGTCAAGGCAGGCAGCGGAGGGGCGACTTCTCCGCGATCGAACAACGCACCGCAAGGCAGCAGCGGGGTCACCTCGATCGTCTGTGCACTGAACGAGAGCGACTTGGGTGCGGCAACCTTGATACTGCCGATCCTCCCCTCGCCCACTTCCTGCATGATCCAGTCCTTGATGACCACCGCCTGCTCGTAGATGGTGTCCTGGTTGATCCCTGCAAAATACTTGAATGGCAGCTTCTGGTCCGACAACGCCCCCGCCCCCTTTTCACCAATCACCACATACGACACCTTCTGTAGCGGCAGCGCAGCAACCGCCTCCTGCCCGGCCCGCAGCACCCCGGCATTGAGCCCGCCCATGAATCCCGAATCCGAGGTCACCACGATCAGGCCGGTGACATCCGACACCGGGCGCACGAACGGATTGACCACATCGACAAGGTCCACCACCCGGAAGAATCCGGCAAAAGCCTCCATGAATGCCGCGAACCGTTCCTTCTTCTTCTCCAGCAGATGGAACTGCGAGCCCGCCACGTTCTTGAGCGTCTCGACCAGACTCAGCAGCTCGCGGTTGAACCGCAGCTCCTTGCGTAGTTCATTCAACTGCATAAAGAGGCCTCAATCCGTTCCCGCCAGGGATAGGCAGCACTACGCCTACCCCACCCTGCTACATCTCGTGGTGAGCCTGTTTCTTCACTTCCTGCATGGCTTCCTGGTAGCGGTTGCGCAGGCTGCCGTCGATCTCCAGGCTGCCCATCTTCAGGATCAGCCCCGCCAACAGGGTATCGTCCACCGTTTCCTTGATCTCCGCCTGCTTATGGAACTTGGCACGCAGGATCTTCTCGAGGCGCTTGCGCTGGGCATCCGGCATGGTATGGCTGACCGTCACGCTCGCTTCCTTGGAATCCACCGTGATCGATCCGGCCTCGATCTCATTGAGGGCATCGACCAGTTCATCGGTAAAGCGCTCGTTCAGTGCCCCGGTGAGCAGGTCACTGAAGACCAGCTTGAAGATACGCCCCCCGTGCTCGACGGCCTTTTCCTCCATCTGGCGGGCAATCTGGTCACGGAACTTCTGCTCGCCCTTGTGCGCCTGCTCAAGAATCTTCTGGCTCTCCTTCTTGGCCTCCGCTACCGCCTTCTCCTTCAAGTGCGCCGCCTCGCGCCGGGACTCGTCGCGCTGCGCCTGCAACTGGCGTTCGGACTCGGCCTTCTTCTCGGCAAAATCGCGCTCGTGCTCATCGATCTCGCGCCGGATATCCTCTTCCCGCTTGCGGACTTCCTCCTCCACCTGGCGCACCCGGCTGATGGCCTGCCTGGCCGTGCCGGACAAAACCATACGGATCCCTACCACCAGGATAACCAGGATCACCGCATGCGCCACGATGATCGGTACCGCCACTCCAAGTAATTCCTGCATATCGCCTTCCCCTGAATTAAGATGATCTATCCTCGCCCGAAAATCTGGAACAGAACCAATAGCGCAATCACGGCAATCGCCTCCGAGAACACCAGGGCGAGAATCATCGCCTGCAGGATCTTCGGTGCCGCCGACGGATTACGCCCCAGCGCCCGGATGCTGGCATACCCTATGGCCGCGATCACCGCCGCCGGGCCGATGATCGCCACCAGAAGTATCATAACAACGCCAAAACTTTCCATAGTTCCCTGCTCCCCGCCCTCTTACCCGCCCCCAGCCTTGACACGCAGCATCTCCCGCGAGACCTCCTCGACCAGGATGGTGCATTCATTCCGGTCGAACCGCAGCATCCCTTTCTGGATCGGGATCTGCCGCGACCCGTCCACCACCACATTCCCCGTCCTGAGTAAACTCACGATGGGGGCATGATAATCCAGAATCTCGAATTCTGCAAGATCGCCTGCAAGCTTTACCGAGGTTGCCTCCCCCTCGAAAATGACCTGTTTCGGACTCAGGATCTTAAGCTGCATCTTCCCCCCTAGACCAGTGCCGCCGCATCGTGTTTCTCCTGGGCAAAATAATCCTTGATAATCAGCGCCAGCCCATCCTCGACCTCCGGTGTCAGGTCCACCTGGGTGTCGAGGCGACGCAGGAACCCGGCATGACCCGAGGCGGCGAAATCGGCAATCCCCTCACAGAATGCGTGGCGCGATTCAGCAGGCAGGTCGTCAAGCAGCCCCCGGTTCAGCGCAAACAGGAGCAGCGCCGCCTCGCCCAGACCGCAGCGCTGATGATGTCCCTGCCGGATCACGTCACGGATGGCCTCGCCGTGCTTCAGTGTCCTAGCAGCCGCATCGGACAGGGTGGAGAGCCGGCTCAACTGGCTGACCTCGAAGTACGTGGCATAGTCGGCTCGCAGGGTGCCCGTCAAGGACTTCAGCAGGGGCGGCTGCGTGCGCCCCCCGACGATCGAAAGGGAAATCGGCACATCCACGGCCGGACGCATACCCTCGGCATAGATCGCGCTGCTGAAGACCACCTGTCCATCGCACATGGATACCAGATTGGATGGGATATAGCCGGTCAGGTCGCCCTGCTGGGTCTCGGCCAGCGCCAGGAAGGTCATCGTGCCGCCCCCATAGCTCTCGGCAAAACAGCCCGCCTGCTCCATCAACTGGGTATGCAGATAGAAGATATCGCCGGGATAGGCCTCGCGTCCGGGCGGACGGTCGAGCAGCAGCGAGACTTGCCGGTAGGCCCAGGCATGGCGGGTCAGATCATCGAACACGACCAGCACATCGCGCCCGCGGCGGGCAAAGTAGTCCCCCACGGCCGAGGCGGTGAACGGCACGATATATTGCTCGGCCACCGGCGCATTGTCGGGTGCGGCGACCACGACGGTATAATCGAGCGCATGCGATTCGAGCAGCAGGCTCATGGTTTTTTCAAGTCCGGAAACCGATTTGCCCACACAGCAATAGATGCAGACCATATTCCGGTCCGCCTGATGCAGGATCGCATCCAGGGCCACCGAGGTCTTGCCGGTCATCCGGTCACCCAGCAGCAACTGGCGCTGCCCGCAACCCAGCGGCATGAGCATATCCACCAGTTTCGTTCCGGTCGGCAGGAACGTGTCGATCGGACGCCGGTCGGTCAGGGGAGGCGACATCCGGAAGACGGGCACTTGATCCGCGAATTCCAGATCGCCCCGCTCGTCGCAGGGTTTCCCAAGGGCATTGAGCATCCGCCCGATGCAGGCTTCGCCCACCCCGATCATGAAGGGCACATTCAGGGCACGCACGGACTTGCCCATCCGCAGGGAAGAAACCGCCCCCAGCACCAGGGCACGCACCGAGTCCTCGTCAAACTCCATGACCAGCCCATGCACGTCATCGCCCAGATCGACGATCTCGCCATTCAGGCAATGCGGCAGACCGCTGATCCGGACAACGAAATCCTTGATGTCCTGGATGACGCCCTTTTCTTCAACGGTCAGCTTAAAGAGTGGTATTTTTGAATGTATGGAGCTCATCAAGCAGTCCCTTCGACAGCTCATCGGTCATCTTCTTTCCCGTCACCAGCGTCTCCACCAGATCCGGACGGCGAATCCGGACATGCTCGATAAACCGTGCATTGCGCGGCTGCACCTCGCGCGGACTGATGCCTTCGAACAGGCCATTGTGCAAGGCGAAGAGCAGCAGGACCTGCTCCTCCATCGGGATCGGCGCATTCTGGTCCTGCTTCAGGACCTCCTCAAGCACCTTGCCCTTGGCCAGGCGCGCATCCAGATCCGACGAGCTGCCTGCCTTGATCCGGGTCAGCTTCTCAAGCTCGCGGAAACGCACGTAGTCGATCTTGAGCATACTGGTCGGTTTCTTCATCGCGGGCCACTGCACCTTGTTGCCGATACGGGAAACCGAGAGCCCCATGTCCACGGCGGGCTTGAACCCCTCGCCGAAAAGGGTGGCATTCAGGAAGATCTGACCGTCGGTCATGGAGATGATATTCGAGGGGATGTACCCGGCAAAGTCACCCTGCTGGGTTTCCACGATGGGCAGGTGGGTCATGGTCCCGCCCCCCAGCTCGGGCTTCATCTTGCCCGCCCGCTCCACAAGCTGCGAGTGGATGTAGAAAATATCACCGGGATAGGCATCGCGACCCGGTGCCCGTTCGAGCAGCAGCGAGATCTGGCGATAGGCCCAGGCGTGCTTGGTGAAGTCATCAAAGACGATCAGCACGTCCATGCCCTTGGCGTACATGAAATACTCGCCGATGCTGGTGGCCACATAGGGGACGAGATACTGCTGGCCCATCGAGTCGGACGCGCCTGCCGTCACCATGATCCCGTAGTCCCACACATCCTCAACCCCGAACACCTCGGCAACACGGCTGAGCGCCGCCTCGGCCTTGCCGATGCCGCAGTAGATGCAGATCACATTCTTGCCGCGCTGGTTCACGATGGCATCCACACCGACCGTGGTCTTTCCGGTCATGCGGTCGCCCAGGATCAGCATGCGCTGCCCCTTGCCGATCGGCAGGGTCATATCAATGGACTTGGTACCGGTCTGCAGCACCTCGTTAAGGGGTTCGCGCTGCAGCACCGTCGGGGCGGTGTTGAAGATCGGGTAGGCATCGTCCTCCTTGATGTAGCCCTGGCCATCAAGCGGTTCCCCCAGCGCATTGACCCGCCGCCCGATAAAGCCCATGCCCACCGGGACCTTGAAGGCATCCAGCGTGGTGGTCACCTTGTCGCCCGGCTTGACCTTGCCCTGGGCCTTGACGATCAGAACTAGCACATAATCCGGATCGAAGCCGACAATCACGCCCTTGGCCTTGTCCTCGATCAGGACCAGTTGCCCGTTCATGCAGTTGGCTAGGCCGCTGACGCTGACCACGTCCTGCCGGATTTCCGCAACGGTGCCGAACTCCTTAAGCTTCAGTAAATTAAGATTAAACGCCATGCTTTAGTACCCTCTCACGGCTTATAAAACCAGCGGAACAGGAAAAGCAGACTCAGCACCGCCAGAAACCCAAGAATCGAGTAGATGATCAGCCAGGTTGTTCTCCGGTCAGGAGCCGGAATATCAAATCCACGCTTGGTGAACAAGGGCTTCAAGGCCACATCCATACGGTTGAGTGACTGTTCGATCGCATCCAGCCTGTCCGCCTGACGACGGTAGAATGCGATATAGGCAGGCGAGAACCCCTCCGGGCCCTTTTCCTCCGCCAGCGCCTTCAGCTTGGCCTCAGCCTCGACCAGCATATTTTCCACCGCCGCCAGACTGGCCCGGCTGGAGGTCACCTTGCGCAGGTCGCTGATCTGTGCCGCCAGGTAGTCGATGCGAGGGCCGTTAACGTTCCACTTGTCGCGCAGCCTGACATCGAAGGTCTTGGTTTCCTGCGGGCCGATCTCCATGGCATCCGCAAAGACATAGGTCAGACCGGCCTTCGGGTCAACCTGCACCTGTAGTCCGGCCGCATCCAGTACATCATCAATCGTCACTTCCGGCGGCAGCTCGCGGCGGATATCCACCTTGCGCGCCTGGGTGGCGGAACTGTTCATCACGGTAATCTTGACCACCGCCTCGCCAAAGGCTACCGGCAAATGCGCATCCCGGCGCGGGGCCCCGGCCCGGCGATCCTCCCCCACCAGCGTATCCCCCGGATTCATCCCCGAGGCCAGCACCAGGTTCTCGATAGCCCCCACCTGCTGTTTCACCTCCTGCAGTGCCTTTCGGTTGGCTTCGTAGGCTTGGATGTGGCGCACAGGCGGCACCATCGAAATCCGGTTTTCCGTCTGCCTCGCCAGGATCGTAGCCACCCCGGCCTTGACACTCTCCCTGGCCGTCGCCGCCGTCTCGGCATGCTCGGTGCCCCCCAGCATCTCGGCCATGGACTGCGACCGGGCAACCAGCGTCTGAAGCGATGCATCATCCAGCGTCCAAATGTCATTGAGTTCCACCTCACGAACCGCGATCTCCTTGGGTGCGAGCGGAATCTGTCCATGAACAAAATACGTGTCGCTCTTGACATCGTAGCCCAGTTCCAGACCTGCCAGATTAATGATGTCGTTGGTCGTGATGCGCTCTGGCAGGCTCGTGCGGATCTCCACCACCTGCGGGGTCGAGGTGCTCGGATTGGCCGCCTGGATCTTGAGCACCAGCTTCCCGGCGGCAGCCACAGGAAGTGCCGGCGCAAACAGCAAGGAAAAACAGGCAAAGGCCTGCAAAGCACGTCGCCAAGCGCTTCTTTTTCCGTCGTTAAGCGTGTTCAAATTCCATCCTGTCCACATCACCCTTTTCATCGTTTTCATAAAACTTTTGACAGGACCAACTCACCCGCCGCAGCGTCATTCCTCAACGGGTGTACCAATCCGGTAGAACCGCCGATCACCGCCTGCCGGATCCGTCCATTCCAGCACCTCGCCGATGGCCTGCAACACCCCGCTCACATTGATCCAGGGACCGGCGAGCACGGTAGCCGCCTCGACGAAATAACGACGCCCCGGCACCGTCCGCCAGCGCACGACAAAGCCACGCACCCCATCCGGAGCCGGATCACCGCCAGCCGCTCCCAGGCCGACACCCACAATCCCGAAAACGGAGAACTCGCTCATCGGATCGGTACCCGCCAGCCATTCGTGGTAATTCGAGGCCCCGTCGCCATCCGCATCGTCGCTGGCCAGACTCACGCCATCGAGGTTTTCCGGGTCCAGCCCATGCTCAAGTTTCCAGGCATCCGGGATTCCATCGCCCGCCAGATTCAAGGCATTGCCCCCTGCCAGCGTGACTTCAAACAGCCCCGATCGACCCGTAATATTCACATCCGATGGCGAAGCGATGCGCAGCCGGGCATTGGTCGTCGCCGCGGATGGTACCGTCCATACAAACAGATTGGCCCCGTTCACGTTGGCAACCCCGTTCGAAACGGTCACATACGAGCCACCGCCATCGTCGGAATAGGCGATATCCACAACCGCCCCAGCCCCTAGGCTGGTCCAGCGCACATTCACGGGCATGCCGGTCTGAACGGTACCAGAGAGAGGATGCGTCACCTCCAGACCACGGATGGCCAGTACGCTGGCTGATGTATTGGTCAGCCCACCGGTCGCGACACGGACCCGGCCATTGGTGGTCAGGTAGGCGGCGGAATCGAGAAGCCATCCGAACGTGTTCGTCGCCCCCCCCGCCACATGCGCGACATTGGTCAAGCGGTAGAATGCACCCCCGTTCGTGCTCAGCCCCAGCGTCGCCGTGGTATTGGTTCCCGGCGATGAGGCCCAGTCGACCTTGGCGGTCTGCCCCAGATAGTAGGATGCCACGCCCCCCGTCGGGGAATAGATCTGGATGCCATTGGTAATGGCGAACTCGAACGTTGAAACAGCCGTCACCAGCGGGTTATCCATATCCCGAATCCGCACATACCCACGCGGTGCGTTGGTCGACGGCAACGTCCAGACATAGCTCCCGGAACCCCCACTGCCCAGGAAGACATTGCTGGCGATCAACTGCCACGACGGCGTTCCGATGAAGCTGAGCGTATATTCAAGCACCAGATTCGTGCCTACCGCTCCGTCGTAGGTCCAGGCCACGGTTTGCGGCAACCCTGCTTCAAGCACCTGGTTGGCGGTTTGCCCCGGACGCTGGACATAAATCGCCCCGCCCGGCTTGTATTCGTAGGCACCGACATCAAAGCCGGGGGATCTGGAGATAAAACGAGGACGCGATTCGCCACGGATATCGTTCGTCGGGGCGACGACGCCGCTGTAGGGAATGTTGTCCGTCCCCGCATCAATACAGGGCGACGTGCTCAGGATCGCATAATCATTCGGACCGGCAAACTGGGGATCAAGGACAAATACCCCAATACTCGTCGGACGCGGCGACTGCATGCAGCTATAGGACGTCTCGAAGGCGCGATCCAAGGAGAAGCCCGGCCCCGAAGGAGCCGTATTACCCCAAAGAATGCCGTTGATGAATTTCGTGTCGCCCGCATTATAGATGCCGCCACCGCGCACATCCGCCACATTATCGGCAATCGTCGTGTTCAATATAATTGCCCGCGTATAGGCACCGGCATAGATGCCAGCCCCCGTGTCCGTGGCACGGTTTCCGACGATGAGACAGTTCACCACCACCGGCTGTGACGTGATGGCCACCGTACCCTCGACACGAACCCCTCCACCCAGGGAGGCTTGATTGAAACGCATGATGCTCCGCTCAATCCGCGGATGACTGCTCTCAATCCTGATCGCCCCCTGGTTTTCCTCGAACAGGCAATCCTGGATCAGCGGACGCCCCTCGCTGCGCACCAATACCCCGGCCTCGCCACAATCGAAGAACCGGCATTCCCTAAGGATCGGACTGGTTCCATCGACCAGGATGCCCGCACTGCCGAGGTCGGCAACGCTGGTACGGATCGTGAAGCCTTCGATGACGGTATTCGTGCTTTCGCCCGAGTTGCAGATGAACCCGTTGTCAATATCGGTCAACACCTGGGTGAACGCATAGCCGTTGCGCGAACGGATCCGGATGGACTTCCCTTGTAGATTGATATTATAGTTGCCCGTACTCTTGTACTTCCCGTCCTTGACCAGAACCACAAAGCCATCCTCTGCGGAATTGACACCCTCCTGAATGGAGTCAAACGGATATTGCCTTGACCCATTCTCGTCGGAATAGTTGGTGTTGTTCGGATCGTTCTTTACCGGATCAGCCGGGGCATCATCGTCCACAACCATTGGATCGCGCAGGTTGAGCGCATCGGACCCAATGTTGATGAGTTCATCATAATCATCAAACCCATCGATGTCGGTATCCGCCAAGGCGGGATCGGTGCCGTAGGTCACCTCCTCGCCATCCTCAAGCCCGTCGCCGTCACTGTCGGCGTTCGTGGGATCCGTGCCCAACTGGAATTCCTCCAGATTGGTCAGGCCGTCAGCGTCCGGATCCTCATCCGCATCGACAACCAACGGATTGAGCGATGGCAGGTAAGGCACTTCCCAGCCATCCGGCATCCCATCGCCATCCGAGTCCGGATCGAGTGGATCGGTGACATAGGTATTCAGTTCGTCACCATCGGACAATCCATCGGCATCGGTATCGGCAACATTCGGGTCGGTTCCCGTGTTGTATTCACCTAAATTCGACAGCCCGTCACTATCCGGATCACCCGCTGCATCATTCACGAGCGGAAGCAAGCCATTATCGACTTCCCACCCATCCGGCATCCCGTCGCCATCGGTATCGGGATCCAGCGGATCCGTAAAATGGATCGCGAATTCCTCATAATCCGTCAGCCCATCGCTATCGGTATCGTCCGACGGATCAACCATGTCCATGGCGGCATCGGTAATGTCTCCGGTCAGCAGGAACGGACTGCCCGGCGGGATTCCGCGCGGCTCCCAGAG
>JFJP01029735.1_pt1 | contig 17608 bp, 16 predicted proteins | sample 431651 | NCBI WGS metagenome assembly JFJP01 (sample SAMN02602958, study PRJNA72255) | Microbial mat metagenome, whole genome shotgun sequencing project. | biome: fresh water; feature: sink hole; material: water; isolation source: purple microbial (photo- and chemosynthetic) mats found in...
TACGCCAGGGAATGCCTGAGGGGCAACTGGGCCATCATGGTCGCCGCATTTGTACTGATCGGTATCATCACAGTCGCCATCATGATTCCCTATTACGCGGAAACCATGATGCGAACATTCCAGAGCATCTCGCTCGGCACCTTCACAAACGACCCGTTGGCCTCGTTCACCCCGCTCTACTTCCTGACCATGCTTGCAGCCTATCTGATCACGCCGGCTTTCGCCGTTGGCTCGGCCATGCTCTGCCTTCGCCTGATCCGTACCAGAAAGGCGGAAATCACGGACATTTTTCAAGGTTTCCGCATTTTTCTGAAAGCGTTCGGTGCCATGGTCATGGTAGCCATTTTCACGTTCCTGTGGTCCCTTCTGCTTGTGATACCCGGCATCATGGCCGCATACCGGTATTCTCAGGTTTTCTACATCCTGGCCGACCATCCTGAAATGAGTGTATTCGATGCCATTCGACTCAGCAAGGTCATGATGACAGGAGCCAAGTTCAAACTTTTCTGCATGCAGCTTTCCTTCATCGGCTGGGGGCTGCTCTCCCTGCTCACGCTCTACATCGGGCTGCTTTGGCTGTATCCGTATATCAGCGTCAGCCTCAGCGCATTTTACGAAGATGTGAACCGCAGGCATTTCGCCATGACGCAACCCGTCCGGCCTGCATACGACGCACCAACTCCATGAACGGTTCATGGAGCAGTTCATGGAGCGGTTCATGGAACCGACCGCTGGCGGAGACTCTCGTACAGCAGCATGGAAGCCGCCGAGGCAGCATTGAGCGATTCGGCGCTTCCGGCCATCGGTATCATGACAGTCGTACCGACCCGTTCCAGCATCCCGGACGAAATGCCGTTCGCTTCATTCCCGATGACAAGCAGCAGGTCATCCGCCAGCGAGGTGTTCCAGCATGCACGGGCATCGCGCGGGTGCGCGGCCATCGTGACAATTCCTGCTTCAGTGGCTTTCCCCAGCATGCCGGTCAGATCATCCGTGACGGCTACCGCAATGTGCCAGATGGAACCCATGGTGGAACGAAGAACCTTTGGCTGCCAGGGGTCGGCTGAATCCGCGGATACCAGCACCAGGTCAAACCCGCAGGCGTCTGCCGTCCGAATCATCGTGCCGACGTTTCCCGGATCCTGTACACGTTCCAATGCCAGAATACGCCGTTTCACATGAAAATCGGGTTCTTCCGCACCAGGCAGCCGGATCACGGCCAGTATGCCCTGCGGTGTTTTCGTGTCCGAAAGTTTGGCGAGTATCTCCGTCGTCACCGGAACCGTTTCCGGAAGCATATCGGAACCGGGCAGACCTGCCAGGATTTCCGTCAGGGCGGGAAGACCTGTTTCATCCGCAAGCAGCCGTACGACCGGGGCGCCGCAATGCAGGGCTTCCCGCACCAGACGGACGCCTTCCACCAGAAAACAGCCGGATTCCCTGCGCCCTTTCCGTTCGTGGAGCAGGGCCAGTTCCTTGACAAGCGTGTTTTGAACACTGGTGATGCGTTCCATGTTTCGTAACCCCCGTAAAACAAAAATCCCCCCGCCCTATCCACTGTCGGATGGGCGGAGGGACATGCATGCTGGAAAGTAATTTCTTTCCGGTGACCTAACCCTTCACCTTGGCGACGAGTTGCGCGAAACCAACCTTGTCGTTGACGGCCATATCCGCCAGGACTTTGCGGTTGAGCTCGATGCCGGAGACTTTCAGCCCGTTCATGAAACGGCTGTAGCTCATTCCGCCGATGCGGGCGGCGGCATTGATGCGGGCGATCCACAGCCTGCGGAACTCGCGCTTCTTCTGCTTTCTGTCCCGGAACGCATAGTTCAGGGATTTCATGACCGCTTGGTTCGCTGTGCGGTAAAGTTTGCTTTTCGCTCCGAAGTAACCCTTCGCAAGCTTCAGGATTTTCCTGTGACGCGCACGTGTGCGCATTGCACCTTTGACTCTGGCCATGACTTACACCTCTTTTCCTTATGCGTAGGGAAGCAGCTTCTTGACGGTCTTGGTTTGGGTGGAATCGACGAAACTTCCCTTGCGAAGCGTACGCTTGCGCTTGGTGGACTTCTTCGTCAGAATGTGGTTTGCTCCCACCATAGTCCGCTTAACCTTACCTGTGGCGGTAAGTTTGAATCTTTTCTTGGAAGCGCTGTGGGTTTTCATTTTCGGCATGTTGCTGACCTCCTTACGGCGTTTTTTTATTGGGGACCAGGATCATGGACATGCTGCGGCCTTCCATGAGGGGTGGTCGTTCCACTTTGCCAAATTCCTGGATGGTTTCCGCAAATTTGTTCAGCACCTCGCGGCCCAGGATTGAGTAATTGACCTCGCGGCCACGGAACCGGATGAAAACCTTGACCTTGTCGCCTTCTTCGAGGAACTTCAGCGCATTCTTCGCCTTGAAATTGAAATCGTGCTCCTCTATCTTGGAAGACAGACGGATTTCCTTGAGTTCAACGATGATCTGCTTCTTCTTGGCTTCCTTTTCCTTTTTGGCTTGCTCATAAAGGAATTTGCCGTAGTCCATGATTTTGCAGACGGGCGGGTTTGCGCCGGGTGAGATTTTTACCAAATCCAGCTCTTTTTCGTTCGCGCGCAGCTGTGCCTCGCGGGATGTCACGACACCAATCATGGTACCGTCGGCATCTATCAGCCGAACTTCCTTGTCGCGAATATTGGCGTTAATCTGACCTTGTTCCTTTTTGATAACCAACACCTCCGTAGTGTGCCCTCAATGCGAAATGCCTTGCCGGGCGTCTGCACAAAAAAACAGGTGAAGCACCCTTCACCTGTCTGTCAACCTCATAGTCGAAGCGGCCTTCGCCTCCCCGGACCCATACACGATTGACCCGCCGAAACCTTTCGGACAAGGTGAGAAGCCAAGCTTCTTCTTTGTTGCCTTGCCATCATACCCGACTCGGACGGTCTTTGTCAAGCCTTGGTTCCGGCAATCTGGCATAACGGAGCAGCAGAAAGACCAGAACAAAGGAAATGCCCAATTCCGGCAGCAGATAGGAGCCGTTGTACAGGATGGAATACAGCAGCGGGCTTTCACCGGCCGGTGCGTATTCGGCGAAGACGACGACACCGGACAGCACGTGACAGGCAAAACGTCCTGCCAGCGCTGCAACCGTCCCGACCACCAGACCGACTGTTTTCTTTCCGAAGAACCCGGCAACACCCATGAACCCGAATGCGACCGGATAGTCGAATATCAGGGAAATCGGGTGAAAGGAATACTTGGCACCCATCACAAAGTCCAGCACGCCGTAGAGCGCGCACACCAGAATGCCTTTTTTCCCTCCCCATCGATAAGCGAATATCAGCAACGGCACCATGGATCCGGCCGTGATGGACCCGCCCATCGGCATGGCGAAAACCTTGATCTGGCTGAGAACCCAGGCCATGGCGAGTGTGATTCCGGCTTCCGCCAGCATCCAGGTGTTGACCTTCTTCATGTGTCGTTCCTCCGGATGAAAAATCATGAAAAAACCTCCGGACCTGTCGGCCCAAGAGGTTTCATGATGCCATTCCGCATGCATGGTGCACTTCCTACGCCGGCATTACCCGTTTCAGGTTCGTGGGTCGGAACCATTCAGTTCCCTCTCAGCCGGATTCATCCAGCTCCCCAGTCGGTTATTCTCATGTCTGAATCAGGATAATATGCGGAGGCGCATTTGTCAAGGTTCCCGTCGCTTTCTTGACGATGCGGACACTTTTCTTTTCTGATTCGCCTTGTGTGCATACATGTGGTTGTCCGCGTTCTGCAGCAGTTTTTCCAGGTCAGCCTCGCCCTCGCCCGGCATGTACCCGCGTGCAAAGGACATCAGATAGGGTTTGCCGTTCCGTTCCGAAAGGAGCTGACACTTCTCCTCGAACCGCGCTTCCAGCGTTTCCGTCAGTTCGAGACCCGCGTCTTTCACGAGAAAGGCGAATTCATCCCCGCCCACGCGTCCGATGATGTCTCCCTCCCGGCAGGAGTGCCGAAGGATGTCCGCCACTGTCCGGAGGTAAAGATTTCCCTCTTCGTGCCCGAATCTGTCGTTGATGGCTTTCAATCCGTTCAGATCCACAAAGCCGATCAGGTATCGGCCGGGCATTCCATGGAGGTACCGGGTGGCTTCCTGCAGAAACCCGCGCCGGTTGTACAATCCGGTCATCTCATCACGCAGAGAGATGTCGGAAAGGTGCGAGTTCACGGTGCGCATGGTGTCCAGCGCCCACTCAAGCTGCCCTTGCACGCGCTGAAGTTCACCTATCAGGGATTCACCCTTCAATGTGACGCTGATCATCAGGCGAAGATCCTCGATGTGGGCACGTTCCCGTTCGTCTGCGGATGAGAGGATATAGCCGAACACCGTGTTTTCGAAAAACAGGGGCTTGATCATGAGATCCTGCTTCGCAATGCGATTCCAGCTGGAATCGGGCAGCAGCCGAAGGGTCGGAAAGGGTTGTTCCTCATCGATTCTTTCTCCGCCTTCATACCCAATCAGCATTCTGGCCTGCGCGGGAACTTTGAAGTGGAAGCAGTCCATCTCTTTCGGCAGGTCCTCGAAAACCATGACAAAACACAGGCTGATATCCTTCTTGCGGAGAAATTGCTCCATTCTTTCAAACAGGGCGTCGGACCGGAAGGTCTGAACCGATTCCCCGATATAGAGGTTCCTGTTCATCATGTTCTGCAGGACGGCATTCCGGTCGGGAACAATTCGAGCCGCACACCCGCAGGACCTGCGGGCAACGACCGTCTGCGCCGCAAAGGCATGAAGCGGCCCGGGCATCGTTTCCCCATCCAGGTCCGCAAGCAGGGACAGAATCGTTGTGCGCGCCATTTGCACCATGTCCTGGGAAACCGTTGTCAGACCGGGTGTGACAAGTCCGGAAAGGCCGATGTTGTCGATTCCGGCGATGGCGATATCATCCGGAACCCTGATGCCAAAGGTGTTGCAGTATTCCAGCGCGCCCAGCGCCATGCTGTCGTTCGCAAAACACACGGCATCCAGATTCGGGATGCGTGGAACGAGGCCCGCCATCAGATCATAGCCGCTGCGCGTGGTGAAATTCCCATACAGGATGTCCTCCCTGATGCCGAGTACAATTCCCCTGTCCGCCACCCATTCCCGATAGGCTGCCAGGCGTTCCCTGGCATGCACGACATTCGGCGGACCGGATGCCCAGACAATGTTGCGGAAACCGTGGCCGACCATGTGTTCGAGGATGGATATGACCGAAGCGCCATCCTCCACATTGATCCCCGCAACCCCGTCCAGATGCATGCCGATGGTGCGGACAGGCAGCGGGATGCCGGAAAGATACGCCAGCACGCCGGATTCTCCCGCAATGGCCCCAAGGCCGGAAGACGCGACAATCAGCCCGTCGAGACGCTCCGCCCCGACAAGCCGGTAAACCGCGTTGTAGCAGCGGGGTGCAAGCAGGGGCGAACCAGCGCCCTCCCCTCGAACACGGCAAGGCGGACGTTCAGGGGCTCGCAGACCTCCCGCAGCGCGTTCAGCAGAAGTCCGTAATATCCGGGGTCCGTATCGCTGACGAGAAAGCCGATTCTCCGCGCAGGCCGTGTGGTGTCGGGCATAACTGGTTTCCTTCCGCTGCTTGATATCTGCTGATTATATCATTGGCATGGTCAAAAATCCATGGCGCTTTGATTTTCGTGTGCAGAGCCTGCAATCAGATCTTTGTACGAGCATCAGATTTTGATGCCTTCCGTCGTTCGGCCCAGGCCAGCAGCGCCACCAGCGGCCCGCTGACAGCTGCGGCGGCGGACTTGACCAGATGGGGAAGCCGACTGAATTGATCCGGTGTATCCAGCACCAGATAGGTCCATGTTGCGGAAGGAACTGCAGGCCATTCATGCTCTTCCCTGATTTCGCCCGTTTCCGAAACCATTTCCCGAAGCCAGAACGACAGATCCTCTGCAAGTCTGAACCAAAGACTGTCGAACATTGCGATGATTTCCTGATGAAAGACATCCAGCGGGTTCAGGTTTCCGAATGCAACCAGGTGCACGCCTTCCCGCACCGATGCGGTTTCTCCGATGCAATCCGCCCAGCGGCGATCCAGAAGGGTCAGCCACAAACGTCGCTCGAACCGGTCTGCCGCTTCCTCACCGTTTCGTTCCACGCAGGCGGCATGAAGGACAGGATTCAGCCCCTCCGGGGAAGGTTCCGGCTTTGCGCCTGCCAGAACAGCCATCCTTGCGGCGCGCACCATCAGCCGCTGTTGTTCGGGCATGTCCGCATATTTGGCCAGCTGGCCCCGAATGTCCTCATGATACCCTTCCATCAGCCGCTGTCCGACATCCATTGCCTTGGCAAAGGCCGGATCATGAACCGGGTCGGCAGTTCCCTCCCGCAAACGCAGTTTTGCGCGCTCCGGCAGGAGTTCGGCAAAGTCATTGCGGACAAACAAATCGTCCTCCAGACTGACATGGAAGCGGCTTTCTCCGGGATCGCCCTGCCGGCCCGCTCGCCCGCGCAGCTGCTTGTCCACCCGCCGATGCTCGTGCCGGGAAGTGCCCAGAACAAGCAATCCGCCTGCGGCAACCGCTTCCGGCCTGAGCGACTGATCGGAACCGCCAAGCCGGATGTCCACACCTCGGCCCGCCATGTTGGTGGAAACCGTCACGGCCCCCGGCCGGCCGGCTTCCGCGATGACGGCCGCCTCTTCCCGGTCATTGCGCGCATTGAGGACCTGACAGGGCACGCCCAGCTCCGTCAGACGCAGGGCCAGCTTCTCGGATTCCGCCACATCCACGGTACCGACCAGAATGGGCCTTCCACAAGCATGATTGCTGCAGATCTCCCGGCATACCGCCGTCCATTTGTCTTCCAGGGTTGCATGAACGGTATCCGGATGGTCGATTCGGACGGGTGGTGCATGCGGCGCAATCACGATCGTCTTCAATCCATATATGGCATCGAGTTCCCTGGCGGATGTCAGTGCGGTTCCCGTCATGCCGGAGAGATGCCGGTACTGGCGCACGAAATGGCGTGTTGTGATCGTGCCGAGGATGATGCCGTTCCGGCTTGGCGCAAGCCCTTCCTTCACTTCCACGGCCTCCTGCAGCAGGACGGGCCAATGGCGGTTCAGGGCAACCCTTCCCGTATGCGGATCCACCAGAAGCACGGCATCGTCCCGGAGAATGTAGTCGCGGTCCCTCTTCAGAAGGAAACGGGCTGTCAGCGCGGCGTGGACACGCGCCAGAAGATCCGTTTCCTCTCCGCTGTACAGATTTTCACACCCCAGCTGCCGCTCCATTTTTCGAATGCCCAGGTCGGAAAGTGTGACCTGCTGCTCGTTCCGATCCATCATGAGGTCTTCACTCCGGGACAGTGTGGAGACCGCTTGGCAGATGCGCTCCGTTTCTCCGGCAGCCGCCTCGCCCCCACCGGCGAGCACCATCGGGATGCGTGCTTCGTCGATCAGCAGCGAATCGCATTCGTCGACAATGGCCGCATGCAAAGGACGTTGAACCAGCTCGCCGGCCGACATGACCAGACCGTCACGGAGATGATCAAAACCGGCCTCCCTGGCGGTGAGCCAGACCACATCGGCGCCATAGGCCGCCTGTCGTTCGGCTCTGGAGGATGAACCCGTGACATGACCGGCGGTCAGTCCAAGAAACGGACAGAGAGGCCCCATCCAGAGACAATCCCGTTCCGCCAGGTAATCATTGAATGTCAGGATATGCACGCCGCCTTCCGCGTATGCAAGCCATGCCGCGGCAAGCGCGGCAGAGAGGGTTTTCCCTTCTCCCGTGGGCATTTCCGCGATGTGTCCGTCTGTCATGGCCAACGCGGCTTCCACCTGGTTGGAATGAACCGTGTATCCCAGCACACGCCTGGCCACCTCGCAGGCAGCTGCCAGAATGGTTTTTCGCAGTGCTTTTTTCCCATCAGGCGTGGCGGTGGAAATATCAGCTGTGCATTTTCCCGGAGGCATTGCAGAGGAAATTTCGGATGCAGTCTTCCGGACAACCCGAAGAATCTCGGAATCCGTCATGCCGCGCAAAGAGGCTGCCTCATCCAGAATGAAGGAGGCAGCCTCGGCATATCCGGCCACACCGGCATCCATCACGGGGCTCAGCCCCAGGAAAACAGCCATTTTTCGGACAAGCGGCGACTTGGTAACCTTCATGGTTCCTCCGGCACACCGGCACTGGTCGTGCGCGGACCATCCGAAGCCGCCCGCATCCCCGGGTGCCGGAAGAAAACCACCTGCACTTTCAGTCCCCTATACGATCTTCGTCGTCCAGTTTTCCGCGTTCCAGACATCGGACACCCATTCCTGATAGAATTCCGGTTCATGGCAGACCAGCAGGATGGTGCCGCTGAATGCCCGCAACGCCCGCGCCAGTTCATCCTTCGCATCCTGATCCAGATGGTTCGTCGGCTCGTCGAGAACCAGGAAGTTCGATTCGCGCAGCATCAGCGCGCACAGGCGCACTTTGGCGTTTTCTCCACCGGAGAGCACCATCATCTGCGAGGTGATGTGCTCCGTTGTCAGTCCGCATTTTGCCAGCGCCGACCGGACCTCCCCGTTCCCCATGGAAGGATACTGCTGCCAGATTTCCTCCATCGCGGTCCGCCCGTTATTGCGGGCCGATTCCTGGATGAAATGCCCGGGGACCGCATACGGGTCCAGATCCACGGCGCCGGCAATCGGCTTCAGAATGCCCAGCAGCGTGTTCATGAGGGTGGTCTTGCCCAGACCGTTCACACCTCGCAGGGCAATTTTCTGCCCGCGTTCGATCGAAAGTTCCAGCGGACGGGTCAACGGTTCGTCATACCCGATCACGAGATTTTTTGTCTGAACGACCACACGGCCGGGTGTGCGCGCCTCCGGGAAACGGAAGGACGGCTTCGGCTTTTCACGCGCAATCGTAATGATGTCCATCTTGTCGAGTTTCTTCTGACGGCTCTTGGCCATGTTCGTGGTGGCCACCCGCGCCTTGTTTCGTGCGATGAAATCCTCCAGACGATCGATTTCCTTCTGCTGCTTGTCGAAGGCCGCCTGGGTCTGGTTCTTCTTCAATTCATACATGGCGCGGAACTGTTCATAATTGCCGGTATACCGGGTAATCAGTGCATTCTCCGCATGATAGATGACATTGACGACATCATTGAGGAAGGGAATATCGTGGGAAACCAGAATAAAGGCATTCGGGTATTCCTTCAGGAAATTCTTCAGCCAGTTGATGTGCTTGTCGTCCAGAAAGTTGGTCGGCTCGTCGAGGATCAGAATCAGCGGGTTCTCGAGCAGCAGCTTCGTGAGCAGTACCTTGGAACGCTGACCACCGGAAAGTTCCGACACATCGCGGTCCAGACCGATTTCACCCAGTCCGAGGCCGTTCGCCACCTCCTCGATTTTTGCGTCCAGCGTATAGAACCCACTGTGCTCGAGTTCGCTCTGGATTTCCCCGACATCCTCCATCATGGCGTCGAGTGCGTCGGGTGCCGCATCTCCCATGGCATCATACAGGGCCAGCATGTCGCGTTCCAGATCGAACATGTGCGCGAACGCGGTGCGCAGGATGTCACGGATGCTCATGCCCTTTTCCAGCACGGTGTGCTGATCCAGATACCCCGTGGTGATGCGGTTGCACCATTCCACCTTGCCGGCGTCCGGCTGGAGCTTGCCGGTGATGATGTTCAGAAAGGTGGATTTTCCTTCGCCGTTCGCGCCGATGAGGCCGACATGTTCGCCCTTGTTCAGGCGGAAGGATACGTCATCGAGAATGGTTCGTCCCCCGAACCCGCAGGTGACGTTTGCTACGGTCAGAATGCTCATGCTGCCTCCGGATGCTTTCCTGTGGATGCTTTCCTGTGGATGCCGAAGCGATTGGCTCCGTTCCGGCGTGACGTATCAGGACGGCTTCGCCGGAATGCCGGTCCGGATGCACGCGCGTGAAACGGATGCACGCGCGAAACGGATGACATGCCCGCAGCCGGCATCCCATTATATCACCACGGGCATGGTTGGAACAGGCCTGTCCGAAAGTCGGCGGCAAGGGCACGGAATGGGTCGCTGTCCTACAGGATTCTCAGCGGCTCGGCCGAACGCATCTGCGTACCTACCCAAAGCACCGCCTCCTCGACATACTGGGGCAGTGTCCTGTTTTCCACGCCGGCAACATGCACACTGCACCGGTTGACCGGGATGAGGAATTTTTGCGCGGTGCACTCGCCGATTGCCCGGGCAATCTCCGGACTCAACTCACCGAGCATGGCATTGGCCACCACGATGCCAATGGGTCCCAGAATCACGTCCGCGCGCGGGACGCTGAACCGGATGGCATTTTCCCCTGTGGCTCCCTCTCCCGCGCCTGCCTTCAGCATGGCCGAGGTGGCCAGTGCATTCGTCCCGAGGGCCACAAGTTCCACCCGATCCTGATAAACGGCGCGAAGCCGCTCCACCAGTGCTCGTCCGATTCCTCCGCCCTGTCCGTCCACTATCGCGATTCGCATGGCGATCCTCCCGTCTGCGGCATGTCCACCTGGCATTTCCTGTGACCGACATATCCGCACTTCGCGCACGGCTGCAGGGATAAAGGAACTTCCAGACCGCAGGCCTCCATCAGTTCCGAATCCGCAAGAAGGGTGCTGGATGGTCCGTCCGCTGCGACCCTTCCTTCACGCAAAATGACGACCCTCGGACAAAGAGCGAGAATCATATCCAGGTCGTGGCCCGTAATCAGCCGGGTGTGCGAAAAGCTTTCCAGCAGGCCCATCACACGCCGTCGGGCTCGTGGATCCAGTCCCGCAGTCGGCTCATCCAGAACCAGGATGTCAGGGTCCATCGCCAGCACGGATGCGATGGCAGCGGCATGCTTTTCTCCGCCCGAGAGTTTGAATGGCGCCCGATCCCGAAGATGGAGGATTCCGACGCGTGAAAGCGCGGCGGTTACCTTTTCCTGCACTTCGGATTCGGACAGGCCCGCATTGCGCGGTCCGAATGCGGCATCCTCCCCCACAGTGGGCATGAACAGCTGGTCATCGGGGTTCTGGAAGACCATGCCCACGCGCTTGCGGATGTCCGGCAGCGTTTTGCGCGTCAGTTCGACTTCCCCGATCCGGACCGTACCGGCCCCCGGATGAAGCAATCCCATCAGCAGCATCAGCAACGTGCTCTTCCCTGCCCCGTTCGCGCCGATAATGCCGACACACTCGCCGTGCGTCGCTTCGAACGAAACATCGTGCAGCGCCTCATGTCCGTCCGGATAGGCATATTTCAGGTGAATGGCTTCCAGTCTGTGATGGCTCATATCATCCCCTCATCCGCCGGTCATCAACCGGCCCAGCCACAATGGCAAATCCACAAACCGGACCAGCGCGAACCAGCATGACCAGCCGAAGAACCAGACCGCATCGGCCATTCCGGGCATCGTGCCTGGTGGAAGCGGCACATGACCGTCGTAGCCCCGGAGCTGCATGGCATGATGGATACGCTGCGCCCTGTCGAACGAACGAAGCAGAAGCATCCCCGCCAATGAGCCCCACGCGGAAAAGCGGATGCCCTTCTGGCCGGGCGCGCGCAGTGAATAGGCCGTCAACAGGCGGCCGGCTTCCTCCGCCAGAACCGTCAGATACCGGTATGTCAGGGAAACCTGCAGGACCAGCACACGCGGCAGCCCCATCGCATGCAGGCCGGCAAGAAGACGTTCCATGCCCGTGCAGGCAATCAGCTGCAATGCGGCCAACACGGTCAGGGTTGTTTTCAGAAAAAGGGACAGGAAGGTGAACCATCCGCGTGCAGCCTCGAACCCCGCAAACGGGACCGGCACCTGGTCAAACAGGGGATTGAGGATGCCGATTCCAATGACGAATGGTTCCACAAAGAGAAGCCGCTTCAAAAAAGGCTTCCACGGCAAGTCGGCCAGCGCGGCCGTCAGAACGGGAAAAAGAAAGAGCGGCAGCAAACGCCCGAACGCATGCCGTTCGAATGAAAGTGCCGCAATCAGGAACATCAAAACGGTCAGCAGCTTGGTGACGGGATGCAGCCTGTGGACACCGGTGTTCGAACGCGCGAGCGCTTCCATCCGGTGCATGTCCCGCACCGCGCTTGACACGTCAGGCATGAGTTTCCCTCTTCCTGAACCGAGTGACCGCGAAACCGATCAACCCCGCCAGCACGAGGGTCATGGCTCCGCCGACAAGACCCGAAACGGAAGTACCCGCCAATGCAGCGGTTTCCGTGAGTTCTGTCGCACCGTCGGGAACCTTGAAGGTGTAATCGGGCAAAACAGCCGTTTTCTCCTGAATGTCCGAAAACGTACTGTGAACAGTGCCCGCTGCGGTGATTTCTTCTTCTCCCATCACCCCGAACATGGACCATTCGAGACCGTCCGGAAAGGACGACGCAAACAGGGACAAGGCCCCGCCTGTCAGCACAACCGCGATTCCCATGACAACAAGAACCTTCCGGAGCGAAACGCCTGCCTGAAGATGGGCACGGTTCGGCTCGATCAGTTCGGGACGGGCTTGCCAGACAAAGGTCAGAACAGCGGCTGTGACAAGGCCTTCCACCACGCCGATGGCGAGATGGATTGGCTGCATGAGCACAACAAAGGCACTGAAAGGCAGCTCGGTCCTGCCGGAAGCGAAGGTCTCCAGCACCACGCTGAATGCTCCGAGCTGAAGTGCCGCCACAACGGAAAGAACGGAGCCCCACCAGATTCGCTTTGCCGTGACTCCTTTTTTCATGATTCTTCGCCAAACCAGCGGATAGATCACGAAACTTGTGAAAATGCCCATATTGGCCAGATTGCAGCCGTACGCCAGCAGTCCGCCGTCTCCGAAGAACAGCGCCTGTATCAGCAGCACGGAAGCGAGGGTGAGAAAGCCGCCCACCGGTCCGAGCAGCGCGGAAAGCAGCATGCCGCCGCCGATATGCCCGCTGGAACCGGTTCCCGGAATGGTGAAGTTGATCATCTGCGCAGCAAAGACAAAGGCGCCCATGACGCCCATGAGGGGCACAATTCCCTCATCGGGGTCTTTTGTCAGTTTTCGAACGGAATAACCGGTGAATCCGGCGGACACGGCCCACATGATTCCGCCGACTGCCGGGGATATCAGGGCATCTGCCATATGCATGATCGTTTTCCTCCTTCTGCAAATCCATGTCGAGTCTCAGCCCCTTCATGGGTCTGCTGTGAGGACTGACGGAAATGGGATTGGCCTGTGCTGAAAACGGGAAACCTTCATGGTCTCGCACCGAAACAAATGATATCATGCCCGTTTATGTGCGTCAAATCCGAAAGCCTGTGCGATTCCGGAATCAATCATCACAGAATGAAGTAAAGGCTGTCGAGGAGATACGTCTGTTCCTGCCGTTCCGCGCATTTGCGCAGATGGTTCTTGACCGACGCGAGCTTGACCGTGCCTGCCTGGTATCCCGCCAGGAGTACAAGCCAGCGCTTCCGTTCCGCATCCGTCACATCTCTTTTTACATATCCCCAGACATGCTGCAGCGCATTCACGGCAGCCCCGGCAGTCTCCGGCATCGCCATCGCGTCATCGACGAACTTGTAGAACCGGGGAACAATCCCCTTCTCCTGACGTCGGACGGCTTCTTTGTCCTGCAGCAGCCGGCGGATGTTCAGATAGGCGGCTGCATCCTTCTCCAGGACGGAATACTTGTACCTCGCCCATTCCGCCTCAAGACGGGCAGGCTTGAGTTTCGGAGCCAGACCCAGTGTGCATTTCAGCGCGGAGAGGTTCTTATCCTTCACTTCCAGCATCACATCGGGCACCTCATTCCCCAGGGGTTCCACGAATGCCAGAAACTTCTCCAGATCGATGGTTGCACTGTGGGCCCCCGGAGAAGCGCCCGGTCTCAATTGGGAATAATGGATTTTCTGGTGTCCGTCTTCCGGTCTCCAGGTTTTCGCGCACAGGCGAATCAGATCTGCGTCCGTCAGGCCCGCAAAAGCCGGAGAAGGCTCCATCTGGTTGTGCAGATTGTCGAATACAACCGGCAGCCCTGTCCTTTCCGCCACAGCAAGCACATCTTCCAGCGGGAACCTTGTATCGTCATTTTCGAGAATCAGACGCCTCAGCACATGGGGCGGCAGGTTGCCGGATTCCTGCACGAATCTGTCCATGGCCGCCTTTTTGTCGCCGTAGACACCCCCGACATGCAGAATCACCTTGTTTGTGGCATCGACACCGAGTGCGTCGAGAAAACCGGCATGAAACCGGAGATCCTCCACGGCTGCAAGCCGTACACGGTCCTCCAGCGCATTGAGCACCGTATATTGTCCCGGATGCATGGAAAGCCGGATTCCGTTCTCCACGGCGAATCTGCCGATATCCAGAAGTCTCTCCCCGAACCAGTCTTGCCAGGGCACGGACACATCCGGGTGGGACGCAAGGGGAATGATGTCGGAACTGATGCGGAACATGCGGATGTCGTGCGCGGCGTTCCAGGAAAGGATATTCCGCAGGGAAGACAGATTCCCGTCGGAAACCTCGCGGAGCCGCTCCGGAGCAGCTTGTTTCAACGTGCATCCGGAAATCTTCGTATCTGTCACGCCGATCGTCAGGCAGGCATATCCAATCTTCATATAGTTTCTCATTCCCGCTTGCGATGCGCTTCAATCTGCGATATTGTTGATTTGGGAAACATGTTCCCAGGCAGTTTTCCCAATCATTCTGCCTATTTATGCACGGAGGAGCACGATGGCACAGGGCTTCGGTTTCAACGAATGGATGGAGAAAAAGCAGCCGGTCCTCGCACGGGGAGATCTCATATCCATCCGTCATGTCGTTTCCAGTCAGGATGCCTATGCGACCATTGTCCAGCAATCTTCCGCCGACACAATCGCTTTTCGCCTCCCGCAGGATCTGATGCGCTTTGAACTCCTCGCAGCCGGCGATCGCGTGCAAATCATGCACTTCGACGAAAAATCCGAGCTGTATCTGGAAGGATGCATCGCATCTCTCGACCTTCAATATCCCTGGCTGGTTTCCGTCTCCATCGACACCCTCCGGCGCATTCCGAACCGACGCGCGGAAAAGCGATGCATCGTGAACCTGCCCGCCCGGATTTGGCTGCTCGATCGGCCGGAGAATCGAATCGATGCGGCCATCCGAAACATCAATCGAAAAGGTGTCGCATTGGCGACACGCAGGGTGCTCGATCCGGAAACCGTGAAGGAAGCCATGATCTTCTTCTCCACGCCCGAGGGCGTCCGCATCGAATTCAAGGGAAAACTTGTCCGTCATGATGCCATGGAACGTTTTCATCTGAACGGCATGGAAATTGTCCGGATTGACGAAGCCGGTGCGGATGCCATCGATCGGCTCCTGCACCGGCTCATGGAAGACGAAAGGTCCTTTGTTGCGGAGAATCTGAAATAGGAAATGTCCGTTTCAGGGAGCGTTTCCCGCATCCACAGCGGTTTCCGGCCGTTCAAGCATCAGGGCGCGTTTCCCGCATCCGCAGCGGTTTCCAGCCGTTCAAACAAGCGCCGGGATTTTGCCGGCGAGACGCCTCTCTCCGGGAACACGGTTTCCCATCCCGTTTCCAAACCGAACCATTCAAGCACCTCCGCGGTTGAATCCGGTAGAAAAGGAGCCAGCAGTCTGCAGGCATTCACAATCAGGAAGAGACAGTCCGAAAGCGTGGCGCTGCAGGCTTCCGTGTCTGTTGTGCGGGTTTCCCACGGCTTCCCCGCATCAAAATGCCTGTTTCCAAATCGAAGTACACCAAAGGCGCCGTCCAGCGCGCTTTTGAGTTCTCCGGCCCTGATGCTCCGGCCAATCGACTCATACGCAGCCTCAACCAGATCGACGACTTCCCCGGAAGGGGCGGTCTGCGGCACATGGCCGTCCAGGTACTTTTCAACAAAGGCCAGACACCGGTTCACCAGGTTGCCGTATACGCCAATCATTTCGGCATTGTGGCGCTGGATGAAATCCCGTCTCGAAAAATCGGCATCCCGTTTTTCGGGACCGTTGGCCAGCAGGAAATACCGGATGGAATCGATCGGTGCCTCTTCGGCCAGTTCCAGCGCGTCGATGGCCCAGTTTCCGCTGGTCGATATCTTTTTCCCCTCCAGTGTCAGATATTCACTGGAAAGAATCTGATCCGGCGGTCGCAATGCGCCATCCGAATGCCCCTCCGCCAGCAGCAGACCCGGCAGAATGACGGTATGAAAAGGAATATTGTCCTTCCCATGTACCTGGATCTGCCAGGCGCTGTTCCAGAAATCCCGGAATGAAAGCCCGTTTGACGTGCACCAGTCGGAACAGCCGGAAAGATACCCGAGCACGTTCTCAGCCCATATGTATATCCGCTTGCAGTCGTAGCCATCCCGAGGCACGGGAATCCCCCAATCCAAATCCCGTGTGATTGCCCTGTCCCTGAGTCCTTCCCGGATATAGCGGGCGGTATTTTCAAAGGCATTTTTCCGCCACTCCGCATGTCCCGCCAGATAGTCGGCCAGCTCCCGCTGAAAATGGGACAGCAGCAAAAACAGCTGCCTGGATTCCCGGAACTCGGGCACATGGCCGCAGATGGCGCACACGGGGAATTCAATCGTCTCCGGCTCCGTCACGGTTCCGCAAGCCTCGCACTGGTCGCCCCTTGCCGCCTGTCCGCACACCGGACACTTCCCTGTCACATACCGGTCGGCCAGAAACCGGCTGCAATGCGGGCACCATGCCTGGAGCACGATCCGTTCCTCCACATGCCCGCCCCGATACAGCGATTTGTGAAAGGCTGTGACAAAATCCTTATGAACCGGAGCGGATGTTTTTCCGTAGGAATCGTAGCTGAATCGATACGCAGAAAAGCAGTCCACGAAAGATTCATGCCACTGTTTACTGATGGTTTCCGGGGATACCCCCTCCAGGCGGGCCTTGATGGATACCGGCGTTCCATGGCAGTCGCTGCCCGAAACATAGCATACCTTGTTTCCGATGGCCCTGTGATGGCGGGCCAGAACATCCCCCGGCAGCAATGCGGCGATATGTCCGATGTGAAGGGCTCCGTTTGCATAAGGCCAGGCGCCCCCGATGACAACATTCATCTTGCTTTCCTCCTTCTGGATACATGCGGTGAATCAGGTTTTCAGGTTCTCGCCGCGCAATTCCGACCATCGTCGCAATGCGCATTCCAGGATTCCGATCTGCGGTCCGGCGCTTTCCGGAATTGCAAGACATAAGTCGCAGGAAACAACAAAAAGACCCTCCTCTCCGAAAACCAAGTTTTCGGGGACGAGAGCCATGCTCCGCGATACCACCCCAATTCACCCATGCCTCACGGCAGGAGCCTCGTCAGGTACTGGCGGGAAATGATCCGCTGCATACCTTGCCGCTTTTACGGGCGGACCCCGTCGCAGCCTTCGGCACTTGCCGTCGGTGCGCAGCTCCGGAACCATTTTCAACGTGTCCGACATCGCCCTTTCTCACCATCCGGGCTCTCTGGAGATGTGTCCTGCGTTTACTCTTTCCTTCATCGCCTTTGCTGTTCAGTTGCCGCAGAGCGTCTTTACAGAAAACGCTGCTACGTATACCTTGCGGTTCCTCTCATGATAAACCCAACTGTAAAAAAGCGCAAGATCTCCTGCAGAATCTTCCGGCAC
>JFJP01038425.1_pt1 | contig 17604 bp, 17 predicted proteins | sample 431651 | NCBI WGS metagenome assembly JFJP01 (sample SAMN02602958, study PRJNA72255) | Microbial mat metagenome, whole genome shotgun sequencing project. | biome: fresh water; feature: sink hole; material: water; isolation source: purple microbial (photo- and chemosynthetic) mats found in...
TCAATATCTCACCAAGATATTTTCAAAGATTACCGTATATTAGGTTCTTTCGATATTTCGGAATCCAAATCAGATGATACTTGCAGTCCCAATTCTAAAATTATATCAAGGTTTCAAGAGCTGTGTATTCAAGGTTAAATGCATCTGCAACCGGTTTGCAGACAAGCTTTTCTCCAACATAATTGATTCCTTTTGCAAACCCCTTGTCTTCACAAACATTTTTCCAGCCGTTATCGGCTATTTTTAATGCATATGGCAGTGTAGCATTAGTCAGCGCCATTGTGGATGTTAATGGAACAGCTCCTGGCATATTGGCAACACTATAGTGGATAACTCCGTCAATTTCATATATGGGATCACTGTGTGTTGTCGGTCTGGATGTTTCAAAACATCCGCCCTGATCAATGGCAACATCAACGATGACAGATCCTTTTTGCATAGTTTGTAGCATGTCCCGGGTTATCAATTTAGGAGCTTTTGCACCAGCAACAAGTACTGCTCCGATTACCAGATCCGATTTTTTTACAAGTTCCCTGATTAATGCCGGAGATGACATTAATGACTGGCAATTGGCCGGCATAATTTCAGAAAGATACCGCAGTCGATCAATATTCATATCCAGAATGGTTACATTGGCACCCATTCCACAGGCGACCTTAGCCGCATGGATGCCGACCACTCCACCTCCGATTACCAGAACATTTGCAGATGGAGTACCGGTTACACCACCCAGAAGCAACCCTCTTCCACCAAAAGTCCTTTCAAGATATTTTGCTCCTTGTTGGGCAGCCAATCTTCCAGCGACTTCGCTCATGGGAGCAAGCAAAGCTAATCCACCTTTGCGGTCCTCAATGGTTTCATAGGCTATGCCAATTGAGCCTGTTTTTAAAAGAGCAAGGGTGAGATCTTTATCCGCGGCCAGATGAAGATATGTAAAAATGACCTGCCCTTTTTTTATCATGGCGAATTCTGATGATTGAGGTTCTTTTACATGCATAACCATAGCGGAAATATCATAAACTTCCTTCGCTGTATCAAGGATCATTGCGCCCGCTTCAATATACTGCTTATCTTCAAAACCGGAACCGATACCGGCATTTTTTTCAACATAAACCGTATGGCCTTTTCCTCTCATCATATCAACACCGGATGGGGTCATACATACACGATTTTCCTGCGGTTTGATTTCTTTAAGAATTCCTACAATCATAGCCTTTGCTCCTTGATTAAGTGGTGTAAAGATATATAAAACCAACTGATTCTTTTTTAAGCTTAATAAAAGTATTTAGCAAATATCTTGCCACAGACAAATTTATATCAATAAATTATATAAGTATCCAAAATTATAAAAATTACATATATTTTTTTAACTATGAAAAAAAATTACAGGAAAAGTTGTTCATATAAAATGGAAATTAAATAAACCGACATTTAAAAATATCCGTATTTTCAAACAAAAAAAACGGTAATAAACCAGACCAGTGGTTTAAAAAAATTCCAATTTTTCCTTTGATTGAACCGACATACCGTATCACCCTTTTTTCTGTTTAAAATAAACATCAACAAGATCTTGAGCCAGCCCGATATATGTTTCAGGGGTTAAGTTTTTCATACGGGTTTTAAAATTTTCAGGTACTTTTTCAAGACCATCAACAAAACCATGGAGATCTTCTTTAGTTATTTTCTGCCCACGAGTCAGGTCTTTAAGCCTTTCATATGGATTTTTTTCACCAAACACCCGCATGGCTGTCTGAAATGGCTCTGCAAGAAGCTCAGGGTTATTGGCAAGATCCTTTTGTATCATATTTTTATCCAGTTCAACCTTGCTTAATCCCTTTAATGTATTTTTTACACCAATAACAAAATACCCAAAAACCGAGCCAAGGCTCCTTAAAACCGTACTATCACTCAGGTCCCTTTGAAATCTTGACTTCTGAAGCTTGACCGCGAGATGCTCCATCAATGATATGGCCATCCCCATATTACCCTCGCTGTTTTCAAAATCAATAGGATTTACCTTATGGGGCATGGTGGATGAACCTGTCTCGCCTTTCGTGATTCTCTGTCTGAAATACCCAAGACTGATGTATCCCCACATATCCCGGTTAAAATCAATTATAATTGCCGCTACTCTGACCATGGCTTGCAAAATATAAGCGATAGAATGATTAGGATTGACCTGGGTTGTAAAAAGAATCGGTTCAAGCTGTAAATGGTTGGACATAAATCGTTGTGAAGCTTCAATCCAGTCAATTTCCGGATATACAAAATGATGTGCATTATAATTGCCTGTGGCACCGTTCATCTTTGCCTGGATTTGTTTTTGATCTATAATATCGGCTTCCTGCCTGATTCTCCAGGCAAAATTGATGAATTCTTTCCCGACTGTTGTGGGAGTCGCCGGCTGTCCATGGGTTCTTGACATCATGGGAACCGATTTATACTGCAACGCCTTTTGTTCCAGATCAGAAATGAGTTGTCTCAGCAAAATAACCGTTTCAGTTTTTCCTTTTTTAAGCATTAGTGCATAAGATGTATTATTGATATCATCTGATGTACATGCAAAATGAATCCATTCCTTAATTTCCGAAAGTCCGATCTCATCAAGTTTATCCTTGATAAAATATTCAACTGCCTTTACGTCATGATTTGTTTTCTTTTCGATTGCTTTAACCTTATGAGCATCCTCAGTGTTAAATTGTTCTGCGATCTGATTGAGCTTCTCAATATAAAAATTTTCAGCCTTAAAAAGCTTCAAGTCGGTTAATACAAATTTGAGCCATTCAATTTCGACAAACACTCGATGTTTGATTAATCCATATTCAGAAAATATTTCAGCCATTTCGACTATTAAGGCTGCATATCTGCCATCCAGGGCCGTCAGCGAGGTTATCATTGTTTCCTGCTCCGTCATTAAAATAAATCCGTTAGAATTATCTGAGTTTTTGAAAAAAAATGAAATATCTTTCATTATCTTATATTTTGTTTTATTAGCAGACAATCTGAAAATTAACAATCCAAAACAAACCCAGCGATTATGGATCGTCGAGAAAACATCACCCTTTTTTATCTGACAATCCTTGATTCCGGCTCGATAAAAATGTAAAAGATCATACATAAAAAAACAGACCCCAAAAGGAGACCCATAAATTGGTATTCAACCTGTTTAAAAAAAAAGATACTGAAAAAAAAGAGCCTGGAACAGGAATCTTAACAAAACTGAAAAACGGCTTGTCAAAAACAAGACAACTGCTGACAACGGATATAAATAAACTTTTTGTATCCGGCAAAGCAATAGATGACACTCTTTTTGAAGAACTGGAAGAATTATTGATCACATCAGACCTTGGAATGGACGCTACCATGGAAATGATGAGGCGGATCAGAAAAAAAGCAAAAAAACTATCCACTGCAGATGAACTAAAACAGGTACTCAAAGATGAATTAATCGCCTTGTTCCCTGTCAGTTTAGAATCCTCGGAAACCCTTCCTTTAAAAAAACCCCATGTCATTATGGTTGTGGGTGTCAATGGAACCGGAAAAACCACAACTCTTGGAAAACTTGCCATGAAATTCACTTCTGAGGGAAAAAAAGTCCTCATTGCCGCAGCGGACACATTCAGGGCTGCTGCTGTTGAACAGCTTGAAATCTGGGCCGATAGGGCTAATGCCGGTATTGTCAAACATAAGGAAGGGGCCGATCCTGCTGCTGTTGCCTATGACTGCATGGAAGCCGCCATCGCAAGAGGTATTGATATTGTTCTCATTGATACGGCAGGTAGGCTTCACACACAGAAGAACCTGATGGAAGAACTCAAAAAGATTAAACGGTCGATCCAAAAAAAAATTGCCGATGCTCCCCATGATGTCCTGATGATTCTGGATGCAACAACCGGGCAGAATGCCATTTCCCAGGCCAAACTTTTCAATGAAGCAGTGGAGATTACCCAGATTGCCCTGACTAAGCTTGATGGAACAGCAAAGGGCGGTATTGTTGCTGCTGTATCGGGCAACATGAAACTGCCCATCCGATATATCGGTGTCGGAGAAAAGATTGATGACCTTCAGGATTTTAATCCAACCCTTTTTATTAATGCCTTATTTGATTAATGATATCATTAGAATTTTTTGCCATATTTGGAGTTGAAAACTATTTGGGATTTATTGCATCGGCCATTATACTGAATCTCACACCCGGTATTGATACGATTTATATATTGACCCGAAGCATTACCCATGGGAAAAGGGCAGGACTTGTATCTGTGGCCGGGATTATGTCCGGCTGTATTGTCCATGTCCTGTGTGCAGCTTTTGGACTATCCCTTATTTTATCCACTTCAGTTCTTGTTTTTTCTCTTATCAAATGGGCGGGTGCAGGATATCTGATCTATCTTGGGATCAGGATGCTTTTCAGCAAACAATCTTCCTTTGACTCTCTTCTGATTTCGGACGCTTCCCCGGATCTGTTTAAAATTTACAAACAAGGTGTACTTACAAATGTCCTGAACCCCAAAGTAGGGCTTTTCTTTCTTTCATTTCTTCCCCAATTTATCAATCCGAATCAGACTTACGGAGCGATTCCGTTTCTGATTCTGGGAATGACCTTTCTTGTAACCGGAACTCTCTGGTGTCTTGTTTTAACACTGACGGCTGCTCTCATGACAAAGACCTTAGGACGGAATCCAATGGCAGGAACCCTGCTGCAAAAAATCTCCGGGCTTATTTTTATCGGATTCGGATTAAAACTTGCTTTTGATAAGCAATAGTTCATAATTAATTGTAATTTTCATCCACTATTTCATGGAGTTGTCTTATGGGTAAGCATATTACGATTTCCATCAACCACTGGCTATAGGTGATAAAATGAAACTTTCCCGCAAAGAAATCCAGGCCCTGTTAAAAGATTGGTATCGGGCATGGGAAAAACATGACCTGGATAAAGTCATGTCGCTTTTTCATGAAGATATTTTTTTTGAGAACTGGACCGGGGCCTATGTAAAAGGCCGGGAGGCCCTGCGAAACGCCTGGACCCCATGGTTTAAAAACCATGGCGATTTCAGATTCCTTGAATCTGAAACCTTTATTGATGAAAAGCTTCAAAAGGCTCTTTACAGGTGGATTCTTGAATGGCCTTCAACCGAGCCGGGCTTTGAAGAAAAACCGGAAATCAGAAAAGGCGTTGATGTCATCCATTTCAAGGACGGCAAAATTATTACTAAATTGACCTATACAAAGACAACCATTGAGATTGACAATAAAAGACTTTCTTTGCATTTCTCGCCAGGTCGACAAAAAGGATAATTTGAGTCTCTGAAAAAATGCTATTCTCTGCTGAACATGCCGGTCATCTGATCCAGAAGTCCGTCAGGGATGATATTCAACTTTTTAAAGCTGTCCGGTGTAAAAAGAACAAACTCACCTGTACTGACGGTACACAATTCACCCTTTTCATTATAAATCTCTCCTGAGAGCAAGGCATTCCTCTGATCTGTGCGTTCTTTGATAAATCCGAACGCTTCAAGCTTTGTGCCTGTGAAGACGGGTTTTAAAAACGTCGTTGTCATACTTCTCGTCAGAATAAACCGTTTTGTAAGATATATGGCAGCCCAGGCCATGATCTCGTCGCATATGGTGGACAATACTCCGCCGTGAACAATATTGCTCCAGCCTCTCAAGTGATCCGGCACGGTGACAAAGGATCGAAGCTTTTCCCCATTGGTCTCAAAGGTCATCTGAAGCCCATGATGGTTATTGGGACCACACCCGAAGCAGTCCATATCTATATTGGGAATTTTATCCCATTTATTTGTTTTCATTAGACTTGTTAAACTTCTTTCATCTTTACCAAAAATTCGCTTTCATCCAATATCCTGACACCTGCTTTTTTTGCTTTATCAAGCTTGCTTCCGGCATCTGTTCCTGCGATAAGAAAATCGGTTTTTGAGCTGACGCTTGATGTGACAACGGCACCTGACTTCCCGAGTAAGCGTTCTGCTTCACTGCGAGCCATGGACGCCAATGTGCCGGTCAAAACAACCCGTTTCTGATGAAAGGGATTGTCCTGGGTTTCAATGGGAAGCAATTCATCCTTTTTTATCTCAACCCCTGAATTCAATAATTGCCTGATAATGGTTTTATTTTCCTCGTTGGAAAAAAAGCTATACACCCCAGATGCTGTTTCAGGGCCGATTCCATGGATGCTTTCAAAATCTGCCATAGAGGCTACCATGATATCATCAAGGGATGAGAATCGCTGTGAAATCAATCTGGCTGAGTTTTCACCGGTATGCTCAATTCCAAGCGCATAAAGAAAGCGTGGCAGAGTAATCTTTTTTGACTTTTCAATGGCTTCTGTCAGGTTGGCGGCTGATTTTTCAGCCTGCCTTTCAAGACCGGAAAGTTTTTCTTTTTCAAGGGTAAATACATCAAAAAAAGATCGGATCATGCCTTCATCCACCAACTGATCCACAATTTTTCTTCCAAGCCCTTCTATGTCAAAGGCTTTTTTAGAGACAAAATGCCTGATTCTTTCTTTCAACTGGGCCTGACAGGATGCATTGACGCACCTATTAATATAGGAACGATCCAGTTTGAATTTTTCAATTTTACTGTGGCAGACAGGACATTGCTCAGGCATTTCAAAAGGAATTTCCGTTCCTTTTCTTTCATCTTCAAAAATCTTTACAATTTTTGGGATGACGTCCCCGGCTCTCATCACAAGGACTTTATCCCCTATTCGAATGTCTTTTCTTCGAATTTCATCTTCATTGTGAAGGGTTGCCCGTGAGACCATGACACCGCCGATATTAACGCTTTCAAGTACGGCCACCGGCGTTAAAACACCGGTGCGGCCAACCTGGACAACAATATCTTTAATCGTGGTGGTATTCTGCATGGCCAGAAATTTATAGGCAATTGCCCATCTTGGACTTTTGATTTTCTCACCCAATTGTCGCTGAATTTCAATTTCATCGACCTTGATGACCATTCCGTCAATTTCATAGGGAAGCTCTTCTCTTTGAGCCTCAAGATCTTTGTAAGCAGACAACACCTTGTCAATGGCTAATCCTGCTCTGATATTGGGATTTACCGGTAATCCAAACTCTTTAAGAATCTCAAGCAGCATAGAATGACTCTTGAACTCAAGACCCTGAACAAGTCCTGTTCCATATACAAAAATATCAAGTGGCCTTTTAGCCGTAACTTTTGAGTCCAGTTGCCTCAAAGATCCAGCAGCAGCATTCCTTGGATTTGCGAAAATACTTTCCTGGTTATCAAGTCGGGTTTTATTCAATTTTTTAAAATCAGCTTTTTTAATAATGACTTCGCCCCTTACTTCTAACAGCTCCGGGGCTTTCAATCGGTCCTCTTTTAATCTTAAGGGAACCGATCCTATGGTTCTGACATTCTGAGTGATCACTTCTCCTGTGACCCCGTCTCCCCGGGTAGCTGCCCGGACAAGGGTTCCGTTTTCATATCTTAATTCCACAGCAACACCATCGAGCTTGGGTTCGGCAATATAGGTGACGGTCTCCTCCTGCCCGATAAGCCGGAGGATTCTCTTATGAAATTCAAGAACATCCTGATCGTTAAAGGCATTATCAAGACTGAGCATGGGGACTGAATGAACCGCTTTTTCAAAAGAATCCAGAGGTGGTGCCCCCACTCTTTTCGTGGGTGAATCCGGCGAAGATAATTCAGAGAACTCTTCTTCGATCTCAATGAGCCTTTTAAGCATCTTGTCATATTCAATATCAGAGATAACAGGGTCATCCTGTGCATGATACCGGTAACTGTGCTCGGTCAATTCCCTTTGAAGGCTCAAGGCTTCTTTTCGTATTTCTTCATTCATTTTCACACAATTTCTTCATAAAACTAATAATTGCTTCACATGAAATTTTTCTTGCCTGTTTAAACTTTTTGTTCCTGAATCCAGGGTCCCAAGTCCTGGACGCAACACTGTCTGAAACAATCAGAAGAGCTGCTATACTGACTTTTCGATACTCTGCAACGGAAAAAAGAGCAGCGCATTCCATTTCAACTGCTGACGCACCAAGACTCCGGAAAAAATCCACTTTTTTTTTGGTTTCCCTGTAGATAGCGTCTGTCGTCCAGATTGCGCCTTTTCCATGAGTGATCCCTGAAGACGTAAGATGCTCAGACAATTGCTCGATCAATCCCAAATCCGGAGTTGACACCGGTAATTCAAGATCCAGATGTTTATAGTCCTTAGAGGTTCCTTCATCCACAATGGCCTTGGAAGGCAGAAAAATATCGCCGACATTCAACTCGTCCGTAACAGCACCGCACCATCCCACAACTATAATTTTTTCGGCCCCTCTGGCAATCAAGGATTCAAGCAGCATCACCGCATAGGGGGCCCCAATGAATGGCCCGGCAACAGACGTACCCTTATCACAGTTAAGCTGTGTGATAAGGGTACTGTTAAAAAACGGTACACGCACAGGATTGTCCGTGGCAGCGATTATGAGCCTCATATCCGGCTCGCAGCTCACCAGTAATGCCACAGGGCCGATATCCGGGACCTGCCTTGAACCCAGGGGAGGAATGATGGATTCGTTACTGAGGTCCGACCAGGTCGGATAATTCATCCTTTACCTCATCAATAATCTCATGCAGCCACATGACGTCTTCAACGGATAGCCTTCCTGCTTTTGCCGGGGCCCTTTCTGATCCATCCTTTTTTTTCAGCATCCTGGGGCCAAGCTGAAGTTTTGGCTCCCCATCGCCATATTGATAAATTGAAACCAGGAGTCCGGTTTCTTCATTTTTCCATTCCTTTAATTTTCTATCCTTGTCAGGATCATATCCAGCCATAGGTTTATTCCTTTCTTAAATCTATAATATCTATATCATTGAAAAATCCGCAATACCCTTGAATAATCCTGAAACAGAAGATAACAGGGCGATTCTGTTCTTCCGGATTCGTTCATCTTCCGCCATGACCATTACACCCACAAAAAATGCATCCACTGCGGGCCTCAGCGTGGCAATGGCAGAAAGCGCATAGTCATAATTGCCTTCCTTGATCAAAATCTCCACTTTTTGCCGGACTTCATTGACAGCTTTATGCAAAGTGCCTTCAGAAAGATCCTGAAAAAGAGTTTCATCAACAGATATCTCTATTGAAACATCTGACTTCTTGATAATATTTTCCACCCGTTTAAATGTAATGGAAAGCGGTTCAAAATCGGGTTCTTTTCTTAATGAATCAAGGGCCTTCACTCTTGAAACAACATCTGGAATATTATCAAAAGATGCCCATAATGCGGAATTGACCGCTTCCTTTGAAAATCCCATATCTGTTAAAATATTAATCATCCTGTTTTGCAGGAACTCTTTGACCTTAAGGGCTGTCTCCTGCTTTTGAAGCGAATCGGCCACAAAGGGTTCAAGGCCTTTTTCAATCATGGACAAAAGGGAAAAAACCAGATTTTCTTCGATCATGATCTGGATAATACCGATGCCTTGCCGCCTTAACGCATAAGGATCAGCACCGCCGGTGGGAATGAGATCGACGCTGAAGCACCCGCAGAGGGTATCAAGTTTATCTGCAATGGCAAGAAGGGAAGCGCAGGGATTTTCAGGCAATTTCCCACCCGAATAAACCGGTCTGTAATGCTGTTCAATGGCATGGGCAATATCTTTTTTTTCTCCTGCTTTGAGAGCATAGGCCCTGCCGATAATTCCCTGGAGTTTTGTAAATTCAATCACCACATGACTGACGAGATCTGCCTTGCAAAGGCTTGCCGCCCTTGCAACATCCTGGGCTAAAATTTCCTTGCCCTCGTAGGATGATATCCCGGCCAGATATCCTGCCAGCTTGCCGATTCTGAGTGTCTTTTCATATACTGTTCCCAGTTTTTCATGGAAAGTGACGGACTTTAGCTTTTCAGCAAACTCATCCAATGAAGACTGAAGATCTGTTCTGTAGAAAAACTTTGCATCGGAAAGCCTTGCCCGCAAAACCTTTTCATGGCCCTTTGCCACAAGTTTCATATCTTTTGCCCGGGTGTTGTTAACTGCTATGAATTTGGGCAAAAGTTTACCTTTCTCATCAATCAGGGCAAAATATTTCTGATGCTCTCTCATGGCCGTAATCAAAACCTCATCCGGCACTTCAAGAAATTGTTCATCAAAGGTACCGACAACCGGGAACGGTGATTCCACAAGGTTTGTTACCGTATTGACAAGTTCTTCATCCTCAAGAATCTTAGCATGATGATCCTTCGCACAGGATTTAATGGCCTTGACCAGTTCAGCCTTTCTTTTTTCAATACCCGGAATGACTCCGGCAGCTTCAGCAACTTCAACGTATTTTTCAGCCGAAGTCACCTTGTATTTACCGGGCGACATGAATGGATGTCCAAAAATATAAGATGAGGATTTTATATTCCCCACCTTGAATTCAAGGATTTTTTCTCCCAGAAGCCCGACAAGGGAAATAATGGGTCTTGCAAAACTGATGGAAAGATCACCCCACCTCATGCTTTTGGGAAATGGAATGGACAGAATCTCCTTTGGCAGAAGACTTTCGAGGATCAGGACTGCGGATTCACATTTTTCTTCGATCACTGCGGTCAGGTATCTTCCCTTGGGGGTATCTTCAACCCTGATATCCTTAAGATCCACTTCGGCCTTAGACGCAAATTTTTCTGCAGCAAGCGTAGGTTTTCCATTTTCATCAAACCCCACTTTTTCCGGTGGGCCGGTAATGGTTGAGATATTTGTCATCTGCATATCCCCGACAGCTTCAATCATCAATGCCAGGCGCCGGGGAGTGCCGAAAACTTGTGCCTCCCCATGTTCAATCCTGTTTTTGTCCAAGGTAAGAAGAATATTATCCTTAAAGGCATTCAGCGCCGGGGTGATATAGCCGGCCGGTATCTCTTCGCATCCGATTTCAATTAAAAGCGTGTTCATCTTATTTTTTCCCTCCCCTTTTCAAAAGCGGATGCCCCATGGCTTCTCTCTGGGCCACATAGGCACTGGCGCAGGCCCTTGCAATATCCCTGATCCGTTTGATATAGCCAGTACGTTCCGTGACGCTGATGGCGCCTCTTGCATCCAGAAGATTAAAGGTGTGAGAGCATTTCAGGCAAAATTCATAGGCCGGAATCACAAGCCCTTGCTTGATAATCCGATGGGCTTCCGCCTCATATTTTTTAAAGAGGTCAAAGAGAAGATCCACATCGGCTATTTCAAAATTATAGGTGGACTGTTCCACTTCCTGCTGGTGATAGACATCCCGATACGTGATCTCATTATTCCACTTCAGATCAAATACATTGTCCACGCCCTGGAGATACATGCAGATTCGTTCAAGGCCATAGGTAAGCTCAACAGAAACGGGTTTGACTTCCATGCTGCCGGTCATCTGGAAATATGTGAACTGAGTAACTTCCATGCCATCCAGCCAGACTTCCCATCCAAGCCCTGAAGCACCAAGAGTCGGCGATTCCCAGTCATCCTCCACAAACCGGATATCATGTTCAAGGGGATCAACACCAAGGATTCTCATGGAATCAAGATATAACTGCTGAACATCCGGCGGAGAAGGTTTCAGGATGACCTGGTACTGATAATAATGCTGAAGCCGGTTCGGATTTTCTCCATAACGGCCGTCGGTGGGTCGTCTTGACGGCTGCACATAGGCAACTTTCCATGGTTCCGGTCCAAGGGCCCGTAAAAGTGTTGTCGGATGAAAGGTTCCCGCCCCCACTTCCATGTCATAGGACTGGATGAGAACACATCCCTTCTGTGCCCAGTAATTGTTCAGATTTAATACTACATCTTGAAAATTCATTTTGCTCCACTTCTTCAATAATTATTGATGATCAATGTATAATGATACCTTTATTATCAATTTTTGTTTCAAGAATTCCTGCACCTTCAACCTTTGCAAGAATATTCTGCCACTTTCGTTTCAACAGATCTATCGCTTCTATCTCACCCAAGGCCCAGAGACATCCGCCGCCCCCTGCTCCAGTAAATCTTGTACCACAATTGCAGTCGATAGCACTCTCAAACAATATTTTCCCGGTATTGTCAAGCACATCAGGTGTCATCTCAAGTCTTAATTTAGTCTCTTGATTCATAAGATCCGCCGCCTGCCTGTAATTTCTTACTTTTACACGCAATGAAAATTCTTTTGTCAAATCGACAATTTTTTCAAACACCTGCCTTGTTTCACCCTGAAGGAATGAGTCAACCCATTGTTTGTTAATATCCCTTGAAACATGTGGAATTCCGCAATAGGCCACAAGAATATGTGAATTAAAGGTCTCAATATCGACATCATATTCAAAGATTTTTTTTTGTCTGAATAATGGCCCGGTTCTTCCCATCTTCCAGATCCATTGATTCACGCCTCCAAAGGCTGCTGCAAGCTGGTCCTGCATTCCGCAGGGAACGCCTGCGACTCCTGCTTCAATATAATGGGCAATCCAGGCCATCTGTGAAGGATCAATTTTTTTATCCATCAAGTGATAAAACGCTGAGACAATGGCCACAGCAGCAGCAGATGATCCGCCAAGAGCGCTTCTGGGAGGCGAGGTGGATTCAATGTGAATGTGAACACCATTGGCATCAAAATATTTTGCCACGGCAAACATGAGCCCCATAGGGTGATGAAAGGGGGCTTCATCTTTTTTGAAAACTGCGGTTTCAAATCCTTTTGAAGATACCTTGACAACTCCTTTTTGCCAGGAAGAAAGTGTGACCCGTGTTCTGAGATCAAGGGCAATATTAAAGGTGCTGGGAGACAGCGACATCAGGGGAAGATAAAAGGTACTGATGTCCAGAGTGCCCCCGAGATCCACCCTGCAGGGGACCGATACCTGTATGGGTTTTTCTTTAAGTTTTTTTTCAAAATTCATTTTTTTCCTGCCTCAAGCGTTTAAGAAACTGAAGGCTTTTAAATTCCCTTCCCATATGAAACGGGATAAAGGATTCCAGAAGGCTCTCCCCTTCTTTTAGTGCAAATCCTGAAAATTTAATTCTATCCACCCGGTTGATATCATTTTTATTGATCCAGAAAAGCTGTTTTAACGTCCCCTTGCTGACCGTCTTGCCATGTTTTGACTCTCCTTTGATACACTTTTTGCAAATGATCCGGCCTTCTTTAAAATCAAACAGCACCTTATTCTGCTCGATCCTGTCAACAGGAGTTTTGCAGCAGCCACAGTATTCAATATTGGGCTCAAATCCGGACAATCCCATAAAACGGATCTGAAAAAGAAGATGGATCACTTCTCCTGATATGATCCCAGCATTAAGCGCATCAAGGGAAAAAAAAAGAAGGTCATAGAGCTCTGTCTGGGGTTTTTCTTCCTCCAGCCAGAAATGGATCAGTTCCACCCAGAAACCGGCATAGGTGGTTTTGAACACATCGTATCGTATATTTCCGAACCCGTCCTCGAGATCAGCTTGCAGAAGAATTGTCAGTCCATCTTTTTTCTTTTTTGGATAGGTGCAGTGAATATGGTTGACAGAAAAAAGATCCAATGCGCCGGTAAACCGTTTGACACTCTTTTTTGCATTTTTTGCAATAACTGAAATCTTTCCCTTTGATTTTGTCAGAAAGCTAATGATGAAATCATGGTCTCCGTATTCGATTTTCCTTAATAATATGGCATCTGTGCTGAAACCCGGCATATTCAGATATTGACAAACCCGTGGATCAAAGCAAGATTTTAATGTGTGCTTTCTTCTTCAATGACTCAAGCCAGGTCTCAAATTTTTCCTTTACTTGCTCTTGATACAGGCTTTCCTGAATTTCATCCCGTACCTGTTCAAAAGTTTTACTGTTCCCCTGTTCAATTTCAACTGCATAAAAAATCTGGAAACCCTGGGGTGTTTGAATAATGTCAGTATATTCATCTTTTTTCAATAAAGAGATACTGTCCTTGATCCCTGCTGAAAAACTAGCGACGTCAAAGGCTCCAAGATCTCCGCCGTCCGATGCATTGGGTGCCATAGAATATTGTTTTGCAAGCGCTGAAAAATCCTCTTTGCCGTCAAGTTTCTTTTTAACCTCATCTATTTTACCTTTATCTTTCATGAGGATATTCTTTAAATGGTATTTCTTGTTGGTTGTATATTTTTCAGCGTTGGTTTCATATTGTTTTTTTATCTCAACTTCCGTGATAACCACTTTTGATTTTACAGCATAATTAATCAGCCGGGCCTGTAAAATCTGTTTTTTCAGGGAGTCGCGGTATTCCTTAAATGTCAATCCTTCCTGTTCAAGGGCTTTTTCCAGGGCTTCCTTACTCAAGGATCTGATTTTTTTCACATTTTCAATAGCACCGTCAACTTCAGCTTCAGAAACTTCAATATTATATTTCTTGGCTTCCTGTTGGGTCAGGGATTGGTCTATCAATGAGTTCAGCATTTTAGTATTTAATTCATCAATGAGTGCCTTTATCTTTACATCGGAATTTTCAGGGGATTCAATATTTTTTCTATACCGGTCTGTTTCTTTATTCAATTGCGCGAAAGTAATGATATCACTGTTCACAATGGCCACAATCCGGTCGACAGTCTCTGCCGACAAAGTTGAGCAAATGCTTAACCCAATCAGAATGAAAGAATATAAAAGCCATTTAGTCATTTTTTTCATTTTTACTTCCCCCGTTTCCTTCAATATCAATTAATAAAGACCTAAGCTTTTCCCAATTGATTTCAATCGGATATTTCAACTCAAGCTCTTTGAGCCATGCTTCATAAACATCCTCTGTCTTTTGTATGCGAAGCACTGAAATCAGTTCGTTTTCATCAATTGTTTTTTTTGATTCTTTGTTTTTCTTTTTTGGACCCTGAGTCTCTTCCATATTATATTTACGATAGAACTCAACTATTTCATCGGATGTAACTTCAATCTTGCTTCTGATTTCCTGATCAACAAGTTTATCAATCATCAGATTTGTCTTTAGTCGTTTTTTCCATAAAGGATAGGATACGGCATTTTCCAGTAGCATCTTTTCAAAACCGTTCTCAGGATAATCCTTTTTAAACTCATTTTCTGCAGCTTCAACCTCTATTTGCGTAATATTCACACCAAGATCAATGGCTGCACTGAGAAGAAGACTCTCTTCAGAAAGCATATTTACAAGGTGAATTACCATTTCATTGTATTCTTCTGGATTGTCACTGATATTATATGGATAGGCTGCTTTTTTCAGATCCAGCTCGTCAGCGAAATCCGATTCTGAAAGGCTGATCAAAGGGGTTTTTAAAATAAACACTACTGGTTTTTCATTTTCAGGCTCGCTGCAACTCAGCAGACAACAGAACACAAACAAAAGTAGAATCAAAAAAAAACTATCTCTTTTAATCTGAACCATTAAACTTTGCCCCAAATGATATTTACTTATTGGAAACAACCGGTTTCCAAAAAAGTTTTTTAGTTTAGCATCGGATAAAACTTTGTGCAAGATAATTCAAGTAATGGTATTTTGACATAACATATTGAAATCGATGGACAATATAACATACTGTGAAATGCCTATGATTATCTTTATTGAAAAATATGTTGAGAGCGATTACTGTATGCGTTGTATTTTTAAACGTGCTGAAAAGGACAAAAAGGATGGAATCAAAAAATGACGTAATTATCGTGGGCGGTGGGATTATTGGTCTTGCCTGTGCCCATTATCTCTTAAAAGAGAATGCGTCTGTCAGAATCATTGAAAAAGATGTCATCGGCTCCGGCGCCTCCCATGGAAACTGCGGTCTGCTTCACTTTTCCGGAATACTTCCCCTGTGTGCACCGGGTATTGTACGGCATGAAATATACAGGGCCATTTGCGGCACTTCCCCGCTTTACATCAAACCCGGTCTGGACATAGATCGTTTTTTATGGCTGATAAAATTTGCATCACATTGCAACAAATCCCATGTGAGCTATGCCACCAAGGCAAAGCATGAGCTTTTAAGATATTCAAAAAATCTTTATGCCCAGTTTTTCAAAGAAGCGTCATTATCCTGTGATTATGAAAAAAAAGGCCTCCTCCTTTTGTTCAGGGACCGACAATACTTTGAAAAATATGCCATCACGAATGCAAAACTGAAACAATACGATTTTGAAGCCCGGCCCCTTGATACCAAAGACGCACGAGCCATAGAGCCTTCCATTCACGAGGATGTGGTCGGTGCTTATTACAATGAACATGATGATCATGTCCGACCTGAAATACTGATCCAATCCTGGAAAAACCATCTGGTCAAAAAAGGACTGATCATTGAGGAAAAATGCAAGGTAACGAATTTTGAAACAGCGCATAACAAAATCAGAGCCGTTAAAACTGTAAAAGGTCGGTATCAGGCAGATCATTTTATTATCTCAACCGGAGCTTTTACGCCTGAGTTCAATAAACAGCTAAAACTTTCAATTCCGGTGCAGCCCGGAAAAGGATACAGCATTACCATGGAAAAACCGGACCGATCCTGTGAAATCCCCTGCCTCCTCTATGAAAAAAATATGGTGGTGACCCCATGGAAATCCGGTTACAGACTTGGTGGAACCATGGAATTTTCCGGATTTGATAAAACTCTGAATAAAAAGCGGCTGGCTCGCCTGCTCAATGGAGCCGGGGAATATCTTAACACATCCTTAGAGAATCCCATTCTTGAAGAATGGGCCGGATTTCGTCCCATGACATATGATGATCTGCCGATCATTGACCGATCTCCTGATACCAAGAATCTTTACATTGCTACCGGTCACGGCATGCTCGGACTGACAATGGCAACCGGAACAGGAAAGGCCATATCCGACATAATTACCAAAGGCAGCGCGCAGATCAGCCTTGCACCATTTTCGCTTGACAGATTTTAGAACTCGGGGGAAGAAGCTGTTTGATCGGATCATAAAAAATACTGGGGCTGGATAAACACAACTACAAGGAAAATAAAAAAGGAGGGTGCCTTCAGATCAGAAACCCTCCCTATAAAAATCTATTGAACAACTACATTGACTGCTGCAGGCCCTTTTTGTCCTTGTTCAATATCAAAGGTCACTTTATCGCCTTCATTCAGCGATCTGAAACCTGTTGATTGGATACCTGAATGGTGAACAAACACATCCGGCCCGTTTTCCTGCTCGATAAAACCAAACCCCTTTGAATCATTGAACCATTTTACTGTCCCATTTGCCATTGCGACTTTCTCCTTGCTTAAATTAATTTATTGTAGTTTCAAACTTCAGGTCCAGCCACTTTCACAGATGGGTTTTGCCTTTAGAACGAAACTCAAAAGCCTTCCTACAGAAGGTTTTTGTAGATATTTATTGAGTTTATTTTAAAAAAGCAAGACTTATTTTTAATACTTGAAATTTTTTACAGCCCCTGTTCATCAGCGATGTGACAGCTTACGACATGATTTTGGCCCATTCTCCGTTCTTCAGTGCCCCTGTTTCTGCACGCATCCGCAGCAAGCGGACAACGGGCTTGAAACTTGAAACTCTATCCAGTACCGAAACGATGAACGACAGCTCCCCCGTCACCAACTGGGCGTTGAACCACCGAATCATGATCAGGTAGTTATACAAGCCGGTTCAATTTCTATAAATCACAATTTCAC
>JFJP01038426.1_pt1 | contig 17603 bp, 16 predicted proteins | sample 431651 | NCBI WGS metagenome assembly JFJP01 (sample SAMN02602958, study PRJNA72255) | Microbial mat metagenome, whole genome shotgun sequencing project. | biome: fresh water; feature: sink hole; material: water; isolation source: purple microbial (photo- and chemosynthetic) mats found in...
TAGCAACCTTCAAAACTAGTGTAGTAACCTTCAAAACTAGTGTAGTAACCTTCAAAGGCAGTGTAGTAACCTTCAAAACTAGTGTAGTAACCTTCAAAACTAGTGTAGTAACCTTCAAAGGCAGTGTAGTAACCTTCAAAACTAGTGTAGTATGTATTTTCCTAAAACAGCTTGATAGATTTGATTTATTTAGACGTGTAAAAAAGGATATTTTTCTTTTCAGAGAGAAAGATAAACTATCAATTTTTATATATGAAATAAAATGACTAAATTTGCACTATCAGATTTATACAAAAACAAATGAGTAATAAAAAATTAATCCGGTTTGATTGGGCAATGAAAACCTTGCTCAGAGATAAAGCAAATTTCGATGTTTTAGAAGGTTTTTTGTGTGCGCTATTAGAAGACGATGACATCAAGATATTGAACATATTAGAAAGCGAAACCAACCAGAAAGACGAAGATGATAAGTTCATACGAGTAGATATGTTAATTCAAGATAGCCAAAATAGGAAAATCTATATCGAAATACAAAACACTCGTGAAACCGATTATCTGGAAAGTTTATTGTACTCAACTTCAAAGATAATAGTCGAAAATCAAAAGCTAGGAAACGATTTTTCAAACATAAGTAAGGTAATATCTATCAGCATATTGTATTTTAATTTAGGAATAGGCGAGGACTATATTTATTACGGAACTACTAATTTTAGAGGTTTAAATACAGGGGAACAGCTCAAAATGAAACAGCGCGAAGATGTATCCAATGCCTTTGCACCAAAATACAAAATGGTTGATAAAGAAATCTTTCCCGAATATTACTTAATAACCGTAGAGCGATATAAAAATATAATAACCAAACGAATCGACGAATGGATTTACATATTTAAAAACAACGAAGTAGCAGCAGGGTCGAGTTCAAAAAACATAGACAAAGCCGAACAAAAACTTGCCGAAATAAATATGCCAGAAGAAGATAGAAAACGTTACGAAAAATATTTAATAAATTTCATGCGCGATAAAGATGTTTTAAATACCGCAAGGGTAGAGGGCAGATTGCAAGGAAAAATAGAGGGAAAAATAGAAGTAGCTAGAAACCTTAAAAACAATGGAATAGATATTGAAACGATAATTAAATCAACTGGATTAACAAAAGAGCAGGTTGATAAATTATAAAACAAAAGAGCAATAAATAACTAGCAGGCTATTCTAAATGCACTTTGTTTTAAAGCAAAATGAACGAACCATTTAATTATTTTTCATTAAAAAATAATTATCTTTGCCAAAAATTCACAAACAACAATTTGGCATGAAAATAGTATTTGCAACCAACAATAGCAACAAACTGCGCGAAATCAATGAGATACTAGCGGGTAAAATAGAAATTATAGGCTTAAACCAAATTGGTTGCCACGAAGACATTCCCGAAGAAGAACCCACCATCGAAGGCAACGCACGAGCCAAAAGCCTCTATGTATATGAGCATTACAAACACAACTCTTTTGCCGACGACACAGGACTCGAAATAGAAGCTCTCGATGGCAGACCGGGTGTAATTTCGGCACGTTACGCTGGCGAAGGTAAGGATATGAAAGAAAACATCAAGAAAGTGTTGTCGGAAATGCTTGGAATAGAAAACCGCAAGGCTCGCTTTAAAACCGTTATTTCCTTACTAATCGATGGACACGAAACTCAATTTGAAGGCATTATAGAAGGAGAGATTTTAGACGGTGAAGTAGGAGAGGGCGGTTTTGGTTACGACCCTATTTTCAAGCCTTTTGGATACGAACAAACTTTTGCACAAATGCAACCCCAACTTAAAAACAAAATCAGCCACAGAGCAATAGCCATGAATAAATTAATTGATTTTTTGCAGAAAATTTAATTTATTCTACCTTTGCAAAAAAATAATAGTAAAGAACATGGTTGTTTACTAAAGCCCTTCAAGGGTTATAAACCCTTGAAGGGCTGTTTTTTACAAATTATATTTCAAAACAAAACAACATTGAAGCTAGAATCTTAAAATATTAATTGATAAAGATAGAAATAAATGTCAGAAGATATATTCAAAAAAATAATAGCCCACTCAAAAGAATACGGATTTATATTCCAATCGAGTGAAATATACGACGGACTTTCAGCCGTTTACGATTACGGACAAAACGGAAGTGAACTAAAAAACAACATCAAACGCTATTGGTGGGACGCTATGGTGCGTTTGAACGAAAACATTGTGGGCATTGATGCCGCAATTTTCATGCACCCAACTACTTGGAAAGCCTCTGGGCACGTTGGCGCATTCAACGACCCATTGATTGACAACAAAGACTCAAAAAAACGCTATCGTGCTGATGTTCTGATAGAAGAACATTTAGCTAAGATAGAAGCCAAAATAGATAAAGAAATAGAAAAAGCCCAAAAACGCTGGGGAGAAACCTTCAACGAAGTTGAATTTAGAAATACCAATGCACGTGTTTTGGAAAATCAAGCAAAGATAGACCAAATAAAAAAACGCTTCGTTGATGCTCTAAATGCCAACGATTTAGAGGAAGTGCGACAAGTAATTTTGGACAACGACATTGTGTGTGCCGTATCAGGTACAAAAAACTGGACAGAAGTGCGTCAGTTTAATTTAATGTTCGACACAAAGTTAGGTTCTGTTACCGACGAAGCCAATACTATTTATTTGCGTCCCGAAACAGCACAAGGTATTTTTGTAAATTACCTCAATGTGCAAAAAACCGGACGCATGAAGATTCCTTTCGGCATAGCACAAATAGGAAAAGCATTTAGAAACGAAATAGTTGCACGTCAATTTATTTTCCGTATGCGTGAGTTTGAGCAAATGGAAATGCAGTTTTTTGTGAAACCTGGCACCGAAATGCAGTGGTTTGAACAATGGAAGGAAACCCGCATCAAATGGCACAAAACACTTGGTTTGGGCAACGAAAATTATCGCTTCCACAATCACGACAAATTGGCTCATTATGCTAATGCTGCCACCGATATCGAATTCCGTTTTCCAATCGGTTTCAAAGAGTTAGAAGGAATTCACTCACGTACCGACTTCGATTTGACTCAGCATCAAGAATTTTCGGGCAAAAAATTACAATATTTTGATTCTATCGAGAATAAATCGTATGTGCCTTACGTAATCGAAACCTCAATAGGCTTAGATAGAATGTTTTTGGCAATACTTTCAAGCTCTTTCCAAGAAGAAGAAATTGCCAAAGAAGATGGCACAAAAGATTCTCGTGTTGTGTTGCGCATTCCGCCTGCACTTGCGCCCGTAAAACTAGCTATTTTCCCATTGGTAAAAAAAGACGGACTTCCCGAAAAAGCAATTGAAATTTTCAATACATTGAAGTACGATTTTAATTGTCAATACGAAGAAAAAGACACCATTGGCAAGCGTTATCGCCGCCAAGATGCCATTGGAACGCCTTATTGCATTACGATAGACCACGAAACTTTGACAGACAACAAAGTAACCATTCGCGACCGAGACACCATGCAGCAAGAACGTGTAGAAATTTCTAAACTTCACGAAATTCTCGACCGAAAAGTGAACATGAAATATTTATTGGAACAACTTTAGTTAATGATTAATCATTAATCGTTAATCGTTAAACATTAATCATTAAAAATGAAGCTATCGGTAATTGTAAGTACATACAATAGAGAACAATACTTGCCAAGTGCGCTAGAAAGCCTTGCCAAACAGAATTTTGATAAGCAATACTTTGAAATTCTATTGGTGAACAACAACAGCACCGATAGCACCGAATTTATTTGTACCGAGTTTGCAAAAAAGTACCCTGAAATAAATTTTCGCTATGTTATAGAATACAATCAAGGGCTTTCGTATGCACGAAACAGGGGAATTGAAGAGGCAAAAGGCGAAATAATTGTATTTATTGACGACGATGCCTTTGCTTTTGCAAATTACATTACCGAAATGAATCGTTTTTTTGTCGAAAACAAACAAATTATTGCAGGTGGAGGTCGAATTTATCCATATTGGGAGCGAAAACAACCCGTTTGGATGTCGAAATACCTTATGCCGCTAGTTTCAGTTATCGATTTAGGCGACGAAGTTCAATTGTTTAAAAACCGAAACTTTCCTATTGGAGCAAACATGGCTTTTCGTAGAACGGCTTTTGAAAAGTACGGAAATTTCAACGTAAATTTAGGGCGTGTGGGCAAAGGAATGCAAGGCGGCGAAGAAAAGGACATATTTTATCGTTTGCAAAATGCTGGTGAGCAAGTTGCTTATATTCCCAATGCCAAAGTGCATCATTTAGTTCCCGAAAAGCGTTTAACTTTTGATTTCATCAAGAAACAAGCAATAGATATAGGTAAAAGCGAAAAAATAAGAGCAAAAAGCATTGGTTTTTTTGAACTTTTGATGAGTTTTGTGCGAGAATTGGCAAAATGGGGAGCTAGTTTACTTATTTATTTGGTTTATTTCTACACATTAAAGGTTGAAAAGGCTAAAATGATTATTCGTTTTCGTTTTTGGGTTTCTCAGGGATTGTTTTTCTCTAAAATTTAATTCATTTTCATGGAGTTTATTCTTGCCATACAATCTTTTTTCGACAATTTAGGTAAAACCTTCGCAACTTTTGCGCGCATTTTTTTACTTTCCAAATGGAATGTAAAAATAAAAAAGCAGGCACAAACCAAAGAAGCAATTATTTTAGGCAACGGACCTTCATTGAATACAATGATTGCTGAAAATATTGATTTTCTGAGCGATAAAGAATTGGTGTGCGTAAATCATTTTCCGATTACGAACTTTTACATTCAGCTAAAACCTAAGTATTACATGACTTCTGCACCCGATTTGTGGCTCGATTCCATCGATTCGCATTTTGTGGAAGCAAGCAACAAATTATTTAATGCTATGTGCGAAAAAACGGCTTGGGAATTACAATTTTTTATTCCTTTTGAAGCACGAAAATACAAACGTTGGCAAAATTTATTGGCTGGCAATAAGCAGATACATATAAATTATTATAATAACACTCCCGTAGAATCGTGGAATTTTTTAGCACATTTTTTATTCCGTAAGAATATTGGAATGCCTAGACCACACAATATTATGGTGCCTTCTATTTTCAACTTAATGAATATGGGTTATAAAAAAATATATCTCTTTGGTGCAGAACATTCGTGGCTTAAAGACATTTCGGTAAATGACAGCAATGAGGCTTTAATAAATCAAAAACATTTCTACGACGAGCAAACTTCTAAAGCCAAAACCCTTGATAAACGCGGTGTTGGAGCTAGACGATTACACGAAATACTGTATAAATTTATGTTGGCATTCAAAGGATATTTTGTTTTGAATGAATATGCTAAAACACAAAATGTTAAAATATTAAATGCCACTCCAAATTCATTTATAGATGCTTTTGAACGAATAAAATTATAAAAATAAATGACTTATGATGAAAAAATTGATATATACAAAACCAAAAGTGGTTGCCGAAATAGGTTGTAACCACAAAGGCGAAATGGAAATTGCCAAAGAATTGATTGATATTGCAAAATTTTGTGGTGCTGATTATGCTAAATTTCAGAAACGCAATTCACGAGAATTGCTTACCGAAGAGCAATACAATAGCCCGCACCCAAACCAAATGCACGCTTACGGAAAAACTTATGGAGAGCATCGCGAATTTCTCGAATTTTCGGTAGAACAACATGCCGAATTGAAAGCCTATTGCCAAACAAAAAATATTGGCTATGCCACTTCGGTTTGGGACGTAACTTCTGCGCGTGAAATTATTGGTTTACAGCCTGATTACATTAAAATCCCTTCGGCTTGCAACAATCATTTTGAGCTTCTGAAAGTACTTAGAGATGAATATAAGGGCGGAGTTCATGTGTCTTTTGGTATGACTACGCATGCCGAAGAAGCTGCAATAGTTGAGTTTTTTGAGCAAACTAATTCGGCAAAAGACAGATTGGTTATTTACTCATGCACTTCGGGCTATCCGGTCGCCTTCAAAGATGTAAACTTATTGGAAATTAATCGCTTGTACGAAATTTACGGTGAGCGAGTGAGCGAAATAGCTTTTTCTGGGCATCATTTGGGCATTGCTATTGATAATGTGGCTTACACGCTTGGCGCACGCTGGGTAGAGCGTCATTTTACGAAAGACAGAACTTGGAAAGGCACTGACCATGCGGCTTCCCTCGAACCTGAAGGAATGCGTAAATTAGTTAGAGATTTGAATGCTTCTTATAGCTCGCTCAATTTTAAGCAAGAAGAAATTCTTGATGTAGAGAAAGTACAGCGTGAAAAATTAAAATTCAGAAAATTGTAAGATTTTGATGATATATTTTAGTATAGCATAGTATAAATTTATAGTATTAGACTTTGGAAAAAATTATAAACATTGCGTTTATTCCTGTTCGATGCGGAAGTAAATCAATAAAGTTTAAAAATATAAAAAACTTTTGTGGCAAGCCATTGGTTTATTGGAATTTACTTGCACTCGAAAACTCAAAGAATATTCATGAGATTGTTCTTGCCACCGATTGCAATGAAATAGCCGAAACTGTTTTAAGTTTTCAATTTGAGAAAGTGAAAATTTACAACAGGGAACCTCAAAATGCAAACGATACAGCTTCTACTGAATCTGTAATGCTCGAATACATCGGTAAAAATGAATTAAATGCCAGTGATTTGTTTGTTTTGGTGCAAGCAACTTCGCCTTTTACACAAACTAAGCATTTTGATGAAGCTTTTGAACTTTTTGAGCAAGGAAAATACGATTCAATGCTTACTTGTGTGCGTATAAAACGTTTTTTCTGGAACGAAAATGGAACATCAGCCAATTACAATTATCAAAATAGACCTCGCCGACAAGATTTTGATGGCGAATTAATGGAAAATGGGGCATTTTATATTAATTCAATCGATAATATAAAAAAATATAAGAATCGACTTTCGGGAAAGATAGGCATTTACGAAATGCCTGAATATACTTCTACCGAAATAGACGAAGAAAGCGATTGGATTGTAGCCGAAAGTTTGATGCAAAAATATGTTTTGACCACTGAAAACGAGAAAAAACAGACTATAAAACTTTTTTTGACCGATGTAGATGGAACTTTGACCGATGCAGGAATGTATTATTCCGAAAATGGCGATGAACTGAAGAAATTTTCGACTTACGATGGCATGGGATTGCGAATGTTGAGTGAAAAAGGTATTTTAACCGGAATAATCACTTCCGAAACTCGCGAACTGAACCGTCGAAGAGCTGAAAAACTCAAACTCGATTACTATTTCTATGGTGATAGCTCAAAACTAAAAACAGTAACACAACTTTGTAGCAATTTGAATATTTCGTTGCAAAATGTAGCCTATATTGGCGACGATGTGAATGATTTTGAGCTTCTTAGCAATGTTGGTTGGGCTGCTTGTCCAGCTAATTCGGTTTCTAAAATTAAAAATATTCCAAACATTGAGCTTTTACAAAAAAAAGGCGGCGAAGGTGCTGTAAGAGAATTTGCTGATTTAATTTTAAATAGCTAACATTTATACCAATGAAATTTAAATTTGATATATTAAAATATAACTTTTATTTTGAGCTGACAAAGAAAAAAAGTGTTAAAAATCAATTAAATTCAGACATTGCAAAATTGCCAAAGCCTTATAAGCTTAATTTTGGTCCTGGATACAATTGGAAAAAACCAGATTCGACTTGGCTTACTGTGGATATTGACCCAACTTTAGGTGATATTATCGTTGATTTTCAGCAATTTAATGGTATTCCGATTGAGAATCAAAGCGTTGAATGTGTTTATGGTTCACATGTATTTGAGCACATTAGCATTTTCAAATCGCAACTTGTTTTCGATGAGATATATAGAGTTTTACAACATGGTGGTATTTTACGAGTTATTTTGCCCGATGTGGTAAAAAGTATGCAGGAATATTTGAATAATAATCATGATTTTGAGCTATTTAAACGAAGAACTGAGCGACAGCACGATAATAAAAATTCCAATTATACGCTATTTGAGTGTATGCGTGAAGATTTTGTATCTAAAAATGGGCAAATTAATTTGCTAGGGCATGATACTTTGGCACATCAAAACGCATGGGATTTTGACACGTTGAAAGCTCACTTGGTAAAATCGGGATTTAAAGCTGAAAATATTAAAAAAATGAACTTTCAAAAAAGTCAATCACCCTATTTTTCTTTTGAAGGGACTTATAAATCAGAAGCAAATGAAGATTATCGTTCGCTTTATGTCGAAGCTATAAAATAATATAATATGTTGCAGACAATAAAAAACGAGCTGTTGGCTCATAAAAATACACTTGAAAAACTTATCGAAAATAATTTAGGCGATATAGAAAAGGCGTGTAATTTAGCTGTTGAAACCCTGAAAAATGGTAATAAAATATTACTTTTTGGAAATGGCGGAAGTGCCGCAGATGCCCAGCATATTGCTGCAGAACTTTCTGGTCGGTTTGTTTCAGAGCGAATTGCTTTACCCGGAATTGCTTTAACTACTGATACTTCTGCCCTTACAGCCATAGCAAACGATTATGGTTTTGAAAGCGTTTTTTCTAGGCAAGTGCAAGCTTTAGCGCGAAAGGGCGATTTGTTGGTTGGCATTTCTACTAGCGGCAACAGCCAAAATGTGCTAAATGCTTTTGATGCCGGAAAGCTAATCGACTGTAAATCTTTGGCTTTGAGCGGTAGAGATGGCGGAAAAATGAAAGACTTGGCTGATGTGAATATTATTGTTGCTGACCAAATTACGGCGCGCATTCAGGAAATGCACATTCTTATTGGGCATATAATTTGCCAAGCAATTGATGAGGCTTATAAAAATGAATAACTTTTAACGAAAAATACTATGAAATTTCAATGTGCTGTTTGTGGTAGCGAAAATGTGGTTTTTAAAACAATGCCTTCGCGAGAAGGTTTTGATATCGAGCTTATTGAATGTGATAATTGTGGACATTTGAGTCAGAATACTAATGATTACGAAGATATTTATACTACGGGTGAGTTTTCAAAAATAGCAAGAAACGATAGTTATACTCCTGATAAACACAAAATTAATCAGCTAGATAAAAAAGCATTTGAGAGATATGAATTTTATAAAGATTTTTTCAAAAAAAACGATAATTTTTTAGAAGTTGGGAGCTCAATTGGTAGTTTTGTATATCTTCTTAAAATGAGAGGCAAAAAAATAGAAGGTCTTGAGCCAGACCCTAATTATGCTGGTTTTTCTGAAAAGCAATATGGTTTTATCCAGCATTCTTCTTTGCTCGAAAATTTTGAATTTACGCATAAATTTGACTCTGCTTTTTCTTTTCATGTAATAGAACATGTAAAAAATCCGGTTGATTTTCTGGAGAAATTAACACTAATGCTAAATGTTGGTGCAGAAGTCCTTTTTGAATGTCCTTCGCTAGAAATTCACCAATTTGGGGATATGAAAAATACAATTTGGAAACCTCATCTTCATTATTTCTCTGCGCCAAGTTTGTATTTTCTATTTTCAAAGTATTTTAAAGTCAATTCTATTGATTATAGCGGAAGTGCTATTTTTATAAAAGCCACTTATCTTGCAAAAAACAGCTTTCATGAGTCTATTTTTTTAGAATACAAAAAAAAGGCAGCTAAAATAGCTAAGATTTGCACTAAATTCCCTGCTGTAACCACCAAATATCCAATAAAACAGCTAGCTATTCAAGGATTTATACAGAAAGGAAAGTTTCTTAGTCAATATAATAAAGCGGTAAAATATGCTGCTTACAAAATAGATGAATTTAACTTTTTGAGGAAAGAAAAAGGCACAAAAGGCATAAAAGCTTATCATGTTACAAATTTTAAGGGTTGGGGAAATAATGCTGGCGACATTGTGCTGTCGAAGTGTGTGCGTGATGTATTGAGGCAAAAAGGAAAAATTAAATTTGAAATAAAAGCAATTTCGGAAAAAGTTAATAACCATGTTATTGACAAAATTAACCAGCAAAATTGTTTAATCATTGGTGGGGGAGGTTTGCTTTTACCCGATACCAATCCAAATACGATTTCTGGTTGGCAATGGGCTGTTAGCGAAGAACTTCTGAATAAAATAAATGTTCCAATTATTGTTTATGCAATAGGATATAATTATTTTAGAGGACAAAAACCCGATGCGTTCTTTTTGAAAAACTTAAATCTTTTACTTGAAAGAGCTGATTTTTTTAGTCTTAGAAATTATGGAAGTATTCAAGCTGTAAACGAACTGACTGAAAATAAGTTTTCGGGTAAAATTATTTATCAACCTTGTCCAACAACAGTAATTAGAAAATTTGATAAATCGATTCCTGTAAAACAAAAAACAAAAAATATTGCGGTAAATGTCGCTTTTGATAGACCATTGCTTCGTTTCGGCAAAAATTACGAACAAATTCTTACCGGAATTGCCAAAGCGGTGAAAGAACTTGAAATTAAAGGATATAGAATTTATAATTATACTCATATTACTGCAGATAGAAAATTTGAAATTTTATTGGACAGATTGAACGTCAATTATAGAACCGTTGAATTGCAGTATCTTTTACCAAACGAAATTTACAGCTTGTATAATAATATGGAGCTGGTTATTGGTATGCGAGGTCATGCACAAATGATTCCTTTTGGATTGAATACTAAGATTTTAACACTCGGTACGCACGACAAAATGCGCTGGTTTATGCACGATATCGATGCCTTAGATTATTATGTAGAACTTCACTCGGAGGAGGAGAATATACAAAAGATAATTTTTCAAAAAGCTGTTGATATTCTTGAAAAAAATTCTAATTTTGTTGAGCAAAAACTTCTTGCAAAACAAGACGACCTTTTCAAAATAACACAAATTAATTTAGATAAAATATATTCGATTATAAAATAATATATAAACATGAATTTCAATAACTTAAAGCCTTATTTGCTGGCAATTTTAGCCTTTTTGGTAATTGCATCAATCTATTTTATTCCTGTTTTTCAAGGAAAAAACTTGCGTTCGCACGATACTTTGACGTGGAAAGGAATGTCGAAAGAAGTATCTGATTATCGCGAAAAGAGTGGAGAAGAAGCCCTTTGGACAAATTCTATGTTTGGTGGAATGCCAGCTTATTTAATTTCTGTTCAATACAAAAGCAATTTAGTAAAATACATTCCAACTATTTTGAAGATAAATCACGAAAACCCTCACATGATTGTGTTTATGTATTTTTTAGGGTTTTATATTTTATTATTAGCTTTTGGAGTAAATCCTTGGCTGGCTATTGTTGGAGGGCTTGCGTATGGTTTTTCGTCGTATTTTATTATCATCATTGATGCCGGACACGTAACAAAAGCGATTGCTTTAGGCTATATGCCTGCCGTAATAGCAGGAGCTTATTTGGCATTTAGTCGTAAAAAAATATTACTTGGAGGTAGCGTTTTTGCACTGTTTTTAGCACTTCAAATGCTAACAAATCACTTTCAAATAGTTTATTATACTTTTTGGATGCTTTTATTTTATGGTATTTATTTATTAATAACAAATATCAGTCAGAGTAAAAAGCTAACAAATAATTTAATGTCGTCTTTGCTTTTGGAAACAAAAGCATTGCTAAAGCCTTTTTCGGCATTGTTGGTTGGGTTAATTTTGGCGATAGGTGCTAATTTTACGGCTATTTATTTGACCAATGAATATGGCAAAGATTCGATGCGTGGAAAATCAGAACTAACAATTTCTGACCAAAAAAATGAAACATCTGGGCTCGATAAAAGATATGCAACCGCATGGAGTTACGGAAAAGCCGAAACTTTCAATTTATTTATACCTAACTTATTGGGAGGTAGTTCAGTAGGTGAATTAGGAACCGATTCTGAGGTTTATAAATTTTTAGAAGAAAATGGAGTGCAAGGTGCTAAAGAAATAGTAAAACAGATGCCTCTTTATTGGGGAACACAAACTTCTACATCAGGACCTGTTTATATTGGAGCTGTTGTTGTGTTTTTATTTGTTTTTGGAATGTTCTTCCTCAAAAACTCGATAAAATGGTGGATTTTTGCAGTTACAATTTTCTCTTTTCTACTTGCGTGGGGCGAAAATTTTATGGCTTTGACTTATTTTTTCTTAGATTATGTGCCTTATTGGAATAAATTTAGAGTTCCTTCTATGATTTTGATAATGGCGCAATTTGTTTTTCCTTTGCTAGCCTTATTATCATTAAATCAATTACTTGAAGGTGATTACGACAAGAAAAAATTGCAAAAAAGTTTGTATTATGCTTTAGGTATAACTGGCGGGATAGCTTTAGTATTTATAGTATTTTCAGGAGCATTTTTCAATTTTACTGGTTATCGCGATGCCGAAATGGCTAAAAGTGGTTGGAGCGAAACGCTTCTTGAGGCTTTACGTTCCGATAGGCAAAGTTTATTAGTTTCCGATGCTTTACGTTCTCTTGTTTTGGTTATTATTTCGGGAGCTTTTATTTGGCTTTATTCTATACAAAAACTTAGTAAAGAGATATTTATATTGCTTTTTGGCGTTCTTATTCTTGCCGATTTGTGGTTAGTAGATAAACGTTTTGTGAACAACGATAAATTTGTGCGCGAAGGTAGAAACGACCAAGCTTGGCAAATGACGCTTGCCGATGGCGAAGTTTTAAAAGACAAAGACCCTAATTTCAGAGTTTTAAACTTGGCTGTTGACCCATTTAACGATGCTAGCACTTCGTATTACCACAAATCGATAGGAGGTTATCATGGTGCAAAAATGAAGAGATACCAAGAATTGATTGAATACCAAATTCTTACTGAAATTCAACAGGTTTACAAAGCCTTTAATTCTAAACCAACTCCGCAAAGTTTGGATAGCGTATTAGGCTCGCTTGATGTATTGAACATGCTCAATATGAAATATTTAATTTACAACTCGCAAGTTGCTCCTTTACAAAATGGAAGGACAAATGGAAACGCATGGTTTGTAGCAAATTATAAAATTGTAGCAAATGCAGATGAAGAACTTACAGGCTTGTCGAATATTCAAACAAAAACAACCGCTTTAATCGACAAACGGTTTGAAAAACAGCTCAATAACCTGACTATTGTACCCGATAGTTTGGCGCAAATAGCATTGACCGAGTATAAGCCTAACCATCTGAAATACAAGTGTACGTCAAAAACTCAGCAACTTGCAATTTTCTCCGAAATTTATTATGATAAAGGCTGGAATGCTTATATTAACGGAAAACCTGCACAATATATCAGAGCAAATTATGTGTTGAGAGCAATGATAGTGCCTGAGGGTACAAATGAAATAGAATTTGTTTTTGAACCCAAAATGTATTCTATCGGAAATATTGTTTCATTAGCTAGTTCTTCTGTTTTATTTTTATTGCTTTTTGCTGCGTTATTTTTTAATTACAAGGGGACGAAAAAAAAGATTTGACACCTGAAATATGGCTTAATTTTTAGGAAATAAATCAGGCTTGTAGTAGAGATTCTAACTTCAAAATAAGTAAAAAATAACTTTTTGCTGTATTGATTCTGTTTGTTGGTGATGTTCTAAATCAATGTTTTTTGTATTTCGAGAAATACAATTTATTGTTAATGTCAGTTTATCAGTTTATTAGAAAAAAGCTATATTTTTTTCGCTATGGAATTTGTTTTTTGTTAAAAAAATAGTTCTTTTAGCTTGTCTAAACCCTATAAAATTATGAGCAAGAAAGATTATAACGAAGGAATAAGTTTCAGAAATAAAATTTCTACGGTAGATACCGAAGGCAAACGAATTTGGGTAGTTGCTAAGCAGCCTAAAGGTCGATTTTATACTTGGCGGCAGCTGGTAGGTTACGGTTTGTTAGCCTTTTTATTTGTAGTTCCGTTTATAAAATTGAACGGCGAACCGCTATTGATGTTCAACATATTGGAGCGCAAATTTATTATTTTTGGAGCTATCTTTTGGCCCCAAGATTCTTATCTTTTTGCACTGATAATGTTGCTGTTTATGGTGTTTATTGTGCTATTTACAGTTGTTTATGGTCGAATTTGGTGCGGCTGGGCTTGTCCTCAAACCGTTTTTATGGAGCTTGTTTTCAGACGAATAGAATGGCTTATCGAAGGAAACCCTACAAAACAAAAGCAAAGAGCTAAAGACGGCTGGACTTTATCGCGCATTTTTCTTAGAGCTACTAAATTAATCGTATTTTGGCTAGTTTCCTTTGTAATTGCTAACTTTTTATTAGCTTTTATTATTGGAATCGATGAAGTTTTTAAAATAGCCTCAGAACCTATCAGTCAGCATTTTACGGGCTTTATGGTTTTGATGATTTTTACCACTTTTTTCTTTTGGCTTTTTGCTTGGTTTCGCGAGCAAGCTTGCGTGGTGATGTGTCCTTACGGCAGAATACAAGGCGTTTTGCTTGATGCTAAGACAATTAGCGTAGCTTACGATTATTTGCGTGGCGAACCGCGCAAAGGAATAACCCAAGAAGGAGAAAAAGAGGGCGACTGCACTAATTGCAAACAGTGTATTGCCGTTTGCCCTACAAACATTGACATTCGCAACGGAACGCAACTCGAATGTGTAAACTGCACAGCTTGTATCGATGCTTGCGACAACACAATGGACAAAATAAACAAACCTCGAGGTCTAATTCGTTTTGCATCAGAAGAAAACATATCGAAAGGCGAAAAATTCAAATTTTCAGGACGCATAAAAGCTTATACTTTGGTGCTTGTTTTGCTCTTTACGTTCTTTATTACGCTTTTGGTTACACGTGGAAGCCTGGAAGCTACTATTTTACGTACTCCCAACACGCTTTTTCAAATGCAAGCCGATGGCACAATTAGCAACCTGTACAACATAAAAGTGGTAAATAAAACACGCGAGGACATTCCGGTGGTAATAAAACTCAAATCGCACAAAGGCGAAATACAAATGGCTGCTGGCGAGCTGGTTGTAAAAGCTAAAGAAACTACTGAAAGTGTATTTTTTGTGAAATTGAACACCAAAGAAGTAAAAGGAGCTTATATTGAAATTGTTTTTGGAATTTATGATTTGAAAGGCAATGAGTTGCAAGAAGTTGAATCTACTTTTGTAGGAAAATAGCTTTGTTTTTTTTGTGGGTTACAAAATTTTTACTTCTTTTGCTTAAACTTTAATATGAAACTTTTATGAAACTAAACTGGGGATTTGGTATTTTTGTAACGATTGTAATTTTCATAAGTGGAATGCTTACGCTTGTTTATTTAAGCTTTCAAGAAAAAATTAATTTAGTGCACAAAGATTATTATCCAAAAGAAATTGCCTATCAAAAACAAATTGATAGAATTAGAAATGTAGCTGAACTTCAAGAATCTATAAAAATAGAAACTACTCTGGAGGATATTAAAATTACTTTTCCTGCTTTTTTCAAAGAAAAGCAAAACAAAGGTACTATCTTAGTTTATAGACCTTCTGATTATGAATTGGACAAGCAAGTAGAGCTCAAATTAGATGCTAATTTGATGCAAGTGCTTGATACAAAGGATTTGCCAAAAGGTAAATACTATGTGAAAATAGATTGGACTTCGTTGGAAAAAGAATATTATTTTGAAACGGAAGTTTTTATCAAATAAATTAGATTAATACTTTGTATTATGGAAATTTTTGCTGCCTTACTTTTAGGTTTTGTTACCAGTTTTCATTGTGCTGGAATGTGCGGACCTATTGCCATAGCTTTGCCTTTAAAAAGCGATACGTGGTTTTCTCGTATTTTTAGTTCAAGCCTTTATAACTTAGGGCGTTCTATTACTTATGCTATTATAGGGTTTTTGTTTGGGTTTTTGGGGCAAGGCTTAGTTTTGATTGGTTTTCAGCGGTGGGTTGGTATTGTTATGGGAAGCATTATGATACTTTCGGCTTTCTTCCCAGTTCTTTTCAAAAGCTCGTTCAATTTAGATAAAACGATGTTTTCCTTCGTTGGGAAATTGAAAAAGTCGCTAGGACTTCTTTTCGGAAAACGTTCTTACTCTTCTCTTTTTGCTATCGGTTTGCTCAATGGACTTTTGCCTTGCGGACCCGTTTATATTGCTTTGGCTGCTTCGGTAGGAACAGGAAGCGCATTGAACGGTGCGTTGTTTATGTTTTTATTTGGAATTGCTACAATTCCGATACTCATGGCTATCTCGTTGCTAGGCAATTTAATAAGTATCAACTTGCGCAAAAAAATATCTCGTTACATTCCTGTTGCTGTTTTTATCATTGGAGTACTTTTTGTACTCAGAGGCTTGTCCTTAGGGATTCCTTTTTTAAGCCCTCCCGAAGAGAAAATTAAGAAATTGGAAGAGAAAGCAAAAACTGAAATGCAAGCAGACCATAAAATTAAAACCAGCAAACCGCAAGAAGAAAGTCCTTGCTGTCATTAAAATAGAAATATTAACGTTAAAATCAAATAAAATAATCAATAATTTAATACTAAAAAAAAATGAAAAAACTAGCCTATTTATTTGCAATGCTTTTTGTATTTTCGTTTGCTTTTGTATCGTGCGGCGGCGAGCAAGCTACTGACGAAGCAACTGGAGATTCTTTAACTCAAGAAGTTACTGAAACTGCAACAGCCGATTTCTCTAAAGGAATAGAAGTTTATAAAGCCAAATGCCAAGTATGTCATCAAGCAGAAGGTGCAGGACTTGCCGGAGTATTTCCTCCTCTTAAAAACTTGAAAGACAGACAAGCTATTCTCGATAACATTAAAAACGGAAAGAAAAGTGCAAACTATCCAGCTCCTATGGTTCCTGTTCCTCTTACCGAAGAAGAAACCAATGCTGTGGCTGATTATGTAATGAGCTTGAAATAGGTTTACAACACGTAATGTTTTCCAGCTAACTTAAATGAAAAACAAATTGATACGATGACTTTGGTGCCATCGTATCAATTTTGTTTGGGAGTGTATTAATTTTACTTTTTTGTAAGGGTATTTGGTCGAATTATTTTCAGTAAAGAGATGAAACTAAAAGCAAATAGCATGAAAAAACTACTCACTATATTAGCCATCTTCTTGTTAATGACAACAATAAGCAAGGCACAGAAAATCTACGAAGTAAAATACGAATCGCAAGCCGATGTAAAAGTATTTATGGTAGCGTATGAATCGCAAGCCGATTTGAAAGTTTTTTACGTTTCGTATAGCTCGCAAGCTGGCACAAACGATGGCAAATGGTTTCAGGTAGATTACGAATCGCAAGCCGATGTGAAGGTCTTTTTTGTGAAATACGAATCGCAAGCCGATGTAAAAGTGTATAAAGTTGCTTACGAGTCGCAAGCCGGCTGGCGAAATGCTTCAAAAAGTCATTTCTTTCGTTGAAAAAATAATTTAGACTATTTCAAATAAAAGTAATGTAGTTGCGGTATCTTTGTTGAAAACAAATTTGTTGTGTACCCCCATTGTGTAGAGACGCGCCTCGGCGCGTCTCTACACAATACGGTCAAAACATTTATCGTTAAACATTTATCGTTAAACGTTAAAAAAAAAGCGGCAGCAAAATGAATTGCTACCGCTTTTTGGTTTCCTTATGAGGCTGAAGAACTACCTTCGGTAGTGCTTTCAGCCGACT
>JFJP01001975.1_pt1 | contig 17601 bp, 15 predicted proteins | sample 431651 | NCBI WGS metagenome assembly JFJP01 (sample SAMN02602958, study PRJNA72255) | Microbial mat metagenome, whole genome shotgun sequencing project. | biome: fresh water; feature: sink hole; material: water; isolation source: purple microbial (photo- and chemosynthetic) mats found in...
GTAGCACGTCAGCAACAGTTGTTGCGGATTGATTTTGAAACGCCTCCTAGCCATGAAGTGTTGCAAGCCAAGTTAGCAGACTATAAAGAAAAACTGCCTGATTGTGACGTGGTGATATTGTCTGATTACGGCAAAGGGGGGCTGACCCACATTGCAGAGATGATTCAACTGGCGCGTGCCGCTGGAAAACGCGTATTGGCTGATCCTAAAGGCGAAGACTATGCCCGCTATCAAGGTGCAACTTTGCTAACCCCTAACCGTAGCGAATTTCGCGAGGTGGCAGGTAGTTGGAATAGTGAAGCCGAACTAAATAGTAAGGCCGAAAAACTGCGTGCCGAATTAAATCTCGAAGCGTTATTGGTGACGCGGAGTGAAGAGGGTATGAGTTTATTCCGCGCAGGAAATATATTGCATGAGCCAACTCAAGCGCGTGAGGTGTTTGATGTGAGTGGCGCGGGTGATACCGTGATAGCTACATTAGCGGTGATGCTAGCCAGTGGTGCGGATTTGGGTGAGGCAGTGCGCATCGCTAATCGAGCCGCGGGTATTGTAGTGGGCAAATTAGGCACTGCCGTAGTGAACCGTAACGAAATTATTGAAGATATGAGAGGTTAATTATGATGTACTACGTGGTGACCGGCGCGGCCGGATTTATTGGTTCAAACTTGGTTAAAGCGCTGAACGAGCGCGGCGAAACAAACATCATCGCGGTGGATAATTTTAAGAAAGCCGATAAGTTTAAAAATCTGGTGGATTGTGAAATTGCCGATTATTTGGGTAAAGAAGAATTTATTGAGAAACTCAATGGCGGTGCGTTTGACGGTGTTTTGAGTGCAGTGTTACATCAGGGCGCATGCTCGGACACTATGGAGAGTGACGGTCGCTACATGATGGAGAACAACTATCGTTATTCGTTAGATGTGATGAACCATTGCCAAAACGAAGAGATTCCTTTTTTGTATGCGTCGTCTGCGTCGGTGTATGGCATGGGGCCTGTGTTCAAAGAAAGCCGAGAGCATGAGGCACCGCTGAATGTGTATGCCTATTCCAAATTTTTATTTGATCAAGTGATGCGCCGTCGTTGGCACAATCGCTCTGGACAGGTTGTCGGCTTGCGCTATTTCAATGTGTATGGGCAACGTGAACAGCACAAGGGGCGTATGGCTTCGGTGGCCTTTCACTTCTTCAACCAATATCGTGCTGATGGTTATGTGAAATTATTTGAAGGTTGTGATGGCTACGCAAACGGGGGGCAACTACGTGACTTTGTTTCGATCGAGGACGTGGTAAAGGTCAATATGTTCTTTTTGGATAATCCAAATAAATCTGGCATTTTCAATCTGGGTACTGGTAAGGCGCAAAGTTTTAATGATGTTGCCGTTGCCACGATTAACACCTTGCGTGCAGCTAAAGGTGAAGAAGCTTTGACTCAAGAGCAGATGTTGAAGCAAGAGTTGCTACGCTACATTCCCTTTCCTGAGCAGCTGAAGGGTAAGTACCAAAGCTTTACCCAAGCAGATGTGCAGTCACTTCGTTCGATTGGGTATGCAGATCCGTTCTTAACGGTTGAGCAAGGTACGGGGCGTTATGTGAATCATCTACTGAAATCAGCTGGGTAAACTAAGTTGATATGTGTTTAGCAAAATCTCGCTGGATTAAACTTCAGCGAGATTTTTTTGCTTTTTACCGAGCAGTTTGAACAGCGATCGTGGTAAATTGAGCAGATAAAAATTAAAAAAATACAATAATGATTTCTAAATGGTGGAGTGCGCTAAGTATTCAAATAAAACTAACTTTGTTAGTTCAGCTTAGCATCGTCTCCGTTTTGATTCTTGCGCAAAACTGGATTATGTCGAGTTTTGAAAAGAAAATTATGGAGTCGGCTAAAGTCCGTGCTGAAGAAGTTGCGGATGGCATCATCAATGGTATGAATATGATGATGATTATGGGCCATGCCATTGATCCTCACTATCGTGCTATGTTTATCGAGAAGATGGGGCAGTCTCAGGGAATTAAAGAGTTAAGAGTTTTTAGAGCAGAGCAGGTAAAAAAGCAATATGGCGAAGGATTGCCAATTGAGCAGCCACAAGATGACATTGATCGTTCTGTACTCGCATCTGGCAAGCCACATTTCGAAAGAATGGTAACCGATGGTCACGCCCTTCGTGCCGTTATACCTTTTATTGCCAGTCACAATTTTAAAGGTACCGACTGTTTGCAATGCCATCAAGTAGAAGCTGGTAGTGTGAATGGTGCGACCAGCATCATATTGGATTTGTCTGTTGAAGCGCGAATGATTGACTCCATTAATCAGGGGTTGTGGGTTGGACAGATCATTTTGCAGTTGGTGCTATTTTTTGTGCTGAGTGTAGCGATACGTGCGTTTACACGCCCTGTGGCAATACTTGAAGAAACCATGACGGCGATGGAAAGGGATGGTGATCTCTCTAGGCGTGTGAAAATCAAGGGGGCAGATGAAATTGGACGTATGGCGTATGCCTTCAACTCTCTTGCGGAAAGCCTGCAGGAGAATGTTGAACATGTGAAAAAAAGCAAAGAAGACCTTAGGTTGTCAGCCCAAGTTTTCGTGAATAGCGCAGAAGCTATTGTGATTACCAATGCCGACAACAACATTATTCAAGTTAATAAAGCCTTTTCCGATATTACGGGCTACCGTGCAGATGAGGTTATTGGACATAACCCGCGCATCTTGCAGTCAGGTCAACATGACGCCAACTTCTACAAAAAAATGTGGGAAATCCTGCTGGAAACAGGGAGTTGGAAGGGCGAAATTATGGATAGAAAAAAGAGCGGTGAAATCTATCCAAAGTGGATATCGATGGTTGTTGTACGCAATGAGCGTAATGTGATTTCCAACTATATCGCCATGTTTTCGGATATTACAGAGCGCCGTGCATCTTTTGAACGCATTCAATATCTTGCGCATTATGACGCGTTGACTCAGCTTGCTAATCGCGTTTTGCTAGTTGATCATATTGAGGTTGCAATTGCGGGCGCAAAGCGCACACATGCTAAATTTGCGATCATTTTCTTGGACCTAGACCGCTTTAAGGTCGTTAACGATCAATTGGGCCATCATATCGGAGACTTGTTGTTGCAAGCAGTGGCAGAGCGCCTGCGTTTGTGCATACGTGAGTCTGACACCGTAGCTAGGCTGGGTGGAGATGAGTTCGTTATTTTGTTGAATAACATTAGCGACGAAAAAGATGCTGCTTGGGTCGCACAGAAAATCATCGATCAAATTGGCAACATCTTCCAAATTGCTGAGCACAAAGTGAGTGTTGGCGCGAGTGTTGGAATCAGCATTTACCCAAAAAATGGGTCAGATCGCCAGTCGCTACTAAAGCAGGCAGACGCAGCCATGTATCTGGCTAAAGAAAAAGGCAGAAATAACTACCAGTTTTTTCCTGCAGAATAGTTTTGAATTACGTTGATCAGGCGACTGTGTCAACGTTGCCGCCAAGCGCCTGACTCTCAGCGGTGGCTAAAGCTAACGCGGTGGCGGCTTGTCGGGATGAGGCTTGTGCGGACTGTGAGACTTTATCCAGTTTTTCTAGCGCATTGCTTTGCGCAAATGAACCCTGCATCTGTTGAACATCTTGTGTTTTTCTTTGTAGCGAAGAGAGATAGGTAAGATCTTTGTCTAACTGAGCCTCATCTTGACGGAGCTGCGACTCGCTCGCAATAACGTTTGCACGGTCCGCGGCCACCCGTTGTTGCGCAACCGAAGTTCGCACATAGATGTTATTTACTGAGCTGACAGATAATGAACTCACCATCTTCCTCTGATGCAATTTGCTACCTTTTGATGAAACACAACGATTGTGTTGTGTCCGCAGTTTCTTGAATACTACTTCAGTATGCTGTTGTCAATGTTGGGAGTGCGTTCGGAATTGTTGAAAAATTCCAAATACAGTAATAAGCCTTGAAATATCCTGTTATTCGACAGAAGTGATCGCCGAAAAATCATGATAATTAGTCCAGTATGTCCTGATTGTTGTAATTGCTTTACCTACACAACAAATAGAAGTCATCCGATTTTTTTTGATCCACAGTGCGCGCAAAATTCAACCATCGAATGCGTAATCAACTCACTGTTTGGAGATAAATAATGAATGCGAACCAAATCCATCAAGAAATCAAAGAAACAAATCTGAGCTTTATGTCGCTTGCACAACGATTGATTCGCAGTGACAAAGCAGGGGCTATGGATTCTTTTGGCGTCAACGAAGAGTTGGCTGATTTGGTGGCAGGGCTTTCATCCGCACAACTAGTCAAAATGTCTGCTTCAAATATGTTGCTGTGCTGCTTCCAGTTTGATGAGCGCGTGATGCTAAATATGCTGACAGACTACAAAAAGAGTAATTCGCTTTCTACCGTTGCCAAGCTACCAGCTAAGGCAAAACGAGAGGCAGTGACTGCCTAACGGTTGCATTAACTCAATGGCTTGATCAGATTAAGGAGACGATCATGATTAAGATTTTTTTAACTATTGACCCTGATACAGGAAGAGCCCTCTACGACGACGAATCAAAATTGTTAGGCAAGTTTTACTCAGTGACCGAGGCAGAACATCAACTAGGTGATTTGCTTCGCTACTGCAGCATACGTTTCGAAGTTGACCATCACACCTCTCTACCTTACTAGTACGGCATCCTGGAATGCCGTACTCCATTTATTTTCCTTTCTGGCGCAGTAATAAACGCACTCAGCTATAATCAGCCGAGGCTTTGTAGTGACACACAGCCACAGTGCATAGGAGTAGCGCATGAATAATTTTTGGCTTACACACTCATTGCTAGGTGGAGTTTTAATTGGCAGTGCAACTACTTTACTGTTATGGATGACAGGGCACGTTGCGGGTATCAGCGGCATCATTGGTCGCGTTGTATTTGCCAACAAGATTAATGATGAGTTTATTTGGCGAATATTATTTCTGCTGGGCTTGATATTAGGTGCAAAATTCTACTATTCACTGACTTCCGCAGTTCCTGTACCACGTGAAAACTTTCCCGCATGGTTGCTCATTATTTCCGGTTTGCTAGTGGGGTATGGGGCCTCTCTTGGTAAGGGATGTACCAGTGGCCATGGTGTTTGCGGACTTGGGCGTTTATCGTTGCGCTCGCTAGTTGCTACTTGTATTTTTCTAGGCACGGCAGTCGTCACAACTTTCTTTGTGCACCATATTATTGGGCTAGGTGGAATCAATGGTTAAGCACATGATTGGTTTGTTGACCGGTTTGATTTTTGGTTTCGGTCTTGCTCTTTCCGGCATGACTCAGCCACAAAAAGTTCTCAACTTTTTAGATGTGGCAGGCCAATGGGATCCTAGCTTGCTGTTCGTTCTAGGCGGTGCAGTTGGAGTAACCGTCATCTCGTTTCGCTTTGTGTTGCGTCGAAAAGCGCCAGTTTTTGGCGAGCGTTACTTTTTTTCTGATAAAAAAAACATAGATCGTGGCTTGGTGGCGGGGGCGATTTTGTTTGGAATTGGATGGGGGATTGGTGGGTATTGCCCAGGCCCAGCTGTGACTTTGATCTCATCAGCAAACTGGGAGTTGTGGGCTTTCCTCCCTGCTATGATTGTCGGGATTTATGTGCAAAAGTTAGTGGCCTCGTACCGTGTGCAGGCTGTTGTTGTGGCTAAAAAAGAAATTGAAGCCTCTGAGCAAAACGATTGCTCCTAAAAAATTTGACACAAATTAGCTATGTATAAAACGATTGAAAGTGTTGTTGGTAACACACCATTAGTTCAGTTAAAACGTATTCCAGGGAATTCTTCCAATATCATCCTAGCTAAGCTCGAGGGCAATAACCCAGCAGGCTCAGTCAAAGATCGTCCTGCTTTGTCGATGATTTTGCATGCCGAGCTACGCGGAGACATTCAGCCGGGCAATACTTTAATAGAGGCAACCAGTGGTAATACAGGCATTGCTTTGGCTATGGCTGCAGCCATGCGGGGCTACAAAATGACTTTAGTCATGCCAGAAAACCAAAGTGTTGAACGGCGCCAATCAATGAAAGCATTTGGCGCTAACCTTGTGCTTACTCCCAAAGAGGGGGGGATGGAGTTAGCGCGTGATACGGCCGAAAAAATGCGTGATGCAGGACAAGGAATAATCTTGGATCAATTCGCTAATGCAGATAATCCACGCGCTCATTACGAAGGTACTGCGCCAGAAATTTGGCGCGATACGCAGGGAAAGTTGACTCACTTTGTCAGTAGCATGGGTACAACGGGCACGATCATGGGTTGCTCGCGATTTTTTAAAGAAAAAAATTCTGCTATTCAAATTATCGGTGCACAGCCCGAGGAGGGTGCGCAGATCCCTGGTATTCGAAAATGGTCGGAATCCTATCTCCCAAAAATTTATGATCCTAAAAGTGTTGACTGCTTGGAAAATGTGGGTCAACTAGAAGCTGAGGAAATGACGCGTCGCTTGGCTGCAGAGGAAGGCATTTTTTGCGGCATTTCTTCTGGTGGAGCGTTGAGTGTTGCGCTACGTATTGCACAACAAGTGCAAAATGCAACCATCGTTTTTATTGTGTGCGATCGTGGTGATCGTTATCTTTCAACAGGCATTTTCACTGTCTGAACATATCCCCGCGATTTCTGCTACTTCACTAGCGGTCTATGCAACAGGGATATTCCTAGTTCGTTTGGCATATTCAGTTTAAGTGCTTAGTTCAGTAGCATCTTGTTGACGTTCATTGCTTGTCGCTATTGCATTAAAGATTAAAAGTTTGATGCCGATAGTAGTCGCGAATCCACATATATTGTTGCAAAAATTACTGTCAATTGGGGGCTAAATGAAGCTGTCGAATATCTCCGTGGGAAATCGTTTGTTCGCTGGATTCGGGGTGTTGTTGCTATTAACTGCCATCATGAGTTTTGTAGGTTGGCAAGGCATCTCTCAGATGTCAGGTGCTACCAAAAAAATGCTAGAAAGTGACAACAAATTGATGGAGCTTTCTGGCTTGGCCCGCGCTGATTCGATCACGCTACGTCAGTATGAGAAAGATATGTTCATCAATATCAGCAATCCAGCGAAAGTGGCTGATTATCAAAAAAAATGGAATGACGCCCGGGATCGTTTAATTACTAAAGTTGATGAAATTGAAAAAATAATTGTATTGCCAGCAGATAAGGCTCTGATGCTCAGCATGCATGAAAATGAGCAAAAGTACACGGCAGGAACAAAAAGCGTTATTCAACGAATTGTGGCCGGTGAAATTACTTCCACCCAAGAAGCCAACAATGCAATGTCTCCGTTTAAAGATGCAACGCACAAGTTGGTTGAGCAAATGAAGGAGTTTTCTAGCTCTGCGCGTGAACGTGTTGACACGCAGCATCTTGCACTTGAGGCATTTGCAAACAAGTTACAGAGCCTTCTATTTATGATAGTTGCGGTAATTGGGTTGTCAGGTATTGGTATTGCATTTCTTATTACGCGGTCAATCACTCAGCCACTGCATAAGATGCAAGTTACGATAGGTAACGTTGAGCGAAATTCAGACTTTACCTTGCAAATTGACGTGGATAGTAATGATGAAGTCGGTGACACAGCCAAGGCATTCAACCGGCTGATCGCAAGTATGCGGGACATCGTTCAAAATACACGTGAGGCGGTTAATAAAGTTGTTGAAGCGACTCATGACTTAGCTGCCTTAACAGAGCAGGAATCAATCGCATCGCAGAGTCAATCAGATGCGACAAGCAGAGTGGCCGCTTCAGCTGAACAAGTGACGGTAAGCTTGAATGAAATTGCCATGCAAACGACTGAGTCACAAACACTCTCTGAAACAGGCCAAAAAGAAACCAATGCTGCGCTTGGTGTGACTCGTCTAGGCATGGACGGTATGAAACTCACTGCTCAGGCTATTAAAGATTCTGCTAATACGGTTGCGCACCTAGCAGAAAGCTCTAGCAAAATTAGCGGCATCGTTATTGCTATAAAAGAAATTGCCGATCAAACCAATCTATTGGCTCTTAATGCCGCAATTGAGGCCGCACGTGCAGGAGAACAAGGCAGGGGCTTCGCCGTTGTAGCAGATGAGGTGAGGAAGCTGGCAGAGCGCACCGGCAAATCGACAGAAGAAATTGCTCGGCTAATTGGCTCGCTTCAAGAAGATATCGCACAATCAGTGGATTCCATGTCTTCCGCAGATAGCGAAGCAACGCGTAGCGTAGATACAGTACTGCAAGCAGAATATGCCCTGAAAAAAATCGGCGTAAGTGGAGAGAATCTAAATGTTCGAGTTAAAGAGATTTCTAATTCGATTAGCGAATGTGATCTTGCTATGAAGGAAATTGCAAAACAGATCGAAACCATTGCGCAGATGACAGAAGAAAATAGTTCCGCAGCGCTTGCAACAGGGGATACGGCTAAATTACTCGATAATTTAGCATTGACTCTCCGTAGCTCAGTTGAGAAATATAAGATCTAGCATTTTCAATACAGATAAGCGGCTAGTTACTTTGTGCAATTTGTGGTTTGGAGAGTGCAGGGTTTTGCGAGAAGTAACGTTTGATGCCTACCAAGATGGCACTGGCTAATTTCTCCCGATAGTTTTCATCGGCAAGGCGTTGTTCTTCTTCGGGATTACTGATGAAGGCGGTCTCCACCAAGATAGAAGGAATATCTGGTGATTTAAGTACAGCAAAGCCGGCTTGTTCAACAACGCCGCGATGTAATGTATTAATTCCCCCTAGCTCTTTTAGTACATGCTTCGCGACTTTCATGCTGTCGTTAATGGTGGCAGTCTGAGAGAGATCTAGCAGGGTGCGTGCTAGATAAGGATCTTTAATCGCTAAATTCACACCACCAATTAAGTCAGCTTCATTTTCTTTTTTTGCTAACCAGCGTGCTGAAGCACTAGTGGCGCCTCGCTCTGACAAAGCAAACACGGACGAGCCGCGTGCATGTGGTTTGACAAAAGCATCTGCGTGAATCGACACAAATAAATCGGCATGTACTTTGCGTGCTTTTTCTACACGGCCACTGAGCGGAATAAAGTAATCACCGTCGCGAATAAGTACCGCTCGCATGCCAGGCGTGTTGTCAATTTGAGCTTTCAGTTTGCGAGCAATGGCAAGGGTGACATGCTTTTCACGAGTTCCTCTGCGGCCATGTGCGCCGGGATCTTCACCGCCATGTCCCGCATCCACTGCGACGATCAAAGTACGTGTGCTGATCTCAGTACGAATATTGGGTTTTGATTTATCTGTTTTAAGCACTAAGCCTGAAGTAAGTGGCTTGGCCTCAGCCACGGCGGAGGCGGTAGGTGCCGGTATAGAGGAGGCTGCAGCAATGATCTGTTTGGACACGGGGAGGTCGACTGTTTTGCGCTCTGACTGCTGGGCTAACTCCATCAGAGGATCTGTCGCGATAGCGGGATAAACGTCAAGTACGAGGCGATGACCGTATTCGCCCACCGGCTTCAAATTAAAAAGTTGTGGCTTAGCTTCAGTTTTTAAATCGAACACTAAACGCACGATGCCAGGTTTAAAGCGGCCAATGCGTACAGTTTTAATGTAAGGATCATTAGAGAATTTGTTACTGAGTTCATTTAGTGAAGAGTTGATCTCCACATCTTCTAGGTCAACCACTAAGCGTTCGGGATTTTTGAGTGTGAGTAAACTGTAGTGAATCGCTTTCTTAGATTCAAAGGTCAAGCGCGTGTAATCTTCCGCTGGCCATACGCGCGCAGAGCTAATGCTGATGGCTGCTTGCGCTTGAGGTATCCACAGCAGTAAGCCAACAAAAATTAATTTGAGAGAGCGGCTAGACATTGCTTCCCTGTGATGGAGTTGGCATGCAAATCGAGTACGCGGCTGTCCGGCAAAATAGTAATGATAATTTCCAAGTCTGCGGCCGGCAGTAAGCCTGCTGCTTGCTCGGGCCATTCCACCAAGCAGATATTGTCTCCATTGAACTCATCTCGAAATCCCGCTGCCTCCCACTCTTCTGCATCACGAAACCTATACAAATCAAAGTGGCGCAAGTGTAACCCAGCCACTTCGTACTGCTCAATTAAGGTATAGGTTGGGCTTTTTACTTTTCCAATATAACTTAATTTAATCAATAAATGACGAACAATTGTCGTTTTTCCCGCGCCGAGGTCGCCGCGCAAATAAATCACCATCCCTGCTTGTAGTGTGGGAGCCAAGCGTGCGGCAAAAGCAGCAGTTGCTGCCTCGTCAGGTAGGTTGATTCGGCTATGATTCGGATTATGCAAAACGAAACACCTCAATTGAATTACGACGCGCTTGCCTTGCAAATAAAAGCATGGGGGCATGCGCTGGGTTTTCAGGCTGTCGGTATCAGTGACACTCACCTTGAAAGTGCCGAAGCACACCTATTGCAATGGTTGGCCGATGGCCATCACGGCGCGATGGATTATATGGCAAAACATGGGGTGAAACGCGCACGTCCGGCTGAGCTAGTGCCAGGTACTTTGCGCGTAATTTCGGTCAAGATGAATTACTACCCTGAAGGGGTTAAAGATTCGCATGCTTTGATGGAAGAATCGGATCGAGCATTCATTTCGCGCTACGCACTAGGTCGTGATTATCACAAGGTATTGCGTAGCCGTTTAGAAAAACTGTCACAACAAATTCGCTCACAACTCCCAGAATGCCAATGCCGCGTGTTCACCGATAGTGCGCCGGTGCTAGAAGTGGAGTTGGCGCAAAAGGCGCATTTGGGTTGGCGCGGCAAGCATACCTTGCTGTTGTCGCGCGAGCAGGGCTCCTGGTTCTTTCTGGGTGAAATCTTTATTGATTTACCTTTGCCGATCGATTGTGCGCAAGACAATCACTGCGGTACTTGTATTAGCTGTATGACGGTTTGCCCAACGCAAGCGATCATCGCGCCATATCAGGTAGATGCTAGGCGTTGCATTTCCTATCTCACCATTGAGTTGAAAGAAAGCATTCCTATTGAACTTCGCCCGCTATTAGGAAATCGCATTTATGGCTGTGATGATTGCCAGTTAGCTTGTCCGTGGAATCGCTTTTCGCAAAAAACGGTCGAGGCGGACTTCGCGGCGCGTCATGGGCTTGATGATGTCTCGCTAGTTGAACTTTTTTCTTGGGATGAGGCAACTTTTCAAAGCAAATTAGCGGGTAGCCCAATCTATCGTATTGGCCATGAACAATGGTTGCGCAACATCGCTGTGGCGTTGGGTAATGCAGCCACTTCTTCAATAATCGTAAAAACATTAGAAAGTCGGCTAAGCCATCCTTCGGCACTTGTGCGTGAACATGTGGAATGGGCGTTGCAGCGTCATCAATAGTTTCTGCTCAAAAACTCTAACCGTTAGTCCCCTGAGCAAAACCACTTGTCTGCCATAAAGCGCCATTCGTGCTAGCGCCAGCACACTGTTTTAGTGGCTTTGTAGGTCATTAGAAGTATTGCGTAAATTGCCAGCGCAATCAGACACAATGTCTGGGCAACACTTGGGAGCGCAAAATGAATCAAATGCTATGGTCAGGTTTAACACTCTTACGCAAATTGCTTCTGATGGTTTTAAGCATGCTGGTATTAAGTGTGACCCCGCTTGGCGCAGAAGCTCAGGCCGAGCCGTCGGCGTTGCCAATGACGACAACCCAAGCGATCAATAAATTTAACCATTACAAAACTAGATTTCCCTTGTTGGGCGCGCACGTCATTACTGCTTGTGAAACATGTCATTTGGGTGGTGTGTTTAAAGGTACACCAACAGCTTGTAACGCCTGCCATACATCAGGTAGCCGAATCGGAGCTTTACCCAAGCCGGCTAATCATGTGCCGACGAATAAATCATGCGATGTTTGCCACTCAAGTGCGGCCAGCTTTCAGGTTGCGATGTTTAAGCATGACGGTATCAATGGGGGATGTGCCTCATGCCACAACGGCATCACCGCACCTGGGAAAAATGCCAGTCATATTCAAACGCAGTCAGCGTGCGAATCTTGCCATATCAACACAGTTACTTTTGGTGGGGCGAGCTTTTCGCATTTAGGCATTATCAGTGGTTGCGCTTCCTGTCATAACGGAAGAACAGCTATAGGAAAATCACCGAGCCACGTTCAAACTGCCGCGGCCTGTGAAAGCTGCCATAAAAATACCAGTACTTTTGCAGGCGCAATATTTAGCCACTCCGGTATCGTCAGTGGTTGTGCCTCATGCCACAACGGAAGAGCAGCTATGGGAAAAACTCCAAGCCACGTTCAAACTACAGCGACTTGTGAAAGTTGCCATAAAAATACCAACACTTTCGCAGGCGCTATGTTTAGTCACATGGGAATTATCGGTGGCTGTGCGTCATGTCATAACGGTGTGACTGCTCTGGGTAAAACGTCGAATCATGTTAGTACAACCGCCACTTGCGAAAGCTGTCACAAAAATACCAATACCTTCGCCGGCGCAATCTTTGCACACACTGGCATCGTTAGCGGTTGCGCTAGTTGCCATAACGGAGCTAAGGCAATTGGCAAGCCGACAAGCCATGTACAAACTACCGCTACGTGCGAAACTTGTCACAAAAATACCAATACATTTACTGGTGCGACATTCAGTCACACTGGCGTTATCAGCGGTTGTTCATCATGTCATAACGGGGTAACTGCATTGGGCAAGCCTGCGACTCATGTGCAAACCACAGCAACCTGTGAGACTTGCCACAAAAATACCAGTACCTTCACTGGGGCAATTTTTAATCACACAGGCATCTTGAATGGCTGCGCTTCCTGCCATAACGGTACTACAGCGCTAGGCAAGCCGTCTGGGCATCCTCAAACGACAGCTCCCTGTGAAACCTGCCATAAAAATACGACAACATTTACTGGGGCAGCCTTTAGTCATACTGGCGTTACTTCAGGATGCGGAAGCTGTCATAACGGTAGTATTGCACTAGGTAAACCGGCTAATCACATTCCAACCACAATAACTGGATCGCTTGATTGCAACACTTGTCATAGTAGTACAACTTCTTTTGCGACAGAAAAAATGAACCATAATGGCGCACAAACTGGCTGTGTTGTCTGTCACCTAACGGGTACAGCTTACTTGGGGTCTATGGATAAAAAAAGGTTGAATCATGAGAGTAGCGGAAAATCTGATTGTTCAACTTCCGGTTGCCACAAACCCCTCGGTTCGCGAGGAAGCGCCTATTCAAGCTGGTAACGCCCATTCCAAAATTGAACTAACGCAACTGATTAGGCAAAGCGTTTTTGCAGATAAGCGATGATGTCTTTGGATTCATATAACCACTGAGTCTCGCCCTGTTCATTGGTAATCTGCAGACAAGGTGTTTGTACTTTGCCGCCACCTTGAAGAAGCACAGCTCGATTACTTTCATCGTATTGTGCTTCGCGCAAGATAATCGGTAGCGACAATCTGGCTATTTCGTGCCGCACCTTGATGCAAAAGGGGCAGGTCTTAAAGTGATAGAGCGCTAATTTTTGGCACGCTACATCAACCTCTTGTTGCGCGCTCGCTGAACGCTTGATTCCGTGGGGTGTTCCTAGTTTTGACCATAGCAGCATAAACGGCATCAAGACTAAACGTAGGGTTTTGAAGAAAAATTTAATCATATAAATTGCATTACCTAAAAAGATGATTCCCGCAGATGCGGGAATCAAGTTGACCTAATTGCCACTTGTTGTGAGGCGTTCTGAACTGAGATTTTAATACTGTGAAGCAGTATTGTAATAGCTGAAGACTGTCTCTAAGTGTTTTTGCTCTTTTGCAGTTATTCGGAAGAACTCAATTCCGCACAGAAAGCGGTCACCATCTTGACGCTGCCAACGCACCTGAGCATCTAGGGCGACTGGTTTTTGATTACGATATTTCTCTAAATCAGGATAGGGGACATATAGCGAGATCTTTATTTTTGATTTTTCCGGCAAGGCATGTTGTAAGGCTATTTGTGCGCCAGTAAGACTTAAATCTTCAGTCAATGAATCTTGCTCAATGCCTTTTTCGTCTTGGATCACCGCGAGAAGTCCGCGCTCCAAGCGGGGAGCACGGCGTTTGTCGTTATTTCTTTTCTCGGTAGTGGTTGTCTCGCGGTTAAAAGTAAAGCCGGTCATAATTTCGTTTAGCCCGGCAGTTACTTTATGCAGATCACCGCTAATGACGGCAGTGGCTTCAACTTTGGTTGAGCTTTCTTTAAGAGTTGCAAACAGTCGATCTAAAGAACCTTCAAGCTGACCAAGCTGGGTCATTTGGCCGCGACTTTCTTCAGAAATAGCATCGTTGCTATCAGCAGCATCAGATACGCCTGTCGCCATATTTGCCATAACCGTCGCTGTTTCCGCGGCAACTTGCTGACTGCTGTGAACACGGTCCACCACAGCTGACATCGCTTCACTCAGATGCTTTACTTTTTCAGTAATCTCGCCAACTATCTGGTCGACTTCAAGTGCTGAAACGTTGGTACGTTCAGCGAGTTTGCGCACTTCATCCGCCACAACCGCAAAGCCACGACCTTGCTCGCCTGCGCGGGCGGCCTCAATCGCTGCATTCAGCGCGAGTAGATTGGTTTGTCCAGAAATATCGCGAATGGCGACAATGATATGAGTGATTTTGGCAGCAGCTTGCTCTAGTTCAACGACTTCAGCAGAGGCGAGGCTGACTTGGTTGGTCGCACTTTCTAATTCTGCGATATTGCGTTGCACAGCACCTACTCCGTTGCGTGCGCTTTGTTCTACTTGACGTGTTTTCTCTGCAGCGATATCTGCATTGGTTTTAACCTCTTGTGCAATATGCGTTAGATTTTGCGTTGCAGAAACCACTTCTGCAGAGCGGCTAGATTCTTGCTGACTTACTTCAGCGATATTTTTGGCGATGGTAGCAATTTGAAAAGCAGATTGCTCCATTTGTTTACCGCTGCATTCGATGTTGCCGAGAATGCCTGAAAGTTTAGTTACAACATTCGCAGAAATTCTTTGTAGGGTACCTATTTCATCCAGTGCAGTAAGTTCCACCTTCTTTGTTAAGTCACCTTTCTCGATTGCTGACATGGCATCACACAAGGCTAAAATCGGCTTAATAAAGGCTTTAGCGACTAATCCGATCAGAAAAAACTGAAGAGTAAATTCAATTCCTGATTCCCACACTGAGTTGAAATGATAGGCAGCTCGATTTTCTTGCATCGCTTGGATTATGGCAGCGCTTGCACCACCAGACTGAGCAATGCTAATCATGTCTTGCAACTCAAGTGAGGCCAGAATGCGGTTGTAGATGGTGGTTACCATCGTCACTACAAAAAAACCGAGTTGTAATTTCCAGCGAATGCTTAATTTTAAAAACCAGTTCATGGATGAACTCCAAAAATTCGATTGAGGAGGGATTCTACTCAAAGCTTGCCTCTTACATATCGGCAGATATTTGTATTAGTTTAGGGCGATGGAGATTTATGTTAATTAATTGCGAATAATCGCATTTTGCCTAGGGCTTTCCCGATGTTAATAGCCAAGCGTATCTGCTATGTTTCAGCAAAATCAGATTGCAAACAGGGAGAGTAATGGGTAGCAGTATTCAGCCAAAATTAACGCGTTTACGGGGTGAGTTTATAGCTCATTTGCCTGAGATTTACGCCGTGATGCAAGTTACATTGGACGAGATAGGGCACGGCGTAAAGGAATCCGTTGAAGTCTTGTTACATGCTACGCGTGGTTTGGCGCTAAATGCACAGACGCACCAATTAATGGATGTAGTTGATGCGGCGCGTGAACTAGAACGGATTGTGGCCTCTTTGCCTGCAGATCAGCTCATTAACGAAGCAGATTTACAAGTGGTGCGTCATGCACTGGTTAAGCTCGCCGCACAGAGTGCAGATCCAGGACATAATTTTTTACCCTCACAGGTTTCAGCTTCTTTATCAGAACGTATTTCCATTGTAGATAGTGATGAGCAGCAATCGGCATGGCTAGGATTTTTATTGGAAAGCGCGGGATATCACTACGATATATTTCAAAGCTTGGAGCAATTTAGTGATTCACTGCTTACTCAAAAACCGCCAGCTGCTGTCATTTTTGATATGTATCTCACGAGTGATAAAGAGGCCGGCGTACGTTCAATAACCGAGCTTAAGGCGGGCGCTTTAAAATTTGTTCCCATCATTTTGCTGTGTGATCGAAAAGATATTAATGCAAAGCTAATAGCACATCGTGCAGGTGTGGCGCGTTATCTGTCCAAGCCAATCGAACGTGAAGCATTGATGCGTGTCATCGTGGAGCTTACTGCAATAAAGCCAACACGCCCCTATCGCGTGATGGTTGTGGATGACTCCCCTGTTGAATTAGCGGTGCACTCAAATATGCTCAGAGAAGCAGGCATGGAAGTGCGTGAAGTGCAAAACCCCTTGTCAGTACTAGAGGTGCTAGCAGAATTTCCGGCAGAGGTAGTGGTATTAGATATGCACATGCCAGAGTGTACCGGTCCTGAGTTAGTTGCCATTTTGGATGACGATGAACATTACGCTGAAATTCCCATCGTCTATTTATCAGCAGAAGAAAATATCTCTCAGCAACTTCAGGCTTTAGATCGTGGCGGTGAGCATTTCTTGGTCAAGCCTGTAGACCCAATGCATCTCGTCTCGGTGGTGGGTATGCATGCCTGTCATTTTCGACGTTCGCTAGAGCAAGCTGAATCGTTGCGTGCTGCACGCTATGCGCAAGAACGGCAACGGCAGGCATTGGATGAACATGCCATTGTGAGTGTGGCTGATGTGGCCGGGAATATTATTTATGTAAATAAAAAATTCAGCGACATTAGTGGTTATTCGTTTGAAGAGTTGCTAGGACAAAACCACCGATTACTCAAATCAGGTGCGCACCCTCCAGAGTTCTATAAGAAGATTTGGAACGATATTTCTAGCGGTATGGTTTGGAGTGGAACGATATGTAACCGTGCAAAGAACGGTAGTTTTTATTGGGTTGAAAGTAGCATCGTACCGTTTATGGATGCCAATGGCTTGCCCTACCAATATATCTCAATTCGTACTGATATTACCGGGCTGAAAGAATCTGAAATTGTTATTCGCGAAAGTAGCATGCAGCTTGCAGAGGCAAAGAAATTAGCTGAAGCGGCGAGCCATGCCAAGAGTGAATTTTTGGCTAGCATGAGCCATGAGTTACGTACGCCGTTGAATGCAATTTTGGGATATGCCCAAATATTAGAGATGGATAACAGCCTTCCATCTGAAACGCGCAGTCATGTTTTTGAAATTGAAAGTGCGGGCAAACACTTATTGGCTTTGGTTAACGATTTGATTGATCTCGCCCGCATTGAGGCAGGAAAAATTCAATTGTTGCTGACGCCAGTTGACATCGACACCGTGCTACAAGAAAGTCTGCTGATGGTTGACTTTCTAGCGCGTAAAAAAAATATTCAGCTCGCAATTACGGAAAGCGTTTGTAACCATATGACGATCTATGCAGATCATTTGCGCTTGCGGCAATCGATGGTTAATTTGCTTACTAATGCGATCAAATATAACAGTCCTCAAGGAAAAGTAAGTATGTCCTGTGTTGTAGAGGCAGGAAAATTAAGAATCTCGGTAGCTGATACAGGCCCAGGAATTCCACTAGAA
>JFJP01038427.1_pt1 | contig 17600 bp, 17 predicted proteins | sample 431651 | NCBI WGS metagenome assembly JFJP01 (sample SAMN02602958, study PRJNA72255) | Microbial mat metagenome, whole genome shotgun sequencing project. | biome: fresh water; feature: sink hole; material: water; isolation source: purple microbial (photo- and chemosynthetic) mats found in...
ATAGATGATTGAGAGCAGATAGAAAATTAAAACTTATTTTATACCTCCTAAATTCTAGATAAAAACCACACACTTTTTACCATTAAGCCGATAAAGTCATCAATTCAACCTTACAACTTTATAGACCTTACAAACCTTATAACTTTACAAACCTTCTACCCAACACTTCCCTCCATTTCCATCTCGATAAGTTTGTTTAACTCCCCTGCATATTCTAGGGGGAGTTTTTTGACGACATCAGAAAAGAATCCATTCACAACCATCGCCATCGCTTTCTCTTCTTCGATACCACGAGACATCATATAAAATAACAATATTTCATCTATCTTTCCAGCACTCGCTTCATGAGCTATCGTCGCGCTATCATTGTCGACATGGATATATGGGATAGTCGTCGATACAGAGAGATCATCCATCAATAATGCATCGCATTCGGTAGCATTCGTAGCATTATCTGCAGATGCTTTGATATCGACAATACCACGGTAGGTAGCTATACCACCATCTTTAGAGATAGACTTCGCTACGATCGTAGAACTCGTATCACGTCAGATATGGATCACTTTACTTCCCGTATCTTGATTTTGATCTGCACCAGCCACAGCGATACCGAGCATATCAGTCTTCGAACGATGTCATTTCAAGATAGAACACGGATAGAGCATCGTCGTACATGAACCTAAGTTACCGTTTACCCATTCCATATATCCATCGTCTTCGATAATCGAACGTTTTGTATTGAGATTGTAGGTATTCGTAGATCGGTTTTCTACTGACGAGTATCTCATCTGAGCGCGCTTGCCTACATAAACTTCGACCAGTCAGGCATGGAGACTTTTTTTGTCATATTTAGGCGCACTACATCATTCAATATAATCCCCTTTCGCATCATCATCGATCACAATCAGCGTATGCTCAAACTGCCCTCCTCCATAGGTATTCATACGGAAATATGCTTGCAATGGTTCATCGACGATCACTCCTTTGGGCACATAGATAAATGTACCTCCAGACCATACTGCTCCATGAAGTGCAGCGAATTTATGATCTTTGGCAGGAACGAGTTTCATAAAATATTTTTGTACCAATTCTGGATATTTATTGATCGCTTCTGGCATATCTTCAAAAATCACTCACTTTTCAGCTCGCTTTACTTTGAGTTTATGATAGACGTTTTGACTATCCATCTGACCACCAGCTCCAGCCAGATACTTACGCTCTGCTTCTGGTATACCCAGACGTGCAAATTTTTCTTTGATCGTCGGATCAACATCATTCCAATCGGTCTGAAACGTATCAGCGTTCTTTGGCTTCGCATAATAGACGATCTCATCAAAAGAAAGTCCTTCCAGACTCGGTCATCGTGATGGTAGTGGTAATGAATGAAATATCTCGAGTGCACGTAAGCGATGTTCAAGCATCCACTCTGGTTCATTTTGATCAGCAGAAATTTGCCTCACCGTCTCTTCTGATAATGTATTCAGAAAAATCGAGTATTCTAGATTATCAGCAGTTTCTAAGGTATGTTTGAGGGAAGTTGAGGACATAAAAATATCAATAAGTTAAACAAATAATAGTAGTATAAGAATTTCTTTATAAAAATCATTAGTTTGTTTTAAAAAGACTTGACTTTTATATATTTTATTATTAACATATAATGGTATTTGTAATATTTGAGAAAAATACCATTTTATCTCATAATTCACATTACTCATGTTTAACAACAAACTAATTTACAACCCAACGAGCAAAAGATTTGATGATTTAAAGTCTCTTGATATTCAAAACTTTCAAAATTCTTTAAGTAATCTATCCAGTAGTATGATGAATGAAAAAGTACCACTCACTGAGGTTATTGATTCACTCATTGATTTAGTAAAATCCGTATCTGACAATCCAATTATTGAAGCACTCATAGAACAGTTAGACTGATCATACAACGCTATAGAAACACATGAAAAAAATAGTAAAAATATGAAACCTATACAAGCAGCATTAGCAAGAAATAGTTTAGAAAAAATGATATTATCTTTTATGAATCAATTTCAATGAGAATTAGATAAAAAACAAGACGATATACAAAACCAACAAAATACATTAACTGAATCACAAAATACAGAAAATATAAATCTTATGATTGAAAACGATCAACTTGATGCAATGCAAAAACAAGCAGAAAGAGAACAAGAAAAACTACTGCAAAAATCATGAATTAATTCACTTATGGATCAATTGTAAACAATATAAACTTCATATCAAAATCTATTACTATGAAGCTACATATATTACCTCATCACCATCACCCCCATCCCAGCAAGTATCATCATCGCACCGAGAACAAATCTCCAGGTTATCACTTCTCCAAACCATAACCAACCAGCAATTCCAAGCAATATTGTCATCGCACCTGTTACGATAATCGGTACATATGCCAGAGCTACACCATGCCCATACAATGCACTATATCAGAAATTTAATCCCACAAAAGCAACTCACAAGACAAGCATCCCTCGATGAAATGAAATATTCATACCCTGTCATTTGAGTATCATATACAATAACACAAAAACCACACTAGCAAGTCATTGTGCTATAGCATTTATTAACAATGGACTATATCCAGCTAAGAGTTTTTGTGAAATACCCATCCCAGTTCCTGATAGTATTGCCAAGAGAAATAAACCTATTACTTGTGGATTCATCATATTTACAGTCAAATAAAATTATACTCATACACCTTCATATCTACTTGACCATCAACTACTTGTATTCATTCTGTTTCGAGAAGCCTAATCTGGTCTAATCATTTTTGTCACAATTTCAATGCACTGATCATTCATTGTTTATTGATCACTCTCCATCGTGGACAGATGTCATTGCGCGCAGTGAAACAAGTACTCTTGGGGTAAGGAACGAAGCAATCCAAGTCTTGTGTAAATTTCCATTCTGCTGGTGACATACTACTCAACATCCTTCCTACTAACCAACCAGATGTATGGATACCGTAGTGTCTATCCATTTGAGATGCCAATTCTCCATACGAGACGACCATTCCGTACGGTATACGTTGTATCAGTCAGATCAATTCTTGTTTCATAAGAAAAAGAATAATTTAAAATTTATAATTCAACATTTCTCATTTCTCTCCACTTTCCCTCTTCCAATCCTTCTATAGTCCAATCAGCAATTCTTATTCTCTGTAATGCAATACATTCATTATCTACTGCTTCACACATTCTTTTTACTTGATGAAATTTCCCTTCTACAATCACAAGATGAAATGAAAACGCATCAATTCTGACTGTCCTTGCAGGTAAGGTATGATAATCACCGTCTAATCTTACTCATTCATTGAGCTGTATCAGATTAGCGTCAGATATTTCTTTTGCACAAGTGACGATATATTCTTTTTCTTTTGATGATTTTGGAGAAGTCAGACGATGATTGAGATCTCCATCACTCGTAGCGAGTACCAGACCAGTTGTGTCTTGATCTAATCTTCATGCTATATTCAACATAGGTGCATAGATACAATCTTCAAGCAAATGTTTATAACTCTGATGTCATCATTCATCTACTTCACTACATACATATCATACAGGTTTATTGAGTAAGATCGTCACTGATTGTTGTACAACAAATTCTAGCAATTCTGCTCATACGGTCTCCTTGTGTCGTGCTGGAGGGAAAAGTTCTTCGCCTGACACGATCGATATTTTATCTCCATCGATGATTTCAAAACCATGATCCAATTCTACGAAACCATTGAGCATCACTCTTCCACTACGAAAAAACTTCTTCGCTTCTCTTCTAGAAACAAGATTGAGTTGTGCAAGATATTTGTCTATACGAATAGTCTGTTGTTGCATAAATAATTCTGACTAATTAAATCATTTTTCTTTCACTTCATCTATGATACTCATACCACCTTCTCTAATAACTTTCCCAAATTCTAATACATAGACTGTATCTACAGGTATATAGTCGAGAATAGAAAAGTAGTGAGTAATTACGATAAAAGTATTATCAGGACTATTGAGTTCACGGATCATCTCAGCGACGTCACGAAAAGCATCTACATCCAATCCACTATCTACTTCATCCAAGAAGATATATTTAGGATTCAATAATTTCAATTGTAACATCTCGATCTTACGTCTTTCTCCACCAGAAAATCATACGTTCACATCTCTCCACAGAAATTCTGTATTGATCTTGAGAGAATCACATAATGGGATAATATGTTTTTTAAATTGGATAAATGAAAGATTCTGATCAGTCGTCGCATTGTAGATACTACGAAGAAATTCAAATAATTTTACACCTTTGATCTCCGGTATCGTCTGAAATGCTACAAATATTCATAGTTTTGCTCTCTCATGTGGATCTAGTTCCAAAACATTGATTTCAGTCTCTCCCCCTTCTAAGGGGGTAGGGGGGATCATTACTAATTCACCAGAAGTAACTGCGTAGCTTGGGTGTCCCATCACCGCCATAGCTAATGATGATTTTCCTGATCAGTTTTTACCTAAGAGACAGTAATTTTTACCAAGTTCAAACGAAAGTGATACATTATCCAGTATCTGTTTATCTTCTATCGACAGTGAAATATGTTGCAATGAAAGCATATTTATAGTATTTTACAAAACAAAAAACCTCTATCACCACTATAGCAATACAGGTCAAAATAGCAAGTAAAAACAATTATTCAACGGAATCTATAATTTTTTTGAAGCATTTTTTTAACTTCTTTACATTATCTTCTTCAAACAATTGATCTTCTAATTTTTGTACTACTTTGTGTGCTTTGGTTATCAAATCATGACCAATCTTAGAAAGTCATAGACTATTTGATACTACACCCGTTTTGGATTGTTTTCTGACAATATATCACTTTTTTTCTAATAATCTCAAGACATTTGAAATCATCATAGGATCAAGATTCATCTCTTGTGCAATTTTATTTTGAGACAATCATGAAAGTTTTTTCTTGAGATCGGCTCGTGAAAGATATTGCATAATCATGTATTGTGCATGAGTAAGATCAAATTCTTTCAAAGCTCTGTTTAATGATTTTTGTCGATATTGGGTAGATAACCAGAGATGATATCCAGTCAATTTTGTTGGATTAGACATGTGTGTGGGGGATGATGTAAAGTATATTTATACTATATATGAATATATATACCATATGCAAGAGATTTTTTTATAACACCAGCACTATCCAAGACAAAATAATTGGAGATAGAGGCAGAAAACATAATCAAGCGAATTTCAACTCATACTGTCATTATTACGTTATAACCCAAGAGACTGACTTGGGACCCTTTAGGGAAGGAAGTCTCTTCGTATACTCACTTTCATAGTCTAGTCACAACAGGTCTTGAGTGTTTTCTGCTTGGGTTTTTTGTCTACTTTTTTTGCCAAGAAAAAAAGTAGATCGTCATCAGACGAAAAAGACATAAGCTTAATCTTGATTTTTACAATCTAATAGATAATCTCTCATCATGTCATTATTAAAAAATATCATATCATATTTTCGCCCCACTTCCTCATACCAATCTCTCAACACGATTCGTATCAGTACTTCTCGCATCAGTCAGAATTTACAACTTTTACAACATTTACAACCGCAACATACTCTTATACCTATCGTAAAATCAAATGCCTATGGTCATGGACTCAAGCAAGTATGCCAAATACTTAATACACTACATACTATAAACATACCTCTTATCGCTGTCGACTCGTATCCAGAATATCAAATCATTGCAGATAATACAGATAAAAACATACTCGTATTGTGAGAAACTTTATCAACAAATTATCATCTTTATAATTCAAAGAGAACGCATCTTGCAGTGGGAACACTCGAGGTACTCCAAGCACTGATTGATACGAAAAGACATCGAAAAATTCATCTCTTTCTCAATACAGGTATGAATCGTGAAGGATTTCAAGAAGAGAATTTATCACAAGCTCTTGATCTGCTTCATAATAATTCTCGTATTCACATAGTAGGAGTGATGTCTCATCTAGCCAATGCAGATCTACAAGACAATAGTTTCACAACCCACCAAATAGAAATATTTAAAAAACTCTATCAGACCATCATCGATGCTGGACATACACCATCATACGTGCATATCGCTAATAGTGCTGGTATCAGCAAAATCCATGATCCTCTTTTTACGGCGAGCAGAACAGGATTAGCCATGTACTGATACAATCCATTAGAACCAGATGATGAATATTACTCATCATATACATGACTACAACCAGCATTATGTCTAACGAGTACCATCACATCACTCCAACATCTCCAAGCTAGCGAATGAGCGAGTTATGGTCTCACCTGGATGACCGACAAATCTACTACTCTCGCCACTCTTCCACTCGGATATAATGAATGACTCCCTCGTCTCGCTGGTGAGTGATATACTGTCTATCATGGAGATCATGCTCTCTCTCTGCGTGGTCGTATTTGTATGAATCTCTGTAGTTGTGAAATCGGAGAGCTCCCTCTTCATATTGGTGATCAGATTGAGATCATCTGATGGGACAAGTCAAAAAACAATACTATCTGACACCTTGCACGTCTCACTCAGACTATCCCGTATACGATACTGACAGGGTTAAATAGTGGATTAAAAAGGGTTATGATAGATTAAGTTTTATATTGATTTCATAATATAATTACATAATATCATTACAACAAAAATATATCATATTAATATAATATAAAAAGCTTTAAATAAAAATTAATTATCAAATTTTTTACTTAAAATATTTTCATCAATGGAATTTAAATTAAGAATTAATTGAAAATATGCATCAGATGAAGAGTTATTAAACGACTTAAAAAGAGTTTCTAAACAAAAAAACAAGAAAAATATTACACAAAAAGAATATAATGAAGAATGAAATTATAGTCATGGAGTCTTCTGTAGAAGATTTTGAAGTCGAAATAACGCTATTGAAAAATCTAATTTAGCAATTAATGTAAAACAAAATATTTCAGAAGAAGAACTATTTAATAATTTAGAAGCTATTCGATTAACTTTAGAAAGACAACCATTTTACAATGAAATCAAAAAACCCTTTTCTATATATTCCGTAGATGTATACTGTAGAAGATTTGGAAGTTGGTTAGATGCTTGTAAAAGATTTATAGAATTCAAAAAATGAGATACAGCATTTATAAAACTTATTCAAAAGAAAAACACATGAAGCACAAGAAATATAAATGGGAAAATCAGATTAAAAGTATTAAAAAAAGATCATTATACTTGTGTTAAATGTGGAGGAAGTCCAGCAACCCAAAGATGATGTATACTACATATTGATCACATAATTCCATTTTCTAAAGGCGGTAGTAACGAAATCGAAAATCTTCAAACATTATGTAATAAATGCAATCTTCGAAAAGGAAATGATGAAAATGTATAGTTTATAAATTCTATAAACTGTGACTATAAAAATCACAACAAAGAGTACATACTATTATTATATATAATTAAAAATTATAATTATTAAATTTATTAAATTACTGACTTTCCAGCTAATCTACCCGTAGCCCACGAGGAAGTCAGGTTATATCATCCAGTCACTCCATCTACATCTAATACTTCTCCAGCAAAAAATAATCAGGGTATAATCTTTGACATCATCGTCTTGGAATCTACTTCATCCAAGGACACTCCTCCAGCTGTTACAAATTCATCTCCTGGTCTACGTCCTACGATCACAAATTTCCATGCTGTGAGCATATCTACAATCTGTCAACGAAGAGTTTTTGAAAGTAAACCGATCTCTTGATCTAGTTGATTTACAAAAAGTTGTGTATTCCAAAGAGAGACTATACGATCTGGCAGGTATTGTTTGAGTATAGTAGCAATCTGTTTACGAGGATGGTCTTTACTCGCTTGTAAGAAGATATCATGTCGATCAGCAGGATTTTTATCTGCGTCGATACTCAACGATATCTCCAAAGGATGATTTCCATCGATAGTCTCAAAAGCACTATATGCAGCTACTATAAACGTCGCCGGTCATGTCAGTCAGAAGTGAGTCAACAACACTGGTCAGATCGCTTCTTTTTTCTCTCAACCATTATCCTGTCATCCTGAATTCATTTCAGGATCTTTAATAACAACACTCAATTTTGCATTTTGAAAAGCGATACCCGAAAGTTCATGAGTCCATTTATCACGAGAGAGAAAACTATTGAGAGAAGGTCAAAGTGGAGTAACTGTATGTCACAATTCACGAGCCCAGGCATATGCATCACCAGTAGATCAGGTATGACTATAGGCATTACCACCTGTTGCTATGATGACGGCATCAAAAAAGCTCTTTCACTGACTGGTAGTCAATTCAAATTTTCATTGATTAGTCTGTCATCCTGAACTCGTTTCAGGATCTTTTTTATATTCTATCTTTTCAATACCAGTCTTATAATGGATATGAGATTTTTTGGATTGCAATATACGTTCAAAAACAGAAACAATATCTTTACCATTGTCAGATACAGGGAAAACTCTCATATCTGATTCTGTCTTCAATGGTACACCATGATCTTCAAATCGTTCATATATCTTACGAGCACCAAACTGCCCTATCGCTTCACGAACTCGATGAGCTCCACGAACATATTTTGATTCAAGATCTTTTCGTCTATAATATCAAGTCGTGACATTACACCTTCCTCCTCAGGAGATAATCACTTTTGCACCCAAAGAACTATTTTTTTCAAAAAGATGAACTTCACCATCATACGATAATTCTATAAGTGTCACAGCAGCCATCATTCCAGCTGCTCATCATCCTATAATCGCTATCTTTTTGCTCATATATACATTACAACAATTAAATTATTATAACCTAGTATATGAGTTTATCAGAAAAAAACAATTGAAAAAACTCATTCAATCAGTATCTATGATATAATAGTTTTATGATATTACTATATTGGATGAATTATCGATTGATCAAATCCGAACCCTATAAATATTCACGAGATCGTTTTCTAGAAGAAGGAACGACAATGCGAGATGGTATCCGTAATTATCAAGCCAGAAACAATCTCAATGCTATGCGTGTCTGAGATCTGTGTTTTTGGTATCACAGCAATGAAGGCAAAGAGATAGTAGGTATCGCACAAGTCACTAAAGAATCATATCCTGACCCAACAGCAGAACAACCCAATATCAAGTCACGAGTCGTGGTTGATGTCATACCATACAAGATATTAAATACACCTCTATCACTAGAGCAGATCAAACAAGATAAAAACTTAGAAAATATGATACTTCTCAAACAACAGAGACTCTCAGTCGCTCCAATTACTCAAGAAGAATTTGATTATATTGTACAACTATCTTCCTAATATCTAGGAACTAGCAACTCATATCTAAGAACTATTTCAAACTCTCATATACTCTCGCAGTAGCAATCACATCTTTGACACAATACTGTACAATACGATCAAGATCATGGTCCTGTCGATACACTGTACTAACCTGAGATCCATCAATATCATCTTTTGGTGTATCTATTCCGAGTATCTCACACAACAATGCCAACGACGTATATGCTTTATAATCGCCAAATTTCCACATTTCCATCGTATCTTTGTGTGGAATCTCTCGTGGTTTTTTATCTCTTATAGATAATTGGGGAGGTAATGATAACGCATGAATCACTCCTCTTCTACACGTATAGGGTATATCAAATTCTTTTGCGTTGTGACCACAGAGAATATACTGAGGATATTGATCAAGAAAATGAAAAAATTCTGACAGGAGATGACGTTCATCATCTGAAGCGAATGATCTCGTTACAAAATCTCAACTCGCATTATAATATCCACAGACAATACAGATGATCTTTCCAAATTCTGCATAAATTCATGCTTTCTGAATATATAAGTCAGCTGATGACAAAGATTCCGTAATCCACGATTGAGACTTTTTGTCCCAAAGATGTTGCATCGCATCAGAAAGCTGATCATACGACGCTACACCACTTACGGTCTCGATATCAAAGAAGATAATTTTTTGCATGATGATATTATTACAATATAAATCCATATAATCATATATATCAAATATAATCATTACAAGAGAAAAACAATTTTTTATATAATAACAAAAAGAAGCCTAAGCTCCTCTCTTTATAGACTTTATCCACCTTATAAACTTTTGTCTTCTCGAAATTTCTCCCTCTTCTTTATCTCTAAATACAGTATAATACAAGACTGGCACTGCTACGAGTGTAATCACAGACGAAAACACAAGACCAAAGATGACGGTATATCACAACCCTGCATAGAATTCATCTTGAGTCACTGATGATGCAAGTCACAATATTGTCGTCAAGGTAGAGATAATAATCGGTTTAAATCTTGCTTGACCAGCTTCAATAATACTTTCAACCAGTCAGAATCATTTCTTTGTATTTTCATTGATCCTATCGACGAGAAAGATAGCAGTATTTACTATCACTCCGATCAGGGAGATAAATCAAATAGCAAATGCCATACTATAAGGATTACCTGTCACCCACAATCCAATATTGACTCACAACAATGCAGTAAAAATAGAATACAACACAATTGCAGGTTTGCTAAATGAATTGAACATATAGACCAACAAGACAAATGTCATAAATAATGCTACTACAAAGGCGATCACAGCTCACTGTATGAGATCTGCATTTGCTTCATTTTCTCATCATGATTTGTATGATATACCTGTCGGATATTTATAGGCTTTTGCAAATTCCTCAAGTTTTGGTTGAAAATTGGTAGGTTGAAGCCCTTGTTCCAAATCTACTTCTACTGATATCACAATATCACTATCTACTCTCTTGACACTCGTCAGAGATGGATCTGTAGAGACCGTTGCAACATCACTGAGACGGATTTGTCATGCTTTTGTAGTCACAACGAGATTGTATAGTATCTCTGGAGATACATCATCGACAAAGGTATCCAGTTTGAGAACAATATCTCTTTCTTTGGTATCTACCATCATGGCTCCAGCTTTGATACCATTGATAGCACTATAGATCTCAGATTGAAGATCAGAAGGAGTCAACCCATATTGAGCAAGTTTATCAGCATCAAAAGAAAATGAAAACTGTCATGGACTCTCTGTACTAGAATTTATAATATTGATCGCTCCTGTCAGTCAGGCAAGATAATTTTCAAAATCTTGAGATACTTTTTTCAGTTCTGTTAATAACTTTTTGTCATTTGCGACAAGCTTAATCCCTACTGCTTTACCTGTCGGTGGTCATCCTGCCTGTACTTTACCTTCAAATGTATATCACTGTGTCTTCAGATATGACAATCCACTTTCTATTTCAGCTTGGATAGTAAAACCATCTCTCTGACGTTCTTCTTTTTTTACAAGCTCTACTCAAATATTAACGTTTGTAGTATTGATATTTATGGTATAACTTTTGAGTTCGGGAATTTTTGAGATAAAAACATCTACTCCTGACACTATCTGAGCCATCTTAGATACATCAGTTCATTCCCTAGCTGTAAGTTCAAAATCCATACTAGGATTGTCTCCTGACGGAAATAACTTAAATCATATAGAAGGTGCAAGAATTACTAGCGTAGCAAACACTAATCATACTGGTAATAGTATAGTCACTCTTCTCCAAAAAGAATGCGCCAAAAGAAAACGCAATGTTCATATATAATATTCTCTGAGATCGTCAATTCTCTTTTCTAACCAAGGTGCATCAGTTACAGGAATAGATTTTTTCCCTTCTCTCTCATGATATAAGATCTCTTTTTCTTCTGAAGACATAATTGCTAAAGATTCATCATGTGCATCATCGTTATAATAATAATCAAGCTTTTTATTGAATCTAGCAAACAATGCTCCATTGACAGTGAGCGCTAAAAATAACGATGCTAATAACGTAGCAAATAAAGTGATAGGGATAAACGAAAGAAATTTACCGACAATACCAGGTAAGACCAACATAGGAATAAATACGACAATATTGATCAAGGAAGTAATGATATTTGGTCTAGCATACGTATGCATAGTAATCAAGATAGCTGACATAGGATTATATCACTTTTTCATATTTTCTCGTCAAGATTCTATGAATACTATCACCGTATCGATACCCATACCAAACGAAAGAATCAGAGAAAAATTCACCATAAAATTCATCGTCATGCCAAGATAATTTAATACCATAAAGGTAATAAAAAACGAAATCGGCATAGCCAAAGTGGCAATTGCACTCTGACGAAATCCAATGAATATCATGGTAATCAAAAAAACTAACAATACGGATGTAATACCATTCCATCACAATGACGTATAATCATCAATAATCACATCAGCTAGATCTCTCGTATATGCTACATTTAAACTTTTATACGTTAATTTTTGTAGCGTATCATCTATCACTTGTCTAGCTGTTTGAGAATCTTCAAACACATTCGATCTGTTTTTTTTGTATATCGTCAGAGAGATAGCATGATTTTCTGCACTATCATATACACCACCATAGGTGATTGATTTATTGCTATAAGAACGAACTATTGTTGATAACTCATATAATTTGACATACCCTCCTGGCACTGCTATAGGGATAATTTGTAAATCTGCCAGAGAGCTTAATTCATTGTCTATCCTATAATCATATCTGAGATCTCATAATTTATAATTTCAAAGAGGAAGATTCTGATTATATGCACGTATCTGTCAGACAATTTGATTCATAGTGATGCCATATCATTCTAATTTTGATTGATCAAGTTGAACCTGCATATCAAAATCACTATCTGAACCTGCAGATCATCAAAATGCTCATCAACGACCACCACCCATATTAGCATCTACTCATACATCGACAATACCTCATTTACCTTTGACGTCATCTTTAAACTGCATAGCCAATGATCTGAGGTGATTCATACTAAACTGATCTTTTGATCAATATAATATCATTTGAAAAAGAACTTCATTCGCTGTAGATATCTCCATGACAGAAGGATCCCTTACATCATCTGGGAAAGATATAGTATCCACATTACTACGTACATCATTGATAAAATCAGTAACATCCACACCATTATCCAAAGTAATAGTAACGCTTGATACTCATAAGGATGAAGATGATTCTATCTTATCAATACCATCAAGATCTTTAATTTTATCTTCTATCTTCGTCGTAATCACATCATCAATATCTACAGGATTTGCTCATGGATATACCGTAGTCACACTGACAATTCCAAATTTTATATCTGGAGAAGATTCTTTTGGTATAGTAAATGCTACATATAAACCATATATTATAACTAATATAATGAGCAAAAAAGATACTTTATAGTTTACAATCCATCGTCAAAAAAATGAATTTTTGATTTCTTCAAGATAGGATTCTGCTTTCTGTGAGAGATTGGACATAGGAATTTTTTAATTTTAAATTCTAAATTTTGAATGATTAATTTTTTAATTTTTAATGTTTAATGTTCAATCTTTCACTATTTCCATAGATCTCTCATCATAATTACTGAGATCAGTTGTAATAAGTTCATAATTTGTTGGAATTTGATCCGTAATCTCTACTTGATCTCCAAAGATAGAACGAATAGTTAAACTCGTAGGTATCACTTTTGTTCAATCCCAGAAATATGCAACAGCCGTATTAGTATCGACAATAGATAATGCATTTAATGGTAACAGTAAGGTTCATTGTTGTACAGGTATTTTGACAGTCACAAACAATCAAGTAGGTATAGTACTATCATCTAGGACAATAATAATTTTAAAAGATCAACTCTTGTCGGCTGTTTGAGCTATCTGAGCAATGATTCATTTTCATTCTCCCACTTCACTCGTTACTATGACTTTTTGTCAGAGAGTTATATTTTTTATCTCTTCACTAGTGAGTGTTGTCTCAATCTGTTGCTGCGTTGAGATAATTTTGATCAATGGAGTACCTGGTGATACTTCTTGTCAAAAATCTACTAATACATCAGCCACAAATCATTGTAATGGAGATGTGATAGAAAATTTTGATTGATTGAAATTTGCCTGTGTGAGTTGTAATGCTGCTGATTCACGAGACAGAGAAGCATTTTTTATCTGTCCATCAAATCATATCTCAGATCTTTCTGCTCCCAAAGTGGCATTGAATTGTGCATCATCCAAAGATCTTTTGGTAAGAGCTATTTGAGATCTCAAACTCTCTATCTGTCTAGCCAACGATGCTTGTTGATCTTCATATGATACAAAATATGATCTAATCGAATTTAATTGACTCGTAATAGATGTATTCAATCAACTATTTTTTGCTTGTAAGGTAGAAAATGTAGTTTGCACGAGCATCATCTGTGTCGTATATCTTGCATCTTCTATACTTTCTATAAAAAGTTTCTTTATTAGCACAAAATGATCGCTCAATCATGTTACGATAGACTGATACGTCTTGAGATACGTAGTAACATTTTGATCATTGATATCCGCACTATTCATAACATCTAATTGTTGTTGCAGACTAGAGATAGTATAAAAACTTTTTGTAATCTTATCTTTGATAGTAATATCTTTTGCTCAGAGATACACTCTCAAATCTTTGTATTCACCATTGGTATAGATATCTGTGATGCCTAATAATTTGTCAGTCTCATTGGCAGTATCCGTAAGGATAATCTCCAAATCACTTTGAATATTTCTTGCACTTGTGATAAGATTTTCATTGGTCTGTCCATCAGATTTTAGTTTTGCTTGATAATCAAATTCAGCTTTTTCAAGATCTTGTTCTAATTTAGCTAATTGGATCTGTGTATTTGATCACGTAACATTACCGTCTACATTATTCAGATCATAGAGTATTTTCTTTTTTTGTCGTTCTATATCATCGGTAGTATTTGCTTCTGTAAGTTGTGCTCTTTCTAATGCCAATTGTGCATCTTTGATTGCCTTACCAACTGGAGCTGTACTATCTTGTAATTGAACCAAAAGCGTTCATGCAGAGACTTTTTTACCCAAACCATAGACAATATCTTTGATTTTCCCTGAAACCATACTTGATATAACTATCTCACTAGCTCATTGCACTTTTGATGATTTTGTGATATATCACAAGTTTTCACTATTGTAGAGATTAAGAGTCTGTATTTGAAATGGTTGCTTAAGTTGTTCTACAACAGTTTCATCAGATCCACACCCAGACAAAAGGGAAAGTAGTATCGTACTTATTACCATAAGAGCAATTGATTTTTTAACTATCATATTCTGATCACATCTTTAAAAAGTAAAAAAATTATTTCTGACTAGGTACATGAGCTTTTAGTTTGTGAATGTCTTGTCTACAATTCTCAAAAAAGCCTGGAGAATCTTGTTCTATTTTAGTCACAAACTCTTCTAAATTATCAGCTTTGATCAATCATAATACAATATCTCATTTTGAAGTAACAAGAAGTTGATCTCATGGTTTGATACCAAGCCTTTCACGAGCATCTGCAGGTATGACAATTTGTCATTTTGCATTGACAGTGACACTACCATAAATTTTGTGTTCTGCGGGCGATACAAACATACTACATCTATCCTAAAGTAATAAAAGTAAGAAATTTATAACAAATAGAAGAAACAATACAAGAGTTTTTTATGATTAGAAATTGACTCTTAAAAAAACTCTTGAAAAGTCACATTCTTTATCTATGATAAGGTATCTTTATTTTATATTACTCTATTCTTATGACATCATCGAACACCAATAATCAAGCATCTTCATCACGAGGCCTAGGTAAAATTTTATTGATACTCCTATGAATTATCCTCCTATGAGGACGATATGTTATGTGAATCTACAATGGTTTATTGTCATCTGATGAAAGTATCAAATCAAAACAAGCTCAAGTTGAAAACATGTACGAAAGAAGAGCTGATTTGGTACCACAAGTCACAGCAGTCGTAAAAAAATATGCAGAATATGAAGGATGAGTACTCACCGGCATTGCTGGACTCAGATCAAATGCAACTGCATTAGAAAATATGGCAAAACAAGGCGATGTAAAATCAGAAGCGTTCTGAACACTCCTCGCTTCTACTCTGGGAGGTATGAAAATAATCTCAGAAAACTATCCCGTATTAAAAGCTGATACACAATTTACTAATCTCTATACTACACTTGAAGGTTCTGAAAATCGTATCCGTACTGCTATTATGGATTATAATGATGCCATCATACCATTTAATATAAAAGTAAGAACTTTCCCAACAAATCTTATAGCAAACGTTCTATGAATGGAAGTAAAAAATCGTATCACTCCAACAGAAGGAAAAGACATCAAAGCTGTACCAGATGTAGAATGATTACTTAACTAAGATTATATTTAAATCTTTTGTCATTTCGACCAAAGCGCAGCGAAGTGGAGAAATCTTTTATAATTTTATAAAAAAAATAATAAAAAAAACCATCATCAACATATTTCTCTCTCTGTGACTTCTCATATTATTTTTCTGATGACAAAGCATCGCTTTTGACTCAATGAATCTTCCACCTCTCGATAATTTCGTCGTAGATTATACAAATACTCTCACATCCAGTCAGATAGAATCTTTTTCTTCTCATGCATATACTCTACAACAACAGACTTCTGCACAAATCGCGGCTCTCATTCTGCCTGATCGTGGGTGATATGAACTCTATGATATCGCCTTGAAAGTGTTTCGTGATAGTAAATTATGAGCCAAAGACCTCAACAATGGACTATTGCTCATCATCGCCAAGGATGAAAAAAAACTTCGTCTGACTGTCTGATATGGTCTAGAATGAACTATTCCCGATGTGCTTGCTCGTGAGATGATAGAACAGATACGTCCTTTTGTCAATAGTGGTGATATCTATGGAGCCATACAGACCTATTATGATCTTGTCACACCTTATGTACAATGAACAGGAAAATCATCAATTAACACAACAAAAGTATATACTATATCTATGCGAGATCCAATACGATGTGTAGTTTTTTTTCTTTCCATGACTATACTAGCACGAAAACCAAAACACATAAAAAGAACATCAACAACCACACAACAAAAATATAGTATCAACACAATAGGTCTTATTATAGGAATAATATGATTACTAATTCTCGCAAAAATATCATTTACTACAGTTGCATTTTGATTTTACTGATGATTAATCTGATATTTATTTTGATTTTTCAATTGATATAGTCTCTATGTCGATAATAGAAATAGTAAATATAGATGATGATTTTCTAGTTGATTTGGTGGAAGTTCAAGGAGGGATTCAGGATGATGATCATGATGAGGTGGTGGTTGATTTTCTGGATGATTTGGTGGAAGTTCATGATGAGGTGGTGCTGGAGATTAGCTTCTTCTGCTAACCATCAGTTAGTATATTTTAATATATAATATTGACAAAAAAGAAAATATAATTATAATATATTTAATAATCTATAAAAATGATTAGTTTTAGTTTTTAATTACTTAATAAAGGACACGCTGGGCAGAGCCACAGCGGTATTTGATCTCCATTAGAATACCAGTCATTCAAATAGCGATACCATTCTTTCATTTTTG
>JFJP01038428.1_pt1 | contig 17600 bp, 11 predicted proteins | sample 431651 | NCBI WGS metagenome assembly JFJP01 (sample SAMN02602958, study PRJNA72255) | Microbial mat metagenome, whole genome shotgun sequencing project. | biome: fresh water; feature: sink hole; material: water; isolation source: purple microbial (photo- and chemosynthetic) mats found in...
TTATTTCGACCAAAGAGCCAATAAGAAACTTTGTCATAGGTATCTTTCGACCAGATCTGGGGGAAAACAAGTGGGCAATTTGCAATGCGCACCCAGAATTTGATAAGGCAGGAAATCTTTTACATGCTGTTGTGAACTTCACTGAAATTACGAAATTAAAAAAAAACGGAACTCAATTTAAAAGTAGAGCGAAATAAAGCAGAACGATATTTAGATATTGTAGAAGTGATTCTAGTCGCTTTCGATGACAAAGCACAAATTACTCTTTTAAATCGCAAAGGTTATGAAGTCCTTGGATATGAACCAGGTGAACTTGAAGGCAAAAGCTGGTTTGCAACTTGCCTGCCCGCAAACGATCCGGAAGGAATATTTTCAATTTACAAAAAGATCATTGCTGGCGATATCAAACCTTACGAGTATTTTGAAAATCAAATTCTAACGAAGTCGGGAGAAAAAAGATTCATTGCTTGGCATAATTTGCTCTTAAAAGATGATCAGGGAAACAATATTGGGACTCTAAGTTCCGGTGAGGACATTACAGATCGCAAAATAGCGGAAAAAGAATTATTACTGGCGCTCGAATCGGCCAAAAATGCCACCATCGTCAAATCACGTTTCCTGGATATTGCCGCTCACGAACTGCGAACTCCTGTCAGTGCATTCTCGCTTTTGGTTCAATTGGCACAAAAGAAAATAGATCAGGGAATGCAAGTTGATCCCAATATTTTTGTGCGACTTAGAAAACAAGTCGACCGGATCTCCCAACTCGTAATCGATCTTCTTGATGTATCCCGCCTCGAAAGAGGAGCGATGAAGCTAAAGATTGAAAGAAAAGATGTTGTCTCTCTATTATCCGATTGTGTGGAGGACATAAAACTTCGATCACCTCATCGACATTTCAAAGTCATGATACCCAGCGGGACTCCAATTGTGGCCAATATTGACGTTATACGAATATACCAGGTCATTTCTAATCTCCTGGATAATGCCGTTAAATACACTCCAGAGGATTCACCCATTGAGGTTTCTGTTGAAGTAAAACAGGGTGCAATTCATTTTTTTGTGACTGATCATGGTCCAGGAATTTCAAAACAACAGCAAGATGAGATGTTTCAGCCATTCACAAGAGGCTCAACCGAATTAACTGATCCCTCAGGAGGATTAGGTCTTGGATTGTTTATCTGCAAAAGTATTATAATGCTTCATGGGGGAAGCATGGAAGTCAGCAGTGAAATTGGCCATGGTAGTACCTTCACTTTTCATTTACCGTTATGAATATGAATAAAACGACAATCCTGATTATTGAAGATGATGAAGATATCCTTTTTGGCCTGCGAGATTATCTTGAATTGGAAGGTTATCATATCCAAACCGCTGGGAACGGGATTGAAGCTCTTGAACTACTCAGTGTGAGTAAAACTCCTAACCTTATTTTGCTAGATATGAAAATGCCCCTCATGGATGGGTGGGAATTTGCGGCAGCTTACGGAGAAAAATTCACGCAAAGAGCACCCATTATTGTCGTCACTGCTGCTGCGGATGCGGAGCAAAGGGCACGGGACGTTCAAGCGGTCAGCTTCGTCGAAAAACCTTTCAATCTCGATATATTGCTCGAAAAGATTAAAATTTACTCCAATTAATTGCGTTTTTCAATGTGAATCCAGTAACTTGAAAAAGACTCCTTTAAATATTAAAAGAGACTTGTTAGTATCTGGCGTAAATTTTTACTAAGGATTTAGCGCTTGAACTTGGATACTCCATCTGAATTGGTAACACCTATTCCTTTACCTTCAAATCGACCTGAAAGTCATTTAAAGGCACTCACTTTCTATCAACAAGAACTTAAAAAACATTTGTCCGAAGATGTTTTTAAACGCGCCCCAAGCCGTGCTCTTTTTCTTGTGAGTTTTTTATCCATTAACATTGCATTAATCTATTTCGTTGTTCACTTTGACCCCGCTTGGTATTTTAAACTTTTAGCGGCCTGTGTGATTGGGCAGTTTAATGCGGGACTGGCGTTTGTGGCCCACGACACTCTCCATGGTTCAGTTTTTAAAAATCGTTTCATGCAAGATTTGATTGGAACAATTGGCTTCGCACCTTTTCTAGTGTCGGCGACCTATTGGCGCTTTTGGCACAATACCCTTCATCACGGAAACACTCAGCTCATCTACAAAGACCCTGACGCCTTTCCTACCCTCTCAGTTTATAAACGCAGCAAGTTTATGAGAGTTGTCTTTGATCTCGCTCCTGGCTCAAAAAATCCTTTAAGTTTTCTCTACTTCTTCTACTGGTTTTCCTTTCAGGCCGTTTTAAATCAATCCTACATGCGATTTAAAAATAAAATGTGGAGCAACATGGATCACTCAAGGGTAACAAAAGAATTTGTTCCTTTGTGTTTATTAGCCGCCGGCTACCTTTACTGGGTAGGATTCAACAACTTGTTATGGTTAGTCGTTATCCCTGTTTGTATTCAAAACTACGTAATTTTGAGCTACATCCTCACCAACCATAATATTTCGCCACTTACTAAGATTAATGATCCATTGGAAAACTCTTTAACTGTGACAACAAACCCGTTGAATGATTTTCTTCACCTAAACTTCGGCTATCACGTAGAACATCACTTGTTTCCAAGAGTCTCGAGTCGTCACGCAAAAAAAATTCATGTTTTACTTAAAGAGATGTATCCGGGGAAATATAAGTCGATGCCTAAATGGAAGGCGCTTAAATACCTCTATCAAACACCCAGGCTGTACAAGAACTCTAACGAGCTCATTCACCCTAAGACACTCAAGACCTACCCTACAATATAATTTGGCCCTCTGAAGATTTCAGGGGCAATTCCACGATAAATCTGGCCCCTTGCCCGAGCTCACTCTCCACGCGGATGGAGCCACCATGGGCCTCGACGACTTGTTTGGAAATAAACAGACCTAATCCAAGTCCGCTAATATTGCGGGAGGATGTGGCGCGAACGAATCGATCAAAAATGAAGGGAAGTTTATCTGCTGAGATTCCAGCTCCCTGATCCTCAACCACAAAAAGAACGTGATCATTTTTTTTCATGAGAGAGACTGAAATCTCCTTACCTGGAGCATATTTAAGGGCATTTGAAACAAGGTTAACAAAAACTTGCTCAATTCGGCTTTTATCCCACCGGCCCATAATATTTTTTTCGATATTGGCCTTTAAAAGGCAACCAGCATCTACAAATAGGGTCCCGAAGCGCTCAAGTGAATCTTCCAGCGCCTCAGAGAGATTTAAATCCTCAATCTTAATACCCAACTTACCTGCATTTATTCTCGTCACATCCAATAAGTTTTCTACTAAGTCTGTGATGCGATCCACTTGTTTAGTTGAAACAGTCAGAGACTTCGCAAGCCGAGCAACGTTGGGAATAATATTCTCTGCAGGTCTCACCTCGCGAGTGAGCATCTGAAGCTGGAGCTTAAGCGAGGTTAAGGGTGTTTTAAGTTCATGAGAAGCAATGGAGAGAAACTCATCACGTACTGCCAGTGCCAACCTCAAGTCCTCTTCCATTTTCTTACGAGTCGTAATATCGCGCGAGATGGTGATAATGCCATTGATCAGTGGATTATCTAGTTGATTGAGAGCAGTGGCTTCCATCCAAGAGTAACTTCCGTCCTTATTAAGGTAGCGATACTGGACAGTGATATGTCCCATGGTACCCTCTTTGAGGGTTTGCATGATTGATGATATTTCTTCTCTATCATCTGGGTGAATAAGTTCAATTGTGTTTTTACCGATAAGATCTTGGTTGGTATAGCCATGAATCCGAAGGGCAGCAGATGAGTTGTAAACCAGGCTTCCCTCTTTATCCAGAACACTAATAATGTCCGGTGAAAGATTGGTGATTGTGGAAAACATTTCCTCACTTTTTTTAAGTAGATTATCACGTTCAATGACATCAATGGCGTAAGAGATTGTGCTCACAACTTTATCAAGTAACTGAACTTCGGATGAATTAAAAAATTCAACAGTGGATGAATAAATATTTAAAGAGCCAATAACTTTTCTTTGAAAGCTGATGGGAAGAGCGATGCTGGAGGCAAACCCGCGATGGACGGCTTCGTCCCGCCAAAGAGCATAGTTTTCATTATCTTTAATATTATTATTTACAACCGTTTTGCCCTCACGAATCGTTGTTCCCGTTGGCCCGCGCCCTGCCGGAGTTTCTGGATTGGTGCTGATTTTTAAAATTTCGGAGAGGTAGCCATCCTCATGGCCAAACCAATTAACGGGCCGGACCTTTTGAGTTTTCTCGTCAACAAGCCCAATCCAGGCCATGCGAAATTTCCCATCTTCAACCATAATTCGGCAAGCCTCTTGGAAAACCTCATTTTGATTACTTGAATGAATGATCATTTGGTTAATTTTTGCAGAAACAGAATAAAGTCTGGATGTTTTTATTATCTCGTCTTCAAATTTCTTACGTGAAGAAATATCCGTAATGAATCCATTCCACAGGACACTGCCATCTGAAAGCTTGCTCGGCTTAGAAGTGCCAAGTAACCATTGCTCACCAACTCCAGGACGAATAACCCGATACTCGTGATTCCAAATTTTTAAGGTATTGGCAGACTCCATGATGGACGCCATTACACCTTCAAGGTCATCTGGATGAATTGTTTTAATAATGGCGGATGCATCTTCTTTGACATCTTCAGGATTAACCCCGTAGACCTGAAGCATCCCGGGGCTGGAAAACGGAAAAGAAAAATGCCCGTCCGGATGCATTTGGAACTGATATATGACACCAGGCACATGGTCGGCAATTTCTTGAAGTGTTCCGGGGGTAGAGGCTGGCATCTTTTTTTGCTCCTGAATTCTCTATAAAAGAATGCCGCTCTGTGGGATCATTTGTAAATGAAAGTAATCTTATTTTTTGTTTTGGTTTTTTCCTCCACTCTGTGGGCGAAGCAGCATGTTGGCGCTATGGGTTTGGAAGCCGGTGTGGCCCGATTGAGTGATGGAAACCACTCGGCAATTGGCCCCTCGTGGCTTTTCCATTTCGAATATCAAGTTGATCCCATTGTCGGTTTTTTTGGGCAGGCCGGAAATTCTGAAGCACAGGATGGCCCAGACCGCTTCAAGCAGAACGCCTTTAACGGAGGTATTCTTCTCGACGTGCTTCCGGTGCTGGAATTTCGCTTGGGTGTGGCCACCACTGTTCTGGAAATCGAGGATAAAGATTCAACAAAAAAAGAAACAGAAATGGGCCCCCTGGCCGGTGCCACTGTTTACGTAACATCTGGAATCTGGAAGATTGGTGCATCGGGCGAAGTTATTAAAACCGGAAGTCTACAGACTGCAGCAATGAGACTCATGTGGCTCATTATATTTTGATATCGTGCAAACCACCCATTATGTTTTACCATCTTTAGAACTATCAAATATAAGTGAGTAACCCCATGGATATCGACCTCGTCCGATTAAATTTGAATCAAAACGGAATGACCGTTTTAAAAATCATTATTGCCCTTATCATGTACGGGGTCGCACTCAACTTAAAAGTTGAGGATTTTAGAGCGTTAATTAAAAATCCCCGGGGCCTCGCAGCCGGATTTCTCACTCAACTGGTGCTCTTTCCTCTTATCGCTTACGGCCTGATCCTTTTAACTGGTGTCAGACCAAGTATAGCTTTGGGCCTCATCATGATTGCGGCCTGTCCTAGTGGAAACCTCGCCAATCTCGTGACGAGTCTCGGAAAAGGCAACGTAGCTCTTTCAGTTGGACTAACTTCTAGTGCCACTATCCTCGCGATGGGTGTGACTCCGTTTATTCTTCTTTTCTTGGGAAAACTTGTACCGGGCGCGGGTGCCTTGTTGAGCGAAATTCATATTGGTACAGGTGAAATGCTGGAGGGTGTATTTATCCTGCTAGGGATTCCTATGATTCTGGGAATGGTGACGGCGAAATTGTTTCCGATCTTTAGTGAAAAGTTTCAACGAATCATGAACAAAGTTTCAGTCGTGTTTCTTCTGGTGTTTATTTTAGGCGCTTTAATCGCTAACTATCACCACTTCTTGGCCTTCTTTCACATGATTGTGGGAATTGTATTTGCCTTAAACATCTCAGTTATTTTAGGCGCCTACTTTGTCGCCAAATTAATGGGGCTCTCCGAGTATGATGCCAGAGCTGTCACGACTACCATGGGAATTAAAAATTCAGCTTTAGGCCTGGCGATGGTTTTCCAGTTTTTTCAAGGAATGGGAGGCATGGCGATGATTGTAGCTTGGTGGGGCATCAGCCAAATTACATTTGGATTGGTTGCTGTTAAAGTCTGGAAATGGATCGATGCAAGAAGGGTTGTAGCATGAAAAATATTTTAGTTACTGGGGCCTCTGGTTATTTAGGAAGTCTTCTTATTGAAAAACTTGCAAACGAAAAAGAAAGTCTTGGAATCGTAAACCTTGTTGCGACGGACGTGAGACCACTCCATAAAGAACTGCCCAATGTTTCTTTTGAAAAATTAGATGTTCGCGAAAAAAACGCGGGTGAAATTTTTAAGAAGTATAATATTGATTGTGTCGTTCACCTTGCCTCAATCGTAACTCCCGGAAAAAAATCCAATCGTGAATTTGAATACTCCGTGGATGTTGATGGGACTAAAAATATTTTAAGTGCCTGTCTTGAGGCAAAAGTTAAACGTATCATCATTTCTTCCAGTGGTGCCGCCTATGGCTACCACCCAGAAAATATCAAACCTCTGGTAGAAACTAACCCGGTCCGTGGTAATTATGAGTTTGCCTACTCCCACCACAAAAGATTAGTGGAAGAAGAGCTCAAAATGTACCGGGAAAAACACCCGGAATTAGAACAAACCATATTCAGGATTACGACGATCTTGGGAACAAACGTTAATAACCAGATTACCGACTTATTTAAAAAGCCGGTTCAAATCGGAATACCAAACAACGAAATTGGCTTCAGTTTTATCTGGGACGTAGATGCAGTGGATTGTTTTAAGCACTCTATTTTCAGTGATAAGACGGGTATCTATAATCTTTCAGGCGATGGATACGTCACTATTGCCGAGCGAGCAAAGGCGCTGAAGAAGCATGTGCTCTATATTCCATCAGTAGTGCTGGAGAAGGCGCTCCTCGTGCTTAAGAAGCTGGGGCTCACCCAATACGGGCCAGAGCAAATTCTTTTTCTGAAGTATCGTCCAATTTTAGACAACAAAAAGCTTAAAACAGACTTTGGATTTATTCCTAAGAAAAATTCCCATGAAGTGTTTGATCTTTTTGTCCAAACACTTCAAAAGTAGTTATTTTTGCTTGATCTGAATGAGTGTGGGCTGCTCACCTTCTACGTGCCAGCTTGGAAAGTTTGAGTTGGCAGTATAAAGTGTGCCATCTTCTTCGATTTCCACATCTCTGGTAAAGGTCGTACGTCTTGGATAGGGAATGAATGTCCATGTTTCAGTTTTTATATCAAATCCATAGAGAGCATCGGACTGGTTTCCATTGACCCAAACGACATTGCGCTTTTTATCAACGTTAAGAGCGTAAGGAGTTTCACTCCCTTTGGGATTAACCGGTAAATCAAAAGTCTTAAACTTTCCGTCTTTCGGTGAGTATTTAGCAAGCTTAGATTCACCAAACGAAACAATCCAAAGATTTCCCTCAGCATCCGTGCGCAGTCTTCGAGGCCCCCAAAAAGGTGTTGGAACCATGGTGATTTTTCCCGTGGCAGGATCAATGCTTCCAATTTCTTTGGTATGAAGGCGGGTAAACCACACCAAACCGTTGGGAGTGATATCGAGGCCATAAACCAGTGGTGCGCCAGAAGAAACGCGGTCTATCTTTAACCATTTATTGAGAGGAATTCCCCAGCCGATGAGCTTGAAGATGATTCCGATATTTTTTGTGATGATTTTTTCTTTAAAACTTCTGGCAGGAATATCGTAGAGAGTGAACTTGCTCGTAGTTCGGTCAAACTTGGCCACCTGATTAGAAAGGGCAAGGGTAAACCAAACATTATCCTTAGCATCAACCCTAATCGTATGAGGATAAAATCCCTCCTCCATTTCATGCAAAGTGAATTTTTTTGTTTTCGGATCAAACTCCACTAAACGCCTCTGGGCCGATGGTGTGATAAAAATGTGCCCATCTTTTTGAGATTCTGCCAATGAATGAGCATTAGATGTACTGTCGTGTTTAGGAAACTCCCTGAGGCGTCCTGAGATCAGACCACCCGGCTCATCCCCCTCCAAATGTGGGATTTTGTAGACAGCAATCATATTCGTAGCAGGGTCAATTTCATAAATCCTGTCCTGAATGTTGTCTCCTACGTAAATCATTTTATTTTTGGCAATCAGCATGTCATGAGTCTGGGACATACTGTCCCCTATTGGCCATTCCGTAACAGTGGTGCCTGCGAGGCTTTCTGGCCAAGGAGCACTCTGAGATAAAAGCTTTGGGTTCTCTCTGAGTTTTTTATAATTTTCAACCAGAACCTTTGGTAATTTTTCCTGAAGATCCGATGACAATCTCGACCCATACCCAATCATACGACTAATGACTGCCTTCCAGTCTTCTTCCGTGCGATCAAGGCGAGTAAACGCATTTCCTTGCTGATGGCAGAATCCACACTGCATTTTAAAAATGATTTTATCCTCAGGCGTCCCCACATCAAGGGCCCCTAGCCAAACGTTGGCCGGCTGCTGATCGGCCAGTTTAAAAATATCGGTTTCCAGATTCATCACCGCTTTAAGATTTTTTTCACCCTTAATCAACCCGATCTCTTGATCAACATATTTCATCTTCCGCAGTCGGTACTTTACACCGGCGCGGTCTGGGAGATTAACCATGCCTTTGCTATCGGTGAAGCCTGTAATAGTAGGAGCTGCAAACATTGGGACATTCGGTTTTTGGTAGCCGTCGTCTGAGGTATCTGGTGGTGTCGGATTCGCGAGAGACTGGGTGACCATAACGCCTGGCAGAACCTGTCCCATCTCACTAGTGACCTTAATAGTGGCAGCAAGGATATGGCCTTGAAAGAGGAGAATGCCGACAATAAAGATCAAGATTGAATACATAAGTCCCTTCACATAAATTTTATATGTGAAAGTGTATTATTCTTGATTTCCTCCTTCAATATCAAAAGTTAACTTTCAATAATTCCCTTATTCTATCAATAATAACTTTCTGTTGAAATGGTTTAGAAAGGAAGCCGTCTGTCTGTTTCTCAACTAATTGCGCCTGCTCATCAGTCATTTCAACTCCACCAGAAATAAACATGAATTTAGGCTGTGGTTGGGAGCCTTCACTTCTGATCATATTCAGAAGTTTGAAACCATCACCACCAGGCATTTTGACATCAGAAATGACAACATCGACTTGATTATTCATGAAATATTGATGGGCCTCAGTAATGTTCGAACAGAGAGTAACTTTGGAACAAACCTTGCGCAAAATAAATTCCAGAATATCTCTTAATTCCTCCTCGTCATCAACAACTAAAACGCTAGCATCTATAAGTGTTTGGGACTCGACACTACTAATTGCAGGAGAGGCATTATTTTTTGCAATACTAACGTCATAAGGCAAGATTATTGTAAATGTAGACCCTTCACCCAATTTTGATTCTAATTCTATTTTTCCATTATGTTCTCTAATAATGTTATTGACCAAAGAAAGCCCAATTCCAGTCCCTACGTTTATTTCTTTGGTTGTAAAGAAAGGATCGAATATTTTGTGCCTAATCTCGTCTGAGATGCCTGATCCATTATCCTTTATGGAACAATGGATGAATCCATTTTGAGTCATTAATGACAGATGGATGTTTCTTAATGGTATCCCTCTGGTTGCATCTTTGGCATTTGTAATGAGGTTGACCAGTACTTGCTGAATTCTGCCACGATTACCAACAATCGTGGAAGCAATTTCCTTGGCTTCAAGGACGAGATTTACTTCTTCCTTTTTATAAATATCATCAACCATAGAGACCGTTTCAATTAGCAAATCATAGAATGAGAACGGGGATATTTGATTTTCATCAGACCGAGCAAAAGTTCTTAAGCCTTTTACAATATTTGCGATTCTTGAAATAGCATTTTCAACTTTATTAAACTTATCAGTTACGATCGGGTCAGACACACCTAAAAGAGAAAGCTGATTTTGCGCCATAGCTATTTGACCGGAGATTATGGCAAGGGGGTTATTTATTTCATGCCCTACACCTGCTGCCAATTGGCCTATCGAGGCAAGTTTCATATTATGCATAGTTATTTTTTTCTGGTTTTCTAACTCGTCGCCTATCTCAAGAGCATTTATCATTTCACCAATACTTTCAAAAAGAGGCTTCCAAAAATGAATATCGTCTTTATCATAATCATCCTTGTTGTTGCCAAGACCAAACACAGCTAACAATTTGCCTCCATAAAAAACAGGAACTCCTAAAACTTTTGTTAAAGGTATCTGGGCAATTGAAATTTCATGATGATTTATGTCGTTAGAAAAATAAACCTCACCCGAATCTACAGCATCTCTAAAAAGCAGGTTCAGTTTTTTGGACATCACCTCTCTAGATCTTTCATCTCCCCATTCAAAAGTGGAATCATGAAAGGGATCAAAAAACGTTCCTTGATCATTAACAAAAATTTCCCCAATGAATCCGCACTGACTATTCGTAATTCGAATTAACTTTTTCAATAGATAGTTAAAAAACTTTCCTTTATCAGCGCCCAGTTCAATAAACCTTGCCCTGATGTGAGAAATTTCACTTTCAACAAGCTCTTTCTTTTTTTGCTCAGTTACGTCAACGGCGACAGCATAAATCAGTCCCGTTAAAGGATCAGGTGATGATGACCAGCTGAGAGTTCTATACGAGCCATTTTTTGCACGGTAACGATTGATGAAGTGAATAGTAGGAACGCCGTTATTTACATTTTCAACTTCTTTTAAAGTGACTTCGAGATCTTCTGGGTGGACAAGATCAAAGAAGTGCATCGAATAAAGTTCTTCTTCAGTGTAACCGAGGGTTAACCAAGCGGTATTAATTCTGTAAATTCGGCCATCCACACCAGCGATGAGCAGAAAATTCAGGGCAAGATCAAAAAACGTGTTTAGCTCGTTAGTCTTCTTAGATAAACTCTCTTCAGCGATTTTCTGCTCAGATATGTCTCTGACAGTGGCCTGTAGATAAGAGGAGTCAGCACTAGTGATCCTGCTCAATAAAACGGTACAAGGAATCGTAGTGCCATCAAGCTTTTGATGAAGCCACTCAAAGTAGTGTGATCCTTCAGAGAATGCTTTTTCAATCATTCTTTTCGCTTTATCAGACGAGCGTTCCCCATTCGGTTGAGATATTGGGGAGACATCCCAAGGACCCAAAGTACAAAATTGCTCGTGGGAACTAGCACCAAAAAGCCTCACCGCGGCGAGATTCCCAGAACCAAATAAAAAAGTTGGAGGAACTAGGGTCATAACGGCATCGTGTGATTGATCAAAAAGAACACGATGCTTTTCTTCACTCTCTATTAATTTTGCCTCAATGTCTTTTCTTTCAGAAATAAGGTATCTGAAAACGATATACTGCAATATCTCGCCTTCTAATCCAAATGATGGTGTGATGGTTGTATCAACCCAATATATGTCACCGTTTTTCGCCTTGTTTTTAATTTCTCCACGCCACTGCTTGCCAGAAGAAATAGTTCCCCGAAGATCTCTAAAAAATGATTTGGAGTGAGTTCCAGAGTTTAAAATCCGATGATCTTGCCCAATCAGTTCACCTCGTGAGTAACCAGAGATTTCACAAAAGAGATCATTGGCATAGATAATGACTCCATGAACATCCGTCTTACTGACGATTGCGTATTGATTTAGTCCTTTTGCGTAGGCTTCATTCTCAGCAATTTGATCCAAAAGTCTAAAGTCGGCCAGCTTTCTTTGAGTTATGTCTTGAAAGGTACCATTAATTTTAAAAACATTCCCGTTATCATCGATATCAGGTCTCGCCATTGATCGAACCCATTTGTGATTCCCTTCGGCATCAAAAAACTCGAATTCTGAATCATATGGTTTACCTTTAGCAATACAATCCTGAATAAGCTTTCCCAATCGGTCACGCTCATGAGGAGCAAAAAAAGAGATCCCATCAATTTTATTCGTAGGGGTCCCTATTGGGATTTGGTGAATGAAATAAACTTCATCAGACCAGATGGTTTTTGAAGTTAATACATCCAGTTCCCACCCTCCAGTATGTGACATATTTTGCACATTTAAATATTGATCTCTGATCTTTCTCAGATCCTCATTCTTTAATTTTAGCTCAAGTAGGTCAATGACGTGCTTTGAAAGAGATTTGAGGTGATTTTTCTGTGCATCAGTGAGGTTTTTTTCCTCATGATCAATCACACAGAGGGTTCCAATTCTATTTCCACTAGGCGTAACCAAAGGTGCCCCAGCATAGAATTTGACAAGTGGGCCGCCAGTAACTAATGGATTATCACAAAACCTCTCATCACTATCTGCATTTTGAACAATAAAAATCTCATCGCTCATAATGGCATGACCACAGAAAGAAACATCACGAGGAGTTTCAGTAGCATCAAGTCCAAAACGAGATTTGAACCACTGTCTGTCAGAATCAATTAAACTTACCAGCGCAATTTTTGTGTCACAAATCAAAGCAGCAAGTTGGGTAATTTCATCAAAGGTTGTTTCAGACGCAGTATCAAGGACAGAGTACTTTCTTAACGCCTCAATACGCTGGGCCTCATCAACTGGGAAAGGGGCAGCTTTCATAAGGTATTCCTACTAAATATCATTTCGAATCTTGTATGACCTTGATATAAGCTATAAACAAGCTCTCCATTATGGGATTCAACAATTCCCTTGGAAATGCTTAAGCCCAAACCTGTTCCTTTACCTATATCTTTAGTTGTAAAAAAGGGTTGCAGCATTTTTTCAACAACTTCTGGCAAAATCCCCGACCCACTATCCGTAATTGAAATTATTAATTGCTTATTAGTATTTTCCAAACGAATAACTATCCACTTTTCCTGGAGATTAGAAATCGCATCGATAGAATTCCCAATAAGGTTTATTAATACTTGAGAAATCTGAACAGGACGGCACAGAAGTTCAGACGAGATATCACCTTCTACCGAGAGGGTCACATCATTCTTTACCAATCGTTCACGACACAACGAAAGTGTGTCATTGATTATGGTGCCAAACTCGACAAGAACCAAAGGATCGTTTGCTGAATCACGAGAAAAAGATCTGAGGCCCTTAATAATTTTTTCAATTCTTAAACAAGTGGCATCTATTCTTGACAGGCCTTCCTGAAGAAAATCCTTATCAATGTCTCCCTCTTCGACCATGGATAACAGTATGCCGACCCTTCCGGATATAATCGCCAACGGATTATTTATTTCGTGAGCGACTCCTGCTGCCATTTCTCCCAAGGCTGCCATCTTTCCGGCAACGATTATTCCCATACGTTGCTGCTCAATAGTCTCTTCCATTTTTTTTATCTGGGTTAAATCTTCCACAACTCCGACATAACCAATGGCAGCTTCAGATCGATCTCTTACTACGCTCACAGATAGACGAACAGGAAATCTATCGCCATTTTTCGAAATATAGGTCCATTCGGCCGTAGGATTACTGCTTTCTTCTGCCATGATGGCAAATGTTTCAAACCCGACTGGTACCTCATGGCCCAACTCTTTTGATAGTTTATCAGCCATCGCAGCCACTTCGCCTGGATCGTGCAAGATTCCTGGTGTTTGCAACCCAACGATTTCCTCACTTGTATAACCCAACATTTTTTCTGCGGCTTTGTTAAAAGTAGTAATTGTGCCGTCTTTAAAGGTAGAAATAATGCCATAATTTGAACCATTAAGAACAGCACTGGTGAAACTCTCCACCTCTGCAACATGATCTTCTGAAGATTCCTTACTCAATATTATCTTACGCAGTTTGAAAATGCCCGCAGTGTATATTCCACTCAGTAAAAGCAAAATTATGGCTGAGGCGACATCAACAAATTTGTACCGGGAATCTGGAACAACGGCGCCATGTATGATCCATTTGCGACCACCTACAGAAAGTGTGTCATCCATCCAATCATCTGGATGACTATAACGTCGATCAACTTTTTTATTGGATTTGTAAATCCAATCACCATTACTATCCTTGAGCTCAATGACGAGGTGGGATTCTATGGATTTTTCTAAATAATCAATGAGTGCTGAAGAATGAATTGGTACATATGACCATCCGATGAGTTTAGCTTTTCTGTCTTCAATGTTATCTGGGGCAATTGGTTGAGAATAAAGGGGCAAAAAGAAGAGAAAACCAGGACCTGCTTTCTTTGCCTGAACCAACTCGATCGGAGCAGTTAAAGTCGCCTCTGCGCTATACATTGCCTTGGTTGCAGCATCTCGTCTTTTAAATTCAGATCCTACATCCAGGCCTCTTGCCTGCGTGTTTTTTTCAAAAGGCTCAATCACTTCGATTATATATGAATCCAAATTTTCCAGATCACTCAATTTGCTTATTTTGAAATCTGGAGTCCATGATTTACGTTTGTCTAGATACTTGGGTAAACTCTGGTTGCTTACACGGCGGACAAATCCGTATCCCAAAGCACCTGGAAAATTATTGTAAAAGTTACGACCTGAAGCATATTTTCTAATTAATTGAGGACTGGGATCAAAATCTGAAACTAAATACACTCCGTTCATACCTTGAAGACCATGAACGTAGGAATCGATTTTCTCTTTTAATATAAAAGAAACCTTCTTAAACGAAACTTCGTCGTCATATGCTATTTCGTTTTTGATTGCTTTGCTTCCCTCAAAGATCACAAATCCGATGAGCGATAAACCAAGGGATATCAGTAAAACTAAAAACCAGGAGTCATTAAAATGGGATTTCTTAAACATATGATGGTTATTCACTTATGATACTAAGTAACGGGAATATATTTTTTATGAGATCAACTTTATTCAGATCTGCATTTTTGTTATCAGAGCTTACAGTCGTGCATGGGATATTTAATTCTTGACACTTATCTTTTATAGTCATGCCGCTCATTCCCTTAAGTGGCATGTGGAAATCAGTAAAAACATGATCAACTTTGGTACTGCTTATATAGGCGGTAGCGGCCATTGGATCCGCAAAAGTTTTGAAATTTTTAAATCCAGCCTTTAGCAAAGAGGAAGAAAATATTTCTAAAATATCAGCATCATCGTCGATAAGGACAACGTGTATTAAATTAAATTCATAATCTTTTGCTTCGGCTTCAGTGGTAAATATCTTGCCATCAAGTGACATGAACACGTTTTTCAAACTCGTCCTTTATTTAATCTTGATTCTCAAGCTTAAGATTTCTTAAAAGATTGTCGCATATTTTAAAATGAAGAACATGATTTTTATTAGATTATCCCTTAAATATTGAACATAACCAATTGAGTTTATTAAGAAAATCCAAATACACTTCAAGCCCTATATCCTGCAGGAGCGAAACTAGTTGAAATGAATGAATAATTTACAAAATCTCACCATTAATCTTCGAGTCATATAGTCTCCCTTTACGGAGAAAATATGGTGATTAAAAGGCAACTTAGGCTAGGACTTCTAGTGTTTCTTGTGGCGTCCCCTGTTTTGGCAGGTCCTCCGGTACTTAGTCTGCTTGAAACTACTCGGTGGAAAATCACGTTACCGGCCTACACCACTTCTGAAAAACGTTTAGTGTTTGACCAGGCCAAACTCATTATCAATGACGTGTATGTGCACAAAGACCTCAAGGCCCAGGACTTCGGGGCCAACCCAGCACCCGCTCTTAAAACGATTGAAGACAATCTTGAAACCATTACTGATTACAATTTCCATAAAAGTATGTCAGACGTCTTTACCACTTTCAGGGATAAACACACTCTCTACTACCTTCCTCGTCCGTATTCTTGCTTTAATAACTTTTTGCCTTTCAATCTGAAAGAAGTTTTGGATGATGAGAATAAACCAGTTCTTGCTGTCAGCTCGCTGGAAATCAACGATCAGATCAGGAAGCTACTTAAAAAACCGATGAGCGTTATTCAAGGTGACGTCCTCATTTCCTATGATGGAATCCCCGTAGAGGAAGCGATAAAGAAACATTTGCCAGAATCATTTGGTGCCAACGATGCTGCTGCCAGAAGAGGTGCGATTGATGCCTTAATTTTTAAACAGCATGATCTTGGCTTTTTGCCAGAAAAAGATAGTATAAAACTAGAATTTAAAAACCGCTTCGGAAAAATCTATTCCCAAGACCTCCCTTGGATTACAAGAACCAAGTGGGAATGCCTGTCCGAGGCATCTTCGAATAAAAACCTTCCTAGCTTCAATAAAAAGAAAAAACGTAAAAAGATCCTGGGTGGTGAGGGAGAGGAAGAAACGATTTTCTACACCAAAGTGATCTCTAACCAGTATGGTGATTTTGGCTACCTTCGGCTCTCCAGCTTTTCTCCAGAAGTATTAAAACCTGATGAAATAATACTAAAATTTAGAGACGTCCTTAAAAATGATTTTGCCAATACCGATGGTCTGATTATTGACGTTCGAGGCAATCCCGGTGGCGAAGTGACTATTGCTGAAAGAATGCTCCAACTCGTAAGCCCTAAGCGAGTGGAGCCTATGAATGACATACTCAAAGTCTCAGACGCAAATTTGCAATGGCTAGAGCATACTGGCCCAAGAGACGAATTCACCAAAGCCTTTTATGAAGCGAGACAAATGGGTGAAGCCTACACTCGTCCTATTCCTCTTATTGCTCCAATGGAATTGAACAATTTAGGACAATTTTATTTCAAACCCGTTGTGGTCTTCACCGATTCATACTGCTACTCATCGTGCGACGTGCTGGCGGCACAGCTGCAAGATTACAAGCTGGCAACCATTTTTGGGGAGGATGAAACAACAGGGGCCGGCGGGGCCAATGTTTTCAAATTAAGTAAGTGGCTTGATGATTTAGGCCCAAATAATGGTCCCTTTGAAGCTCTACCAAATGGACAGGATATCTCCTTTGCCTTCCGTCAAACATTTCGAAATGGACTCAACGCTGGAAAACTGGTTGAGAACGAGGGGATAAAGTCCGACAGAATATTAAGACCAACGATGTCGGATTTATACAATGATGATGCTGACCAACTCAAAGTTATTGGAAAATTCTTAAACCAACAATCTCCAAAATATTCTTCTTGGGCCACTCTCCCACATGATGAACGTCAGGATTTAAAAGTTGGAGAAAAAGCAAAACTTACAATCAAGTGGGAAGAAGCCTCAACCATAACATTTAAGCAGAACCAAACTCAACTTTCAGCAATAGATGTTGCCAACAATAAACCTGATGGACAGTCATTTATTCTTCCCATTGAGACGCAAAAGCTCACTTCAGGGAGTCTGGAAATTCTGGGATCAAAAGGTACTACTCCAGCATGGAGAAAGATCTTTCATTACCGAGTAGTTCCACCAAGCACTCCCGTGAACTCTCCCCTTTCCTTTGCTCCAGAAAAATTTTCTTTTTACACAAAAGACGTTTCTCCCGAGATGGGGTGGAATGTTTCAGGAAATGGACTGCAA
>JFJP01031732.1_pt1 | contig 17599 bp, 18 predicted proteins | sample 431651 | NCBI WGS metagenome assembly JFJP01 (sample SAMN02602958, study PRJNA72255) | Microbial mat metagenome, whole genome shotgun sequencing project. | biome: fresh water; feature: sink hole; material: water; isolation source: purple microbial (photo- and chemosynthetic) mats found in...
ATATTAATACTGGTTCTAAAAGTTACTATGTAGGTATGTCATTGAATAATAAAAGTTATCCTGTCACTGGTGTATCGTGGAATGATACGCAAAGCTACATTGGCTGGCTAAATGAGAAAACAGGTAAAAAATACACATTACCGACTAAAGAAGAATGGATGTCAAGCTGTCAAGCAGGTAGTAATTCTAAATATTCGGGGGCTGCTAAACCAGATGATGTGGCTTGGTACAACGGTAATTCAGGCGATATGATTCATCCTGTAGGACAAAAAACAGCCAATGTGGGCGGCTTGTATGATATGTCAGGCAATGTATGGGAATGGACGAATAGTCAAGAAGGCGATAAGCGGGTGTTGCGTGGTGGTGCGTTCAATAACAACGGTTTTGCTGTGCGTTGTGGGGCGCGTGACTATAAATATCCTGACGACCGTTTTTACGACTTAGGGTTTCGTCTTTCCAGATAAACCCCCCCCTTTTTTCTCGTTCCCAAACTCCAGTTTGGGAACGCATACTTAACAAGCTCTGCTTAAAATCATTCGTTAAGCAGAGCTTAACGGTAGGCATTCCCAAATAGAATTTGGGAACGAGAATAAGAAAAGTCATTATAAAACAAACCATTGTGTTTCTACGCGCCCAGGATTAATGACTGCCAGACCTTTAAATTAAATAACCCACCATTGAGGAAAATAGTATGCACACCATAGAATTTGAAACCCAAGCCCATAACGTTATTGTACAAATACCAGAGCAATATTTAGCCTGGAAAAATAAAAGGGTAAAAGTCATTTTATTAGATTCAGCAACGAAACAAGCGATAAAAACTATTCAATTTAATGCCGTAAAAATAAAAACTAAAGGCTATTACTTTAATCGAGATGAAGCAAATGAAAACTATCATGGCAGGCTTTTTTTAGAATTATTGCTTAATTGCGCAAGCAGCGTAGTAAACTCAGCCAAGGTTTTGGGTAATTTCTCTAAATCAAATAACTCGGCTTGCTTTTTTAAACCCGTTGCCCAATTAAGCAATAATCCACACTGATAATGCTGGGCTATTTTTATTAATTGTTCTGCAATATCAATTAAATTATCTATTTCTAATGCCTGCATCTCATTAAACTGTGCCATTTTAATTCGATAATCTGAATTTAATAATGCGATTAATTCAGGTAAGTGATGAGGTAAATCGGTTTCTGTAGGCAATTGTGACATCACTGTATTGCTATTTTCAATAATCTGCTGTGTGAGTGGTAAAAAAGATTGCAACGTGTGCAGTAATTGTGATTTATCGATAGGTTTATTTAATTGCATATCATAATAAATTGACTCTTGCTGTTCTGTCACCGTTAATGCAGAGGCAGTAATCATAACAATAGGCACTTGTGCATAATTGGGTAAATCTCTAATCTTTTCACACACTTTATCACCATCCATATCGGGCATTCGTCTATCCATAAAAATCAAATCTACTTTTTGTTGTTTAACAATGGTTAATGCCTGTGTTCCACAATCTGCCTCAATTAAATTCAATTCTGCATACTCTTCTAAATAGATTTTGATAAGCTGTCGATTTATTTCAATATCATCCACAACCAATACGGTTGCAGGCTGAAAATGACAGGCTCGTATGGACAAAACAGGTGTTTGATAATCGGGTATCAAAACATTAGAAACCGTTTTAATATTGGGCAAGCTAATCGTAAAACAACTCCCCTGCCCTACACTACTTTGCACCTCAATGACTCCACCCATCATCTTAATCAAGCGTTGAGAAATACTTAATCCCAATCCTGTTCCACCATAATGAACGCTTTGCTGTTTTTGTTGGGTAAAAGCGGCAAAAATCGCTTCCAGTTGGTCGGGTGCAATTCCCATTCCACTGTCTGTCACTGTAATAATTAAATCAAAATAGTTAGTCAGTCGGGTTGGTTTGGCTTTTACCCCAATATGAATAAAGCCGCGCTCAGTAAACTTAACCGCGTTGCCCACAATATTTAACAACACCTGCCTTAAGCGAGTTTCATCTAAAATAAAATAAGGGGCAATCTCTTCTGCGAGGGTTAATTTAAATTGCAATCCTTTTTCAGCCATTTTTTGTGTAAAAATAATGGCAATATCTTCAAAAAGAGTGCGTATTAAGGTTGGCGCATCATTTAGTTCAAATTTTCCCGCTTCAATTTTAGACAAATCTAAAATATCATTGATTAATTGCAATAAGGTTTTCCCACTGCGGGCAACCGCATCTAAATAATAGCGTTGCGTAGAATCTGTCACTAGATTATTTAAAATAGAACTAAACCCTAAAATAGCATTCATGGGGGTGCGAATTTCATGACTCATATTTGCCAAAAATTCAGACTTTAATTGATTTGCCTGCTCTGCCATTTCTTTTGCCAAACGCAATTGTTCCTCAACTTGTTTGCGTTGGGTAATATCCAGCATCATGCCAATAAAATAATCAGGACTGCCATCACTATTTCGCACACAATTTACCGCTAAATCCACATAAACCCATTGTCCATTTTTGTGAATATAGCGTTTTTCCATTTGATAACAGTCAATTTCACCCCGGATAGCTTGTGCAAGATAAACTTGATTTAAAGCAACATCCTCAGGATGGGTAATTTTTTCCCAATCCAACTGCTGCATTTCTGCTTTACTATAGCCTACAATTTCACAAAACCGCTGATTAACATGAATAGTTTGTTTGTTATGTGTGGCGGTCAACATTCCAATAAAAGGCTGATTAAAATAATGTAATAACTCATCATTATTTTTACGCAAATTAGATTCCATTTTTTTGCGTTCTGTGATGTCAGTTTTTACCCCTACATAATGAATAATATGCCCTGCTGCATCTTTAACAGGCGCAAGGTGAGCATCCTCCCAATACGTTTCACCATTTTTACGCCGATTAATTAATTCACCGTGCCATACCTGCCCTGAGGTTAAGGTTTCCCACATTTGTTCATACGTTGCAGGAGGCGTTAAACCTGAATGCAAAATATTGGGATTTTTCCCTAAAACCTCTTCTTGGCAATAACCTGTCACTTCAGTAAATTTAGGATTGACATACAAAAGTTTTGCTTCTAAATCGGTAATCACCACAGAAGCGGGGCTTTGTTCAATCGCAACAGACAAGATTCGCAATTGCTGGGCTATTTTTTTTCGCGCCACAATTTCTTTACGCAACCGAATATTCCATCCTATAAACAGCACAAATAACAAGGCAATCGCTAGACTATATTTAATTAAGGTAGTGCGATTAATCCCTTCTATCACCTTAAGACTTAACCAATGATTTTTAAGTTGAGCTTGTTTATTGGCAGGAATCGTTGCCAACACTTTCGCCATAATCCGCGCAAGCTCAGGATTTTGTTGCGTGACAGCGATGCTGTGTGTGCTGAAATAATCGGTTTGACCTGAAAATTGCAGCGTTTGCAGACCCGCTTCTTGGATGGCATGGGTTGCAGAGGCGGCGTCGCCGATATAGGCATCGGCAGTTCCGTCGGCTACTTTTTGTAATGCCTGTTTTACATTTATCGCTATTTCAAGCTTAATGTCAGGATAGTGATGGCTTAATAACTCCACCATAAAATAATCTTGTTCTATCGCAACTTTTTTGCCATTGAGTCTATCAATTGACCCGATAAAGCCATTACGCCCTTTATTAATAATAATCACAGGATTGCGGATAAGAGGGTTGGTAAAATTTAAAAATCGCTGACGCTCTGGTGTTTCCACCGCACAAGCAATCATATCTATTTCACCATGACGCGCCATTTCTAAAGTTTGCCCCCAATTTTTATTTTTTTGGATGTCAAATTTAATTCCCAGTATTTTTTCAATCATGCTCATATAATCAGCACATAAGCCAACGTAATGCCCTTTTATATCAATCCATTCATAGGGAGCAAAATCTCTGTCTATCCCTAATCGAATAATGGGATGGGCTTTTAGCCAGCTTTTTTCTTGTTCGGTTAAATGCAATCGCTGGGGTAAATAAATAAATTGAGCCAATTCCTTTTCAGTCAACGGTCTGGCAAGTTTTAATTGCGCATAGGTCTGCGCGACTTTTTGTAAGCGTTTTGGCTCTATTTGCCCAAGTGGAATGAAATCATGCAAAATTAATTTGCGGGTGACTTCTGCTTCAAAACGTAAATTCTCAAGACTGAGCCGGCTGTGGTATTTCTGACTAATCAGTTGAATAAGGAGGTCAGGATGGTCAAGTGCATAGTGCCAACCTTTGAGGCTAGCACGGCGAAATTTTTCTGCGCGTTCTGGATGTTTGGCTAACTCATTTTGGCTGGTAAATAAAATATCACTATAGAAATCAATTCCATAGCTTTGAGGATTGATGATATTTATTTTAATATTGCGTTGTTGAAAATAAAAAATCTCATCCGATAAATAAGCTGCCATGACATCAACTTTATCGTCAATTAAATCCTCGTTTCTAAAGCTGTGTTTGATAGCAACATAGTTTTTTTCATCTAAATTGGCTTCCATTAAAACGGCGCGTAAGGGCGCATCCCCTGCCCCAACTGAATCAAACATAATTTTTTTGCCGTGCATTTCATAGGGGCTAATAATCCCTGAGCGTTGTTTGGCAACAAAAACCAACGGATTGTGCTGAAAAATGGCTACCAACGCGACAATCGGCACACCTTGTGCGTAATACGAAATAATCCCCGTATCACCGACAGCAAAATCAACTTCACCTGCGATGACTTGTTTGACCACGTCCTTTTTAATATCGCGCTCGATAATTTCTACATCCAAACCTTCTTGCGCATAATAGCCCTGCTCTTTGGCCGCGTAATACCCTGCAAATTGAAATTGATGTTGCCATTTTAATTGTAAAGAGACTTTTTCTAACGAAATTGGCAGGAAGGGTTGGGCAGACCAACACACTGTTGTGGTGAATAACCACCACAAACAAAGCCCCAAGTTCATTGTTATTCTCATGTTATAACCCTTTTACAAAACAGCAGGTCGCACTGTACGATTTTACTCGCCATTATAGACAAAAATAATAAGTTTAAGTGCGTCAATAGGCACTCCCCTTTCCTGATGAAAAGGGGAATTAGCGGGATTTTTTTGTTCGATGCGTTGTGTTTTTTTAGATAAAACAGAACCAGACTGTTGAATGCGAAGAGGCTTTTTAAAGCTTAACTGGTTTATTTATGTAAGGTCAGCTCAAGTTGATTAATCAAGTTTTGAATCGCTTGATGTTTCATTTTCATGGCGGCTTTATTGACAATCAAGCGGGAACTAATGGGCATAATTAGCTCTTTTGGCTCAAGTCCATTGGCTTTTAAGGTGTTACCCGTATCGACTAAATCCACAATGTAATCGGCCAAACCCACCAAAGGCGCAAGTTCCATCGAGCCATAAAGCTTAATAATTTCGGCTTGAATTCCTAAACTGGCAAAATAATCTCGCGCAATCGTGACATATTTAGTGGCAACCCGCACTCGCCGTCCGATGGGCGGTGCATCAACTCCCGCCGCAGTCATCATGCGACATTTGGCAATCCCTAAATCAAGGGGTTCATACAAGCCTGCTGCACCGTGTTCAATGATGACATCCTTGCCAGTAATGCCTAAATCTGCCGCGCCGTATTCTACAAATGTAGGCACGTCAGTTGCACGAATAATCACTAGCTGCACATCCGCACGGGTCGTGGCTAAAATTAATTTCCGACTGGTTTTGGGATCGTCCAAAGGGGTAATGCCCGCTTCTGCTAGCAACGGTAGCGCGTCGGTAAAAATACGCCCTTTTGATACGGCAATCGTTAGCATAAATCCTCCTACGCAGGCACACGGCGAATGGTAGCACCCAGTTGTGATAATTTTTCTTCAATATGGTCGTAGCCACGATCAATATGATAAATTCTATCAACTAAAGTATCACCTTGCGCCACCAACGCAGCAATCACTAAACTCGCAGAGGCGCGTAAATCGGTTGCCATTACAGGTGCGCCCGTCAACACTTTTACCCCTTTGCAAATAGCCGTGTTGCCTTCAATCCGAATATCTGCACCCATTCGTTGTAATTCTTGAACGTGCATAAAGCGATTTTCAAACACCGTTTCAGTCACAATGCCTACGCCCTCTGCCACCGCATTTAATGCCATAAATTGCGCCTGCATATCGGTTGGAAACGCAGGGTAAGGCGCAGTGCGGATTGAAACGGCTTTGGGTTTTTTACCGTGCATTTCTAAACTAATCCAGCCCTCACCTGTGGTAATCTCTGCCCCTGCTTCACGCAATTTTTCCAATACTGCATCCAACAAATTGGCATCGGTATTTTTCAGTTTGATACTGCCCCCTGTGATAGCCGCTGCGACTAAATAAGTGCCTGTTTCAATTCGGTCTGGCAAAATATCGTAATGTAAATCAGGCACGCCTAATCGTTCTACCCCTTCTACGGTTAAAACATCCGTGCCTATTCCCGTAATTTTTGCCCCCATTTTGTTTAAAAAATGTGCCAAATCGGTTACTTCAGGCTCTTTTGCCGCATTTTCAATAATGGTGACCCCTTCTGCTAAAGTTGCCGCCATTAAAATATTTTCAGTACCCGTAACGGTAATTAAATCCAAAACCAAATGACAACCTTTTAAACGTTTGGCTTTGGCATGAATATAACCTGCTTCAACTTGAATATCCGCGCCCATTTTAATTAACGACTCTAAATGAATATTGACAGGGCGCGAACCAATGGCACAACCGCCGGGTAAGGAAACGTGTGCTTCACCAAAGCGGGCTAATAAAGGACCTAAGACTAAAATGGAAGCCCGCATGGTTTTAACCAATTCATAAGGCGCGTCAAGTTTATCCAACGTGCTGGTGTTGATTTCCACATTCATTTTTTCATCAACCACCAGATGCGCCCCCATTTGTCCGAGCAGTTCCATCGTGGTGGTAATATCCCGCAAATGTGGAATATTGCCGATGCTAACGGGAACATCCGAAAGCAAGGTTGCCGCTAAAATAGGCAGTGCCGCATTTTTCGCCCCTGAAATGCGTAATTCGCCCGCAAGCTGCGTGCCGCCTGTAATTTTTAATTTGTCCATTGGAAAAAAGTATCCCGAAGTAATATTTAGAAGTTAAGTTTCAATAACACACGCATCAGCGCGTTTAGTGTTCTGTTTTATTTTGAATGTCTTTGATTTTATCCAAAGGAATAGCAATAAGCGTTGCCACTTGCTCAGGCGATTGGGTGCGTAATAATTGTTTGATAACCCTTTCCAGCCCTTGTTCCAGCCCTTGTTCCAGCCCTCTTTCCATTCCAAGCTCATAGGAGGGAAAGTTTTCAATATTAAATTGTGTAATCATTTTTTCAGCCTCTTTGATGTGCATTTTTAAATTTCTATTTTCGGATAAAATTTCCAACATAGAAAGATATTCTCGAAAGCGTTGCGGTTGAGATGCAAGCTGTTGATGCAGTTTTAACACAATCTCCTGCACGGCTTCACGCTTGGAATCGTGTTTAAAATCGCCTAAAATCGCTAATACAATGGCATCGGGTGTGTTTTGATTTAACAAATCTTGATAATCAATGCTGTGCATATCAATAATTGTGTAACGATACGCCAATCCCTCATCGGACAAAGTACAGGGCATAGTTAATTTATCGCGACCAATATAAATCAGGTATTGCCGCACTGGCTGATGTGGGTTGGCAAAACAAATATCGGTGTAATAGCGCAGCATTCGTAATGGCATAACACCATCGTTGTTATTTTGAATTTCAATATGCAAAATAAATTCCGCTTGGCTTTGTTTTACTTTTGCCACTACATCCGCACGGCGGTCTTCCACACGTTGCTGCTCGGTTGCGATTAATTCTAACTCGTCACTACGAATGTCAAGTTTTAACAGATAAACGGCTAAATCAACCGCAATGCGCTGAATCAACTGTTTACTGACAATATCTTTTTGTGCCATCTTTGTATTTTAAATAGTTTCACTAAGAAAAGACTGTATTTCAAAGCCACATAATGTCGCAAGTGTTTGTAAGGGCGGCGGAAAATGACGCAGATTGAGTTGCCGTCCTTGCGCTTGACTTAATTTTATCCATTCAATAACCAAGGCAAGACCTGCGCTATCAGTTTGCTGAACGTGTGAAAAATCCAGCGTAATCATTTGACTACTGTTTTTAAAATCACAGAGCAGCACTGTTTTTTTAGTAATGGTACTAAAGGTTAAATCGCCTGCTAATTCAAGCAAGCCATCTGTTTGTGTTTTTATCAGCATAAGTGCGGTCATTTTTTGTCAGGGTCTTTGTCTTTAAATAAAAACTGTCCAATTAACTCTTCTAAAACAATTGCAGATTGGGTTATCTCTACTTTACTGTTATTTTTTAATGGTGTATCAGACCCACCTGGTTCTAAGCTCACATATTGTTCACCAAGCAGTCCTGCGGTAAAAATACTGGCAGTCGTGTCTTCAGGCAACGCATTGTATTGCGGGTCAATACTCATTTTGACCACCGAACGAAAGTTTTTTTTATCTAAACTAATATCTGTGACACGCCCTATTTTTACGCCCCCAATTACCACTGGCGATTTAACTTTTAACCCGCCTGAATTTTCAAAATCGGCACTTATGGTATAGTTATCTTTTGCATTAAATGTACCTAAGTTACTGATTTGCATTGCCATAAAAAACAATGCACCAATTCCGCTAGCAACAAAAAGTCCGACTAAAGTGTCTTGTGTTGTGTTGTGCTGCATTTTTAAAGGTCTCCAAACATAAGTGCGGTCAGGATAAAATCAAGACCTAAAATAGTAAACGCCGAATTAACCACCGTGCGTGTGGTTGCACGACTGATGCCTTCCGAGGTAGGCAAGGTATCGTAGCCTTCAAACAAGGCAATCCAAGTAATCACAAAACCAAACACCACGCTTTTGATAAAGCCATTGACAATATCATCGTAAAAATCAAGATTGCTTTGCATTTGTGTCCAATAAGCGCCGTCATCAACACCCAACACGCCTACGCCGACAACGTGTCCACCCACTATTCCAATACTGCTAAATAACGCAGCAAGCAGCGGCATAGAAATAAAACCTGCTAAAAAACGCGGACTGACAATGCGATTAATTGGGTCAATTGCCATCATTTCCATCCCTGACAACTGCTCGGTGGCTTTCATTAAGCCAATTTCAGCGGTTAATGCCGAACCTGCCCGTCCTGCAAATAAAAGAGCCGCAACCACAGGCCCCAATTCGCGTACTAAGGAGGTGGCAATCATTTGTCCTAACGCTTCTTCTGCGCCAAAATCCGAAAGTGTGTAATAGCCTTGCAAGGCTAAAACCATCCCAACGAATAAGCCAGAAATAGTGATAATTAAAAAAGATAATACTCCCACCGAATAAAGCTGTTTACTGAGTAAGCGTGGGCGGGCTAAAACAGAGGCGATGCCTGCAAGCGTTTGGATTAAAAAAAAAGTTCCACGTCCTAATTTGGCAAAGCTGGTGCGAGTGGCTACACCCAGTTGAGTGAAGATAATAATCATTTATGTGGGAAATAGTAGGGCAAGTTATACGCGCGTGATAAAAGGTTTTTAAAGTAAAAAGAGCGTTGCCAATCCTAAGAAAGCAATGAAGCCAACCACATCTGTCACGGTTGTTAATAAAACACCGCCTGCTAATGCGGGGTCGATGCCTATTTTATTTAAGGCTAATGGAATGGTTGCTCCTGCTAAAGCAGCACAGATTAAATTTATCACCATCGCACAGCCTAATAAAATACCGATACTGCTATTGTCAAACCACACGCTGGCAATCGCTGCCACCACCACTGCCCACAAGATGCCATTGACAGCACCAACCGAAAGTTCTTTGAGTAACAATTTATTGGCATTTGCACTGCTGAGTTGTTTTAAAGCTAAAGCACGAATCACCAAAGTTAAGGTTTGACTACCTGCAATGCCGCCCATGCTGGCAACAATTGGCATTAATACGGCTAAGGCAACAATTTGGTCTAAGGTGGCTTCAAACAAACCGATAACCCATGAGGCAAGAAAAGCTGTGCCTAAATTAATTCCTAGCCATACTGCCCGTCGTCTGGCACTGGTCATCACGGGAGCAAAGATGTCATGTTCTTCGTCCAGACCTGCCATTCGCATAAAAGAATGCCCTGCTTCTGCACGAATCACGGGAATAATTTCCTCGCGCGTGATTTTTCCTAATAAAACACCACCGCTACTGAGGACAGGGGCGGAAATAATGTCCCGTTGTTCAAACAATAAAGCAACGTCAGCAAGCGGCATTTGATACGAAATGGCAGGGGCTTTACTGTCCATGACCTCTGCTACTTTTAAATGGCTCTCTTTAGTGACTAGGGCGGTCAGTGGCAGCAATCCTTGATACACGTTACGTCTATCCACCACAATTAAACTGTCTGTACTGGCAGGTATCTCACCGCGTTTGTGCAAATAACGTAACACAACGTCGATAGAAACATCCGCGCGTACCGTTAAAACATCCAGTGACATAATCCCACCTGCGCTGTTTTCATGGTAAGCCAAGGCGGATTCGAGTCGTTTTCGCTCGCTAGCATTAATTGTTTCTAAGACTTGTGATAATAATGGTTCAGGCAAGGTGTGCAGAAAATCTAAGCGGTTGCTGGTTTCTAAACTTTCAGTGGCACGAATCAAATCTTTGCGGTCAGTAATCCGAATTAACCCTGCCGCGACTTCAACATGAAGTTTAACTAAAATTTCCCCCATCACACTAGGAGGAATCACTGCCCAAATTTTGCCTCTTTCTTCCAAACTTAAGGATTCGATAATTCGTGCTGTTTCAGCAGGATACAACGAATGAATTAAGGTTCTGATTTCATACATTGAGCCGTTGTTTAATAGCGCGAGGATGCGTTCAAGCCCAGTCGTTGCAGTATCTTGTTTAGCAAGTGTTATCATAGTTAAAGACAAAAGATTAAAGATAAGGGCAAAGCGCACTAAAACCGTTACTATAAATCGCGGTGGCGAATGATAATATGTAATTGATTTTTTTGAAAATAATGCGCCAAGGTTTCAACTAAATAAACCGAACGATGATGCCCGCCTGTGCAACCGATTGCAATGGTTAAATAACTGCGGTTTTCTAACGCAAAACGGGGAACCCAGCGTTGGATAAATCCTGCAATATCAAAAAACAATTCTTCGGCGTAAGTTTCTTGTTGTAAAAATTCAATCACGGGTAAATCTTTGCCCGTTAAGTTGCGCAAATGTGGTATCCAGTAAGGATTAGGCAACGCACGCGCATCAAAGACAAAATCAGCATCTAACGGAATGCCATGTTTAAAACCAAACGATTGAAATTGTAAGGATAAATGCTGTTTTTGATTTTCCCCAATGTGACTTTTAATTAATTCTTTGAGTTGCTGACATTGGGTGCGACTGGTATCAATCAAAATACTGGCGTTTTTTGCCAACGGTTTGAGCATTTTTTTCTCAATCGCAATCGCCTCACTTAACGGCAAATTAAGCGTTGTCAGCGGATGTTTGCGGCGCGTTTCACTGTAACGTTTTAACAACACCGTTTCTTGTGCTTGCAGATAAATAACTTCACACTCAATCCCTTGTTGACGGATATACTTGAGGGTGTCGGCAAAATTACTTAAACTTTCCGCACTGTTTCTGGCATCAATCCCAATAGCGGCTTTTGCGTAAGTTGGCTGCTCCATCGGCATGATTTGACTGACAAATTTTTTTAATAAGCTAATCGGTAAATTGTCAATACAATAATAATCACAGTCTTCTAGGGTACTTAAAACCGTGCTTTTCCCTGAACCTGAGAGACCACTGACAATAAAGAGCTGCATAAAAACGTGTGCTTTTGAAAAATTTAACAGACTAAATAGAAAGGATTGCGGATTTGCGCCCCTTTCATTCAAATAAAGGGACGCAAAAGTAATCGGTTAGCGGTGCGCGCTAATTTTTTCTTTATGTTTTATAATTTGACGGTCAAGTTTATCGACCATATTGTCGATAGCAACATACATATCTTCCTGATGGTCTTCTGCAAACAACGTTGCGCCACTAATTTGCACAGTCGCTTCGGCTTTTTGATCCATTTTTTCGACACTTAAAATGACATGAACATCGGTAACATGATCGAAATGGCGTTTTAATTTAGCAATTTTTTCTTCAACATGAACTTTTAAAGAGTCCGTGACATCTAAATGGCGACCTGTAATACTAACTTGCATGGATAATCTCCTAATTAAAAAATGAAGGGGGTTAAAAATTAAAGCGAACGTTTGCGTTGATTGGAAGCCGAAATAGACATTGCTTCGCGGTATTTGGCAATCGTGCGGCGGGCTATATTAATCCCTTTAGCTTGCAATAAAACGGCTATTTTATCATCACTTAAGGGTTTGCTTGGTAATTCATTACCAATTAATTCTTTTATAAAAGCACGAATCGCAGTGGATGAACATTCTCCGCCTTCTATGGTTGAAACATGACTGGAAAAAAAGTATTTAAACTCCACAATCCCGTTAGGGGTGTGCATATATTTGTGGGTGGTAATTCTGGAAATAGTGGATTCGTGTAATTCCAATTCCTGTGCAATATCCCGCAACACCATCGCGCGCATTGCTACAGCCCCGTGTTCTAAAAAATCTTGCTGCTTATCAATAATAGATTGGGCAACCCGCAACAGCGTTTCATTGCGTCCATGCAGACTTTTTATCAGCCATTTTGCTTCTTGAAGATGATTTTTCATGCTGCAATTATCTTGGCTGCTGTCCGCACGTTTAATCATACCAGCATACAGAGGATTAATGCGTAATTTCGGGCTAATCTCTGGATTTAAACTCACTTGCCATAGCCCTTCGCGTTTGATAACAAACACATCGGGAATAATATATTGATATTCAACTGATTGTAATTGACTACCCGGCTTTGGATTTAATTGTTTAATCAGACTGATAATGCTCTCTAATTGAATTTCACTGACTTTTAATTCTCGCGCCAATTTATCCAAATCACCATTTGCCAATAATAATAAATGGGATTTAACTAGGGCTAAGGCATTTTTTTTGTGCGGATGGGTGGCGGGCAATTGGCGCAGTTGCAAACTTAAACAATCGGCTAAATCAATCGCTGCAACCCCTGTCGGGTCAAAGTTCTGCACAGTGTGCAAGACCGCCACAACCTCTTCAAAGTCTAAATCCTCAATTTGTTCGGTCAGTCCTAAATAAATATCGTCTAAGTCTGTATTCAAATAACCATCAAGATTAACCGCATCAATAATTGCGCGGGCAATGGCTTGGTCTTTTTCAGACAGTACCGCCAATTCCAGTTGTGCCAACAAATATTCTTGTAACGATTGGGCTTTTGAAGATTGTTGCAATTCAAAATCCCCTTCCCCTTTACTGGCGGAGGTATGCGGGACTAGCGCATCGTCATAAATAGACTCCCAACTTAAATCAAGACTTAATTCATCGGGAATATCTAAAGCAAAATCGCTGTTATCTTCACTTTTTGGCTCTGCGGCAACTACGGTTTCTGAGTCATCCAGTGGTTTAAGGGATTCAGTTTCATCAACTTCCAACATCATATTGGATTCTAAAGCTTGCTGTATTTCTTGCTGTAACTCAAGGCTAGACAATTGCAACAATTTAATCGCTTGTTGCAGTTGTGGGGTCATCGTCAATTGCTGACCCATCCGGAGTTGTAGAGATTGTTTCATAGGCAATTTAACGGAACGTTAGAGGCTAAAATTTTCACCCAAATACACTTTTCTGACCTCATCATTGGCAACAATTTCTGTCGCTCCTCCTTCTGCAATCACCTTTCCTTCGTTAAGAATATAAGCTCTATCGCAGATGCCTAAGGTTTCTCGCACGTTATGTTCTGTAATTAAAATACCAATACCCCGCTCTTTTAAATGACCGATAATTTTATTAATATCAATCACCGATAAAGGGTCAACCCCTGCAAACGGTTCATCTAAGAGGATAAATAAAGGGTCAGATGCCAAAGCGCGGGCAATTTCAACCCGCCGCCTTTCACCCCCTGATAAGCCGAGTGCAACTTGGTTGCGTAAATGGGAAATATTCAACTCATTTAATAACTTATCAACGTTTAATTCAACCTCTGCTTTGGTTAAATCGGTACGAAATTGCAAAACCGCCCGCAAATTGTCAGCAACGGTTAATTTACGAAATACTGAAGGTTCTTGCGGTAAATAGCCAATCCCTAATTTAGCTCGGCTGTGCATTGGATAATCGGTAATGGCGTGTCCATCCAATAAAATACTGCCGCTATCGGCTTTAATTAAGCCCACCAACATATAAAAACTGGTGGTTTTTCCTGCGCCATTAGGCCCTAATAAACCGACAATTTCGCTTGTATTGACGTGCAAAGACACGCCATTGACAACATTGCGTTTATTGTATTTTTTAATCAATTGTTTTGCTGCAAGACTAGCCATAGGTGCGATTATTTTTTTGCTTTAGGTTGAAAAATAGTGTGAACACGCTTAGAACTTGTGGCGGTATCCCCGGCTTTAATCACTGAATTTTTCGTATCGTAAACAATTAAATCACTACTGGATTTATTCCCGCCTTGCCAAACCACCGCTTCTTTAATAAACATCAATTTTGCAGTGGGTGGGTAATATTCACCAATTAACGAATGCCCATTAATGTCTTCTTTGCCCTCGCCTGGGGTTTGTTTAAACGTGACAGGTTTGCCTGTGACCACAATTTTAACAATTTCGCCGTTGGTAATATAAAAGGTCATTACATCAGAATGCACCACTAAAGAACCTTGGGTATACACCACTTTACCGCTGTAAATGCTGATACCTGCTTTTTCATCATAGGAAGCGGTGTCAGAATCAATATAAATCGGCTGTTGACTGTCGGTGGGCAAACAAACACCTGGTGAACTGTAACACAAGGCAGCAAGTAGCAAGGCAAATCGTGCGGGTAAGGGTGCTTTAATGAGGGACATAGCGACTTTTGACGTTGGATAAGAGTTTGACATAAATAGGACGTTTAAAGGTAATTTCAATCCCCGTCCCTTCAATACGATTCGGCGGCATGACAATTTGTGACCATTCGCTACTTTCTGCATAATTTAGTTTCGGCAGAACGTGCAGGTTCGAGGTTAAAATATTGACTTGCTTAACGCCTTCTGCCGCAGCACGGTCAATCGACACTTTGCCATTGAGAAATAAGTTTTTACCATCTTTGGATAAAGTGCCTTTTTCTGCGTTGACTATCCAAGGGGGAATGCTAGGCGTATCAGGATTATATAGGGTCAGAGTCGCTTTATCTATATGTGTGATGCCATCATCACTGTAATGCAAAATACCCTTGGCTTTTAATTCGCTTTTTAACACCCCTTGTTCATTCATATCTTTGCGCAAATAACCTGTGCTGAAATAATCAACACTGTGTTTAGGCGCATCAATGCCTGACTGGTCACCAAAAAAATCAAAGCGGAAAATTTCTGCCAGCCACCACGAAGCCCCCGCCAAAATTAAGGCAAGCGAGTAGATTTTTAAGTTGGAAACACGCGAATAATTCATTTTTCAACAGAGGTAATGGGCTGATAAAACAGGGCGTTTAGCTAAGATAGGTTTCTAAAATACTATCAAAAGTTCCCTGCGCCTGCATAATAAAATCACAAACCTCGCGCACCGCCCCTTGTCCACCCGCTAACGATGTACACCAATGTGCGTGTTGTTTTACCGCAAAATGCGCATCCTGTACGGCAATGGCTAAACCTACGCGCGTCATAATTGGTAAATCTAAAACATCATCTCCTACATGGGCTACTTGCTCGGTGGCTAAATTTAAAGTTTGTAAAATCTCTAAAAAAGCAGCACGTTTATCTTCATGCCCTTGATAAATCAAACTAATCCCCAAACTTTTCATCCGCAATCCGACTGACAACGATTTACGTCCTGAGATAATCGCCACTTGAACACCTGATTGCTGCAACAGCTTAATGCCATGACCATCACGCGCATGAAACGATTTGTACTCTCGCCCCGTCTCATCAAAAAATAGTCGTCCATCCGTTAATACGCCATCGACATCTAAAATCAACAGCTTTAATTTTCGCGCTCTGGCAAGCCGCTCTTCCATTTTATTTTCCTTAAAAATCAAACAATACCCGCATGAATCAAGTCGTGCATATTTAGCGCACCGATTAAATGCTGCTGTTCATCAACAACCAACAAGGCATTAATCCCTTTGCTTTCCATAATTTGCATCGCTTCTGCGGCTAAACAATGCGCCGAAATCATCGTGCAGGGGCTGGTCATCACATTTGCAATCACGGTACGCTGAAAATCTAAATTTTTTGCTAAAAATCGTCGTAAATCGCCATCGGTAAAAACACCTTTGACTTGATTTTCCGCATTTACCACCGCCGTCATCCCAAGTTTTTTTTCACTCATTTCCAGCAACGCATTGGTAATTAAAGTGTTTTCTGGCACAGAGGGAATAGCTTTACCTGTGTGCATCACATCACTGACCAACAATAACAACCGTTTTCCTAAACTTCCTCCTGGATGAGACAGGGCAAAATCATCACGGGTAAACCCTTTTGCTTCCAATAAAGAAACCGCTAAGGCATCGCCCATCACTAAGGCAGCAGTCGTGCTTGAAGTAGGCGCAAGCCCTAAAGGACAGGCTTCTTGTGCAACCGCGACATTCAAATGCACTGTGGAAAATTTTGCCAGCGTGGACTGTCGATTGCCTGTCATTGCAATCAACGGCACACCCAATCGCTTAATAATCGGCAAAATAGTCAGCACTTCATCGGTTTCACCTGAATTAGACAACGCTAAAACCACATCTTGACGAGTAATCATTCCTAAATCGCCGTGACTGGCTTCCCCCGGATGCACGAAAAAAGCAGGTGTTCCTGTACTTGCCAAGGTGGCGGCTATTTTTCCACCGATATGTCCTGATTTGCCCATTCCCATCACCACCACGCGCCCTTTACAATTCATCAGCAATTGACACGCGATGACAAACTGGTCGTTAATTTGCGCACTCAGCGCGGCGATGGCTTGGGCTTCAATCGTTATCACTGCCAGCCCTAATTCTCGAATTCGAGTAGGATTCATTATTTTCCTAAAACATTAAAGCGTAATCAGAGCTTGATAAATAACCCATAAATAACTGCCATAAGCCAACAGCAATAACGCACCAATCCAGCGATTGATAATCCCTGCTTTGGTGGTGATGCCTGAACTGGTGAGCAAAACCAGCGTAATAAACCCCAGCATCACAGGAAAATCACGCAGTAACACTGCATCAGGTACAGCACCTGGAGTAATTAAACCAGGAATGGCATAGACGGCGGCTAAATTATAAATGCTTGAGCTAATGATACTGCCAACCGCTAAATCATCTTGTTTTTTCAAAACACTGCTGATAGCCGTTGCCAATTCTGGCAAGCTTGTGCCAATTGCTAGCACGATTAAGCCAATAATCAGTTCACTCACGCCTGCTAAATTTGCCACATTAACCGCCGCCCACACCGACAGTTTAGAGCTAATTAACAGTCCTATTGCCCCTGCAACAACATAAATCCATGCCTTTTTTTCCGTCACCGT